>Ga0335080_10001589_pt1 | contig 22280 bp, 17 predicted proteins | sample Lox_Sample_34_FD_206720 | JGI IMG/M metagenome (GOLD analysis project Ga0335080, IMG submission 206720) | Soil microbial communities from Loxahatchee National Wildlife Refuge, Florida, United States - Lox_Sample_3.4 | ecosystem: Environmental > Terrestrial > Soil > Wetlands | place: USA...
GTGTTTAATGTGGCGACCGAACAACTGTCCTTGCGTCGCTTCGATTAACCAGGGGAAATGGAGTAAGAAATGCCGGCCGACAATGCTATTGCAGCTCTGGAGATAGACCTGGCGTCAGCGGGTGCCCCAGCGGAGTCGCGACGACAGGTTCAATGCCAGATCGTCACGCAATTTGCGGACCTGGAGCGCCTTGCTTCGGAGTGGGACCGTTTATGGAGAACCGATCCCGAAGGCGAAGTCTTTCAGAGTTTTGCCTGGAACCGGGCGTGGTGGCGTGCCAACTCTCATAGTTGTGAACTATGCACCCCCGTGGTTTGGTATGGCAGTGAAGTAGCTGCCATTCTTCCACTGGTGAGGAGGGGCGGGAGAATTCAGTTCATGGCGGTGCCTGAAGCGGACTACGGCGACATTCTCTGCGAAGAACGCGACACAGCCCAGTGCCTGGCGGCTGCAATCGACGCACTCTTTCAAATGAAGCACTGGAATGAGTGTGTGCTGGAACATCTTTCCTGCAATTCGCGGGTTGCACGCCATTGGAAGCAACTGCAGAGTGTTCGCGATTATTTGGCAGTGATTCCGGCGAGTCCGTGCCCGACGGTGCTTCTTGAAAAGGAATCCGGCTTGTTGAGGAAGCTTGCCGACAAGAAACACCTGCGGCGTCATGAGACCAAACTGCAGAAGACCGCTCCCGTGAAGTTCAATCTGCTCAGGAGCAGGGAGGAGATTGAGAAGTGCCTTCCGGATTTCGTCCGCCAACAGATCTTGCGCCGTGAGCTGCTTGCGGAGGAGAGCAGTTGCCTGCGCCCGGAGTTCACCGCGCTGCTGAACGCGTTGGCGGAAGAGAGTGAGCTGCAGAAGTATCTTCGATTCTTCGTGCTGGAGTGGGACGGGCGGCCACTGGCATATCACCTGGGTTTCGAGGCCAACGGAAAGTTCACTATGTATCAGCAGACATTTAACGTGGATGCATGGGATTACTCTGCCGGTGAGGTGCTGATGCGGCAGCTCTTTTTGTACGCTGCAGATCGCGTCACGCGGGAATTCGACTTCTCTGTTGGAGAGGAATTTTACAAGAGCAGATTCGCCAACCACTTCAAGCCCAATTTCACCGCATACATTGAAAGGCCGAGCATTCAGGGTAGGGTTCGGCGGGTCGGCAGGAAGGCGCAAGGCAAACTCGTCGGACCTGCGACGAAACTGAAGCAGGCAATCCGCGGGTGGTCGAAGGCCTACCGCGCGGCGAAATATTCACGAAGTTGGATTACGGAATCCTCAGCATTGCTGCGGCGGCAACCAGAGGCCGGGGCGAAGATCGAGGCTGCCGCTGCGGAGGTTCAGGTCAAAGAGGCGCAACTCGCGGACCTCGCTGAATTGCATCTCGAGTGTCCTCGATTCAGGCTGGCCACAAAGCTGGGGACGTTTAAACAGCGGCTGCGGGACGAGGAGAAGGCTTACATTGTGCGGCGCGGCGGACGGCCAGCGTTACTGGCATGGGCGCGGAAGCCATCGGCAGGAGCGAATATCAATGATCTGATTTATGACTGCGCCTTTCTTGATAAGGATGGCCGCGTGACTGCGTATGGAGCGCTGGAGGCATTTCTCGGCAACTTACGCTGATGAGTAACTGCCGAGCGCCGTGTTATGCACGGAGGCGGCAGTCAAAGAAAAGAGTTCAGACAAGGTTGTGTGGGGCGCGCAAGCGCCCTTTTTTATTTGCCATTTTATGGCTGGTACGCAGGCGGCGGCTAGAACTGGTTGGCAATCTGCACTGCCGTTTGATCCTGTGGTCCCGCGGCGAACATCTTCTGGGCGGAGTATCCGAAGGCCTGGGCCAGCAAATTCCAGGGGAACTCGGCGATCAATGTGTTGAATTGGCGCACAGTGTCGTTGTAATGCTGGCGGGCGAAAGCGATTCGGTTTTCTGTGGAGGCCAACTGCTCCTGCAGCAACGAGAAATTTTCTGAGGCTTTGAGTTGCGGGTAGCGCTCCGCCACCGCGAACAGATTGCCGAGGGCGCCGCTCAGCGCGGTTTCAGCCAGGGCGCGGGCAGCGATCCCTGCGCCGGGGTTCATGGCCGCGCTACGCGCCTGGGCCACGGTTTCCAGGACTCCGCGTTCATGACTGGCGTATCCCTTTACTATTTCGACCAGATTGGGAAGCAGGTTATGGCGAAACGTGAGCTGGACATCCACATCGGACCAGGCGTTGCGAACTTTATTGCGCATCCCGACGAGCCGGTTGTAGCCGTGAAGCACCAGCCATAACGCCAGGACCGCAGCGGTGATAACGATCAGCAGCGCGGTAGGGTTCATCTTCATCTTCCTTTATTCAACTCCCGCTCGTCTCCGTGATCTTCGTCAACGTGCCCCTGCTTGAAGCGACAGTGCCACGGCGGCTAAAGCCGCCTCGCCCGGGCGTTGACGGCACGGCTGAAGCCGTGCCCTTCCACGATGCTGCCCTGCAGCGCTTATGAAGTCAGTTGTCATCTCTCATACAACGGCTTGTCGCGGATGTGCGGCCGGCTTTCTCACCTGCGTTTGCTCAGCGCGGCAGCCACGTCCTGGAGGAAACCTACGAAACCACGAATGTTTCTCTCCCAGTCCTGCGCAAAAACCCAATGAATAAAGGTGAGCCACAGGGCGAGAAACACCAGGTTCAGGCCAATCATCATGGCAATCACGGCCAGCATGAGTACACCGCAGACTGCCAGCAGCGGAACGACAATAGCGTACAGCAGTCCGGCGAAAATTCGCCCTGCGATGCTGCCGTGGCGGCGGGATGGTGCGGCCAGGTGCGCGCCCATTCTTTGCAGGCGTTTGGCACGCTTGTCTAACGGCGGATGGAAAGAAACGAAGCTGATGGATTGCAAGCCGGTATGGCGCCGTCGCACTTGTTCCGCCGGTTGGCGGGTTTGCCACCGCATGCGAAGCCGCGCTATGGCTGCGCGATCGCCACGTTGGGCGAGTATGAGGTCGTTGATATCGGGCACGCCGTGCAAGCCCAACGCAGGATCCATTCCTACAGCACGAGCAAATGCCTGGAGGCGCAGCAAGGCGTCCTGATTGCCCGTGGCCGCTGCCATCGCCGCTGACATGATTTCGCGGCGAGCGCGCAAATACTCCGCCGGATCGTGGACGGGCGCAGAGTTCGCGCTTAGCGCGGAAGAAGACGAGGCGCCACTGCCGCTAGCCAGCCAGGCCGCGATGGCCTGGCGTTGCTTATCCGCCGACGGCGCATCGCCGCGAAGGCTCCGGTCGCCCGCTGGATTCAGCACGAACAAGTGCGCCGCCCAACTTCCTCCTGCCACTGCCGTGCTGTCCTCACTCAAACGCTGCAATGCGCCGGCCAGGGCATCGGGATTACGTGTCAGGTCGACCGCGCCGGCATCCGCCAAGTAGCGCCTCGTACGCCAGAGCAGGGCCATGCACGGACCCAGAAGTACGTTCAGAAAAAACCACAACGTCATCTCCACCGCGAGGTTGGTGAATAGAAAAGGAAAGAACAGGAGCCGGAGAATTTTGCGGATCAACCCCGGATTGCGGCTGTTGAAGAAGCGGTCGATGTCGGAGGAGTTCATGTCGAGCATATCAGCCAACAGCTCGGCAACTTCTTCGGCGTCGGCCGACTTGGCGGCCGACGGCGCGCGCCGCAACGTATAACGAATGATTCGCCACAGCGTGGACCGCGATTGCCTTCCGAAAGGCGCGTTAATGAGGGTCACGATCAGGCCGCAGGTTTCGAACACGCTGGTGACGGTGAAGGCGATACGCAGGTCGCCATTCGCCACCGAGGCTACGAGGTGCCCCACGAGGGCTTGCAATTGCTCGCGGTTGAGATCGTCGAGGAGACGCCGCGAGAGAACAATGTGGGCGTCCGCGGCCGAGGTTCCGATGGCGGCCGCATTTGCGCCCGGCGAATCGATGAGCATGACCTTGGGAGCCGGCAGGCCGGCGGCAATTGCCATCTCCTGGACAACATCGGCGAGTTGCAACTCCCGGAGATCAGCAGGATTGGGCTCGCGCGCGTTGAGGCTGGCGATTGTGCCTCCAACTCCGCCGTGCCGGAACAGCAGCAAGATCCCGGCCCACAACCCCAGAGCCGCCACAATACCAGGAAGAAACACCGCGCCCAGGGCGATCGCCAGTTCCTGCGGATTTACCGGGGCGTGTTGATTGATGACGGCGTCGGCGACGCGATAGGCCAACCTCGCGAGGTCGTTGGCGCTCTGCCAGAATTCGGGCGGCAGGGGAGAGAAGTGATTGATCACCTCGGCGATGGCCATCCCTACTGCATAAAGAAACGGCGTGAGTACCAGGGTCAGGGGAATGCCCATGAGGAACGCGGCGAAGATACAGAGCGCCGACATCCGCCAGGTGGCGCGTCGGTTGCGAGCCTGGGCCTTGAAAAATGCTTCCGGAACGGGAGCACTGAATGGCGAGGCAGCAGGGGTGGTTTCCGGGGAACTCATTTTCTGCGTGCCCCGATAGTATGCCGTTACGCCGGTTCCGCCGCAATCACCATGATGCAGTTATTCCGCGCACGGCTGGAAGTTGAAACGAATCGCGAAGCGGGTTGGCCTGCACCGGCAGCCAGGAGGATTTTCAAAGGAGGGTCAGAGTTTCCAGTCCAAGGCCAACACTCCCGAATGGTGAGCCAATTCCTCCACGAAGTGCGGCGTTCTGGCGTCCCCGGAATGGGTTCGCCATCGCACCTGAAATCGGATTCCCCGCCGTTGCGCATTGTCTTCGTAGCTTCTGGCTGTCGAAATGATCTGGCAGTGTTCGGCAAGCAATCTGTTCCGAATGTCTTCCTCGGTCGGGCCTCCCGCCTGCAGCGTCAACGCCAGCAACCCCTGGCGGTCCACCGGCAAGGACTCCTCCAGCCAATGGAGAACCCAAAGTACAAATATTCCAAGCAGACTGCCGACAATACCAAGCTTCAATTGCCCGCCGCCGAAGCACAGGCCGATGACGGTCACGAACCAGAGAGTGGCGGCGGTGGTGACGCCCAGCAAGAGATTCCCCTTGCGCAAAATAGCGCCTGCTCCGATGAAGCCCATGCCGGAGAGAATACCGAGCGGGAGCCGCATGAGATCGAGGACTATAAAAGAGTCGGGCCGCTTACCCGCGGTGCCCAGCAAGAGATTGGCCTGCACCATGGCAAGGCAGGCGGCGAGGCAAACAAGAATTGTGGTGCGGAGACCAGCGGTTCTGCCGCGCTCGGAACGGTTGAGGCCGATCAGCGCGCCAGCCGCAAAGGCGAGCGCCAACCGTAGCGCGATCTCGTGCCAGCTGAGAGTAAGCTGCATTGGTCTCCTGTCTGCGAGTCGGTAGCTCGGGTGTCCTAAAACCGTGGGAGCCCGGCCTCAACCTCTTACCCCGGAATGTTTGATGGCATCTGTGCCCGCACGGTTGATGGCTTCCTGCTACGCACCCCTCTTTTCTGACCTAGATCACGAGCGCCAGCCAGGATACGGGAAACACCGCATGGTTTCGGGAGACTCCCGGTCGCACAATCAAACGGGCGGGGCCGTCGAAGGCGGACTCGTCGATATCCGGAACCGTCGAATCGCGAGCGTGGGGGATAAGAGAGGCGCCATGCCAGGGGCCATACAGCGCCGCTCGTCGCAATCGCTAAGACTCATCTATATTGCGGCGGCGGCAAATCTGGGAGTCGCGGTTTGCAAGTGCCTGGCGGCCGCAGTGACTGGAAGTTCCGCGATGTGGGCTGAGGCCTTCCATTCGATCGCGGATTGCGGCAACGAATTCCTCCTTCTCCTGGGCATGAAGCGAAGCCAGCGGCCCGCGGATGCTCTGCACCCATTTGGGCACGGGAAGGCCCTGTATTTCTATTCGCTATTGGTAGCTGTTTACATCTTTGGGATTGGCGCTACCTCGGCGGTTTACGAGGGCATTTCACACATACTTAAACCTGGAGTTCTTTCGCATACCTCTTTGAATTACCTGGTGCTAGCACTGGCAGGAGTATTTGATTCGTACTCGTGGCGAGTCTCGTACCGGGAACTACGCGCTCGCAAAGCCACCGACGAAAGTATATGGAGTGAAATCGTCGGCAGCAAAGACCCGGCAGTCTTCACAATCTTTCTCGAGGACTCAGCGGCACTGGCGGGGATCTTTCTGGCCTTCCTGGGGATTTTTCTCGGACACATGCTGCACAATCCATATTTCGATCCGGCCGCCTCAATTGCCATCGGAGTTCTGCTCGCACTGGTCGCGGTTCTGTTGGGGCGGGAGAGCGGTGCGTTGCTGGTAGGAGAGAGGGCGAGCCGGGCAAGGATAAAACGGCTGGGAGAATCATCCGGAATGATCCCGCCGTCGAACGACTGGGCAGCCTGCTGACCATGCAACTTGGCCCCGACGAGGTGCTGCTCGCCGCCGAAATCAAATTTCGCCGCGGGCTAGATGTGCAACAACTGGAATCCGTCATCGGCAGGATCAAGAACCGCATCCGCAGCCAGGACCCAATGATCAGCAGAATGTTCATTGAAGCCGATTCACTGCAAGGATTATCCATGCCTCCGGCGAAATCTGCCTAACCGCCGCACATGAAATCATCGCCAATCAGACCTCGCTTACCCGAAAATACCCCGTATCGCTACAGCAAAATTCGGATTACACTGTCCCCCGGCTGCAAGCGATATTTCTACTGACACTGCACGGTCCACCCTGGACGAGACATAAGTCGAGAAAGACCGGCTGGCTTATCAGAAATGTTCAAAAATCTTCTATCGCGATGGCCATTCATACAGCAGATTCGAACCGGTGCTGACGGCACGGGTCCGGAGGTGATGAGCGAACGAACGCAGAACCTGCGTCCTAAGACCGACGGAGCGCAGGTTGCGCGTTCGGTCTGCCCCTATTGCGGTGTGGGGTGTGGCCAGCTTGTGTATCACCGGGACGGCAAACTGATTTCCATTGAAGGCGACCCGCAGTCGCCAATTTCGCGAGGACATCTGTGTCCCAAAGGGGCAGACACCTACGAACTGCACACTCATCCCGGGCGATTGAAGAGGGTGAAATACCGCGCGCCTTATTCGGATCACTGGCGCGAGATCGAACTGGAAGATGCGATGGAGATGGTCGCCGAGCGATTGTGGCAGACTCGCGAAGGCAGCTTCCAGGAGACCCGTGACGGCGAAACGTTGATGCAGACGACTAAGGTCGCCCACCTGGGCGGCGCCACGCTCGATATTGAAGAAAACTACCTGATCAAGAAGCTTTTCACCGCCGGCTTGGGAATGGTTTGCCTGAGCAATCAGGCACGCATATGACACAGCTCAACCGTGCCCGGTCTGGGCACATCGTTTGGGCGCGGCGGCGCCACCACCGCACAACAAGATCTCAGTAACGCGGACGCCATTCTGATCATGGGTTCGTCCATGGCGGAGAACCATCCGGTCGGGTTCCAGTGGGTAATGGAGGCGCGGGAAAAGGGCGCGAAGGTCATTCACGTTGATCCGCGCTACACGCGGACATCCGCCATGGCGGATAGTTGGGTGCCGCTGCGCGCCGGAAGCGACATCATCTTCCTCGGCGCGCTCATTCATTTCGTGCTGGAAAACAACCGGGAATTCCGCGAATACGTGGTTCACTATACGAATGCGTCCACGATTCTTCGCAGCGATTTTGCCGACACGGATGATCTGGATGGCCTTTTTTCCGGCTGGGATGCGCAGAAGAACAAGTACGACCCCGAAAGCTGGTTGTATCAAGGCGCTCAGGAGAAACAGACTTCCACACCTCCGGGACATTCACCGGCGGGTGGCGGGCACGGAAAGGACCGGGGCGGGGAAGCACAGGACCCCGGCGGCCTCGACTCCGATCCCGGCCTGCAGCATCCGCGCTGCGTGTTTCAGGTGTTGAAGCGGCATTTCGCGCGCTACACCCCGGAGATGGTGGAGCGCTATTGCGGCGTTCCCCAGCAGATATTCCTCAAAGCCGCGGAGGAGTTTACTTCGGCTTCAGGGCCGGAGAAAACCGGGGCTATTTGTTATGCGGTTGGCTGGACGCAGCACTCCAAAGGCGTGCAGATCATCCGCGCCGCCGCTATCCTGCAACTCCTGCTGGGAAATATCGGGCGTCCGGGTGGAGGAATTCTTGCCCTGCGCGGACATGCTTCGATCCAGGGTTCCACCGACATTCCCACGCTGTACGACATTTTGCCCGGCTACATGCCCATGCCGTTCTTTGAGGCGGACTCGCACAAGTTGAGCGGCTACCTGAAGAAGCACAGCGCGCGCACCGGCCTGTGGGCAGGCCTCGATAAATACTTCATCAGCCTGATGAAGGCCTATTACGGCGACGCCGCGACGAAGGAGAACGATTGGGGGTTCGACTGGCTGCCGCGCGTCACCGGCGACCACTCACATTTCGGCTACTGGCTCGACATGATGGATGGCAAGCTCGACGGGCTTTTCGTAATGGGCCAAAACCCCGCTGTGGGAGCCTCCAACGGAAGATTGGAACGCAAAGCGATGGCGCGGCTGAAATGGCTGGTAGTCCGCGACATGGTGGAAACCGAGACAGCCTCGTTCTGGTACGCGTCGCCGGAGGTCCAGCGGGGAGAGCTGTCGCCGGAGACCATCGGCACCGAAGTTTTTCTCTTCCCTGCAGCAGGCAGCGCCGAAAAGTCGGGCACATTCACCAATACGCAGCGCTTGTTGCAATATCGCGAGCAGGCGGTCGATCCACCCGGAGACGCGCGCAGCGAGACTTGGTTCGCCTATCACCTGGGCCTGCGCATGAAGGAGAAAGCCGGCCGCGATGCGCGCGCCCGCAACGCCGGACTGAGGGCTCTTACCTGGAACTACTCCACCGAAGGGCCGCTGGCGGAGCCCAGGACCGAAGAGATTCTGCAGGAGATCAACGGATTTTCTTTTCCCGAACGTAGCCAGCTTAAGCACATCAAGGATCTCAAGAACGACGGTTCGACCGCCTGCGGAGCGTGGATCTACTGTGGCGTGTTTCCCGCAGATGATCGTAACCGGGCCAACGAACGTAACTCCAAAGATTTGCTGGGCCACGGCTGGGGCTTTGCCTGGCCCAACGACTGCCGGATCATTTACAACCGCGCTTCCGCGCGCCCAGACGGCAAACCCTGGAGCGAGCGCAAAAAACTGGTCTGGTGGGATGAAACGCAAAACAAATGGACGGGACTGGACAATCCGGATTACGAAGCTGAAACGTCACCTGATGCGCCGGCGGGCATTGAACATGGCCACGGCACAGCGGCCCTGGGCGGTGCCCGGCCCTTCACTCTGCATCCGGACGGGGTCGGCTGGCTCTACGTTCCCAGCGGCCTGAAAGACGGGCCTTTGCCCGCGCACTATGAGCCTCTGGAATCGCTGCTGGAGAATCCGCTCTATCGCCAGCAGACCAACCCCGCCGCCAGTAAGAAAGAGCGCCCGGACAATCGTTATGCGAAATCGCCCGGCGATCCGCGCTATCCTTACGTGCTTACTACTTACCGGTTGACTGAGCATCACACCGCGGGTGGCATGACGCGCTATCTTTCGCATCTGAGTGAGCTGCAGCCGGAATTGTTCGCGGAAATTTCGCCGGAGTTGGCTGGCGTGCTCGGAATCTGCCACGGCGGATGGGCCACCATCACCACCCCCCGCTCTTTCGTTGAAGCTCGTGTTCTGGTGACTCCGCGAATGAGGCCCCTGGAGATCGACGGGCAGACCGTTCACCAGGTCGGGCTGCCCTATCATTGGGGTTACCGCGGCACGGTGACCGGCGATGTAGTCAACGATTTGCTGGTTATCAGTGAAGAACCGAATGTGCGCATCATGGAAACCAAGGCATTGACTTGCAACGTGACTCCCGGCCGCGCGGGCAATCTCATGGCCAGGAGCGATGCCCGCGCGGGGGAAAGCGTATGAGCGTCACCGCGTTTCTTACAGACTCGACACTGTGCATCGGGTGCAAAGCCTGCGAGGTCGCCTGCAAGGAATGGAACGAGCTGAGCGACGACGGCCTCGACTGGAGTGGATTTTCCTATGACAACACCACAGCGTTAGGCGCCTCGACCTGGCGCCACGTGAAGTTTGTCGAACAGGCGCCGGTGCCGGGACTTGGAGGCAACGCGCCCGAGCAAGCCTCCTGGAATTTTTCTTCCGATGTCTGCAAGCACTGCGAGAACGCCGGTTGCCTGGAGGCGTGCCCCACAGGTTCCATGGTACGAACCGAATTTGGAGGCGTCTTCATTCAGCCGGATATTTGTAACGGCTGCGGATACTGCGTGGTTTCCTGCCCCTTCGGAGTGGTCGAGCGCAACCAAAAGGATGGGCGAGCATTCAAGTGCACGTTTTGCTACGACCGCCAAAAGGCCGGCCTGGAGCCGGCATGCGCCAAGGCGTGCCCCACAGAATCCATCAAATTCGGGGAAATCGAAGACCTGCAGTTGCAAGCGGAGGCAAGGCTGCAAGAGCTACACCGCCGCGGAATGGCCGATGCCGCGCTCTACAATCCCACTGATAGCAGCGTGGCCGGCACACATGCGATGTTCATCGTTCGCGGCGATCCACGGTCCTACAACCTGCCCCCTGCGCCCGAAGTGCCCACGGTGTATCTGCGCAAAGGGTGGACGTCGTCGGCGCTGGCCGCGGGTTTTCTTCTCGGCGGCACTCTGCTGGCCTTTCTCATGAACAGGAGCAACGGACGTGATTGATCCCGCGCCACTGCCTTTCAAGAGCGATCCCAAACGCGAGCGGCGGCTGGAAGATATCCGCAGGGAAGCGGAGAAGCTGGGCCGCATGGAAGTTGCCGGAAGGCGTCCAGCGGGCGCGCCTTTTCCGCAGGCAACCCCGGAACACGGCTATTACGGCACGCCGATGTTGAAGCAGGCTCCATGGTCCTGGGAGATTCCTCTTTACTTTTTTGTGGGCGGAGCAGCCGGCGCGGCGGGAGTCATCGGCGCGATTGCCCGCTACACCGGCGCTGATCCCAGGCTGGTCCGCGATGCGCGCTGGATCGCCACCGCGGGATCCGTGATCTCGCCGGCGCTCCTCATCTCTGACTTGGGGCGCCCAGAGCGCTTTCTGGCGATGCTGCGGGTGTTCAAGCCGCAAAGCCCGATGTCGGTGGGCGTCTGGACGCTGCTGGGATTTTCCAGCGGCACGGCGGCTGCGGCGATGGCGGGGTTTCTGGGCGAGCGCTATGGCTCATCGTTGCCGTTACGTGTGCTTGAGAATGCCGGCGAATTTGCCTCGATGGCGTTCGGGCTGCCACTCTCGAACTATACCGGCGTCCTGATCGGCGCTACGGCGATTCCTGTGTGGAACGAAAATGCCGGCGAACTGCCCGTGCACTTCGGTGCATCCGGGCTGTCGGCGGCGGTCGGACTCCTGGAATTGTTCGGCCATGAGAGGAACCGCGCCCTGCAAATGTTGGGCATCGGCGCGGCGTTGGCCGAAATGTGGACCGGCGCACGCATGGAGGGCCGCTCGCGCCCGCAACTTGCCCCATTGAAGGAGGGCCCAAGCGGATGGGTTACCCGAACCGGAGGTCTGCTCTCGGGACCGGTTCCTCTCGCCCTGCGGCTCATGAGCCTGGCGGGAAAGAAAAACTCAGCCTCGTTTCGGCGCTATGCGGCATGGTCGGCAGTCGCGGGCTCGCTCATCACCCGGTTTGCATGGCTCTATGCGGGCCAGGTCTCGGCGCGAAACGCGAAAGCGTGATTCGGCGGGGCGTCGCAGTTATGACGATAGCGGTATATTTCCTTGCGCGGCATCGGCTGAGGGTGCGCCAGGGGCCGTGATCTTTCCCAGTTTCACCAGCCGCACGATGATCGAGCCGATGGTGCGATTGTGGGTCTTAGCGATCTCGTGCAAATCGACGCCGCGCCGCACCTCATCGCAAATTTGAGCGTCCTCGGCGCGCGACCAGTAGCGGCCTGCGTTGGTAGGTTTTTCCCGCTCCCGCTGTTCGACTTGCAGCAGCGCGCCCAGGGCCCGGTTGAGGGTTTTCACCACCTTCGGACGCAGGCAGATGGAACCAGGCTCCAGGGGTTTTTCTGAATCCGGATCCAGCCCACGCGCCAGCGACCGCATGACCTGCACCGCTTCCTGATTCTCCATGGCTGATCTCCTCGGAGAGAGATCGTAGGCCTGGCAGACCTGTGATGTCTGTGATGAATGAACATTCGCATGTTCAGAGATCACAAGGGTGAAACGTGTTTTGCTGGGTTCCTCGTTTGCTGTACCAGCCGAAAACCAAAATCTTTAAACGCAGAGGGCGCAGAGAACCGCCGCCGAGTGTGCGGGGTGAACTCTTCGCGGCGTTCGAATCGGGGCATGGCCGCGAGTAGGGTTTGCCCGGTGCGATGAAAGATGAAAGAATTCTGCCTTCCTGATTCTGGCTCTTGAGTTCCTGAAAAGCGATGGACTGGCAGACATTCTGGCTTACCTTCCGACTGGCCGCGCTAGTGGCAGGTGTGCTGGCGATTCTCGGCCTGCCGGTCGCCTACTGGATCAGCTTTTCGCGCTGGCGTTGGAAGTTTATAGCCGAGGCGGTGGTTGCGCTGCCCATCGTTTTGCCGCCGACCGTGCTGGGGTTCTACGTTCTGGTCGCGCTGGGGCCGCGCAGTCCGCTGGGGAGAATGTGGCAGGGGCTTACGGGGCACACGCTGGCTTTCACGTTTGAAGGCCTGGTAATTGGCTCGCTCATTTACAGCCTGCCGTTTGCCGTACAGCCCTTCGCCGCGTCGTTTGCCGGAGTGGACTCTCGATTGATGGCGGCCTCTGCGACGCTTGGCGCTTCAAGGTTGCAGACTTTCTTCCGCGTGATTCTGCCGCTATCGGTTCCGGGGCTGGTGACCGGCGTGGCCTTGAGTTTCGCTCACACCATGGGCGAGTTCGGTGTCGTACTCATGGTGGGCGGCAATATTCCGGGAGTGACGCGCACCGTTTCCATCGACATCTACGACAAAGTGCAGGCCGTGGACTACGCCGCCGCGAATCAGACCGCCCTGGTGCTCTTGCTGATTTCGTTCGTTGTGCTGTCGCTGGTGTACGGGTTGAACCGGCGGGTGTGGGCGGTGTGGCCGTGGAAATGAAGGGGGCCGGACGCGCCATGCCACCCGCGAATTCATCATTGACGGTCGATATACGCAAGCGCTTCCCGGGCGCGCGTGCGTTCGAAGTGGAACTCGCCTTCACCGCCGCACCCGGCATCACAATTTTGTTTGGTCCGTCCGGGGCGGGGAAGACGACGTTGCTCGATTGTATTGCCGGACTCGTCCTCCCGGATTCGGGGCGGATCGCTGCCGGCGAGCGGACTTTTTTCGATCACGCGCAGAAGATTGACGTCCCGCCACAGCGCCGGCGCGTGGGATACGTCTTCCAGGATTTGGCGCTGTTTCCCCATCTCACGGCCGAAGAGAATATCGGATATGGGTTGCGACGGCTGGACTCCAGAGAACGGCGGCGGCGAGGCGGGGAGATCCTGGAATCGTTTCGCATCGCTCATTTGCGGGGTCGAAAGCCGGGAGAAATTTCCGGTGGCGAGCGGCAGCGGGTGGCGCTGGCGCGGGCGCTGGTGACTGATCCGTGCCTGTTGCTCCTCGATGAGCCACTGGCGGCGCTGGATGCGGCGACCAAATCCAAAATCGTGGCCGACCTACGGGCGTGGAACGATGCCCACCAGATTCCAGTTCTCTACGTCACCCACAGCCGCGAGGAAGTCTTCGCGTTGGGGGAGCGGGTGCTGGTGCTGGAAAGCGGCCGCGTCGTCGCCCAGGGCACGCCCCACGAAATGATGACTGCGCCTCGGCAGGAAACGGTGGCGCAGTTGGCGGGCTTTGAGAATGTCTTCGATGGCACCGTGGCCTCCGTTCACGAAGACCGTGGGACCATGACCTGCCGCATTGGCGAGACCCTCGAACTGGAAACGCCGCTGGTGCGGGCGGAGGTGGGAACGAAGCTGCTTGTGGGAATTCGCGCCGGAGATATTCTCCTCGCCACGATTCGTCCAGAAGGGCTGAGCGCACGGAACGTGATTCCGGGAACGCTTACTGCGATCGCCCAGCGGGACATGATCGTGGTCGCCACTGTGGATTGCGGAATCGAGGTCGAAGTCCATTTGACCCTGGCGGCGCGGGATTCGCTGCAACTGCGGCCGGGAAGCGAATTGTGGCTGGTGATCAAAACCCACTCTTGCCACCTGATGGTAGCGCCGGCGTCCCGCCACCACCCGGCGGGCGAAGCGCCGGCGGCGGCACCATAGGTCTTCATTGGGGAAACGGCCGGCGGGACACCGGCGCTACCTGAGTTTCGCATCCCTGACCTGGCGGAGTTCGATCACCGCGATCCATTGTCCTTGGCGAGCTTTGGCGTACACGAGATCGCCGCCGAGGATCTGGGCGGCAAGAGCCGGCGGGGCGTCGCGATGATAGCCGAAGAACCGGGCTTTTATCCTGCGCCACGCCTCCCAATGCTCAAGCCAGGGATGCGGCGGTTCGTATTTCGTGGAGAACACCAGCGCCATATCAAAGCTGGAGCGCTGGTCGGCGGCGGACATCAATTGCTCAATCGTAAAGTTCTCGATCCTTACCACCTGCATCGGGCGGGTCACGTAGCCGAACGCCGGGTGGGTGAGTTCGTCATTGGCGGGCCAGGCGGTAAGGACGCGCGCCATGGGATAGCGGGCTTCGAGAAAGTTTTCGGCGTCCTGGTGGAGGAGGATGTAATCGCGGTAAGCGAGATTGTCTTCCAGCGTAAATCCGTAGGGCGGATTGATGAAGAGCGCGAGCACGAAACCCAAAAGCACCAGTGCAATTGCCTGGCGCCAGAAGTGAACGCGCCGCCACAGGGTCGAAACGAAAACAATAATCGCCAGAGGAACGATCGGCAGCATATAACGCGCCAAGACCGCGCCGCCGATCACTGACATCACGACGATATAAACTGCGGCGACCGCGAGAAACGTAAACTGAATGTGCAGCGAGATTCGGGGGCGCTCCTCTCCCTGGTCGCGCAAGGGCGGAAGCAGCATCGCCAGCAGGGCCGCGGCGGAGAGCACGCCCAGGTTCATATAGCCCACCGTCTGCCACAGGCGCATCAGCAGCGCGAGGAGGATGCGCAGGGGGTTGGCAGTTGCCTGCACGTTGTAGCGGAAGAACTCGGGATTTCCAAAGACATGGCCGGTGAGTGAGTAATGGTAGGCGTACCAGGTGGCAAGAACGGCGGCCGGAACAAGCAGGGGCGCGAAAATCCCGGCGGAGAGATTTTCGGGAATCTCTCCATCCGCCGTGCCCGATCGCCTGGAGGAGCAGAACCTGGCGGCAATCCGCCATGCCAACAAAGCTAAAGGCACCAGCACGGCGGTTTCCTTTGCCATAGCCGCAAGCGAGAACCACAGAGCAGTCGCGGTCCACCGCCGCTCGAAGTGGCTGAGCAGGCCCCAGAAGATCAGTCCGGCGGCGGCCAAATCAACCTGCGCCAGCGTGCTCTGCACGAAGAACACCGGATACAGCGCAGTGCAGATTGCCGAAGCCCAGGCCACCTCGCGGTTAGCAATGTGTTCGGCCAGCCGGAAAATTCCCAGCAAGGAGAACGCCGCCACCAGCAGCATTGCAGCCCGCGTTACCAGCGGAGTGAATCCGGCGATCTTCCACCACAGCGCCAGGTAAGCCATCACCAGCGGAGGGTGAGCATTCGACGGCGTGGAATGGGGGATCAGCGATCCTGTAAGCCACAGGTCGCGGGCGGCCGGAATGTAGTAGCCGGCTTCGTCCCAGAAATAGGGCAGGCGCAACAGCGGGCCGTGCAGCGCGAACAGCAGGAGAAAGAGAAACGTAAACAGGATTGCCGGATGCAGGCCGCGGCCACCTTCGCGCGTGGGCGTGTTCAGTGGATCGGCCCCACGCCCGCCATGCGGGGATCGAGTTTGATTTCGCCGAACGTACTCTCGTAGCTGCTCACGTTCTGCTGCAGGATGGAGGCCAGTGCCTTGGCTTGCTGAGGACTGAGGTAAATGCCCTGAAAATTGCGGATTTCCACGTGGGTCTCACTCTGCGGTTGCAGCGTGCCGAATACCAGGAAGAAGTCCCATACGTTGACCCGCACCTGCACGCTATTGGAGTAGTTCTCGCGATAGTCGGCGGTGTTGACCAGGCTGATCTGAGTTTGCGTCGGATTACTCATGGGGCTTAAGTGTAGCGGCAAAGCAATGCGGAAAGAAAGGGAAGAGTGCATCGCTCTGCGCCCTCGGCGGCTTTCCTCAGCGCTCTCGGCGATTCAGGCTTTTTCTGTCCCGGCAGCAGCCCGTCTCTCATTCCTCGACGCTCTGCTGGCTGGCATTGAGGCAAACGATCCCCAGCACTCCCGCCATCGCCGGCACCGAAAGTTGAAGGTGCGTGTAGCGTGTGATCGGGCCCAGCAGGAACAGGGGATAGCAGGCATAGAGCAGCGTTTTCAGCCAGGCCGCCTCGAGAATTTCGGGCTCCATAGCGCAATCCGCCAGAAATAAGAACACCGGCGCCAGAATTACCAGATCGTAAACCGTCAAGTGCGGACACACCAGAACGGTAGCCAGCAGGAGCGCTGAAAATCGCAATTCCAGAGACGCCTCATGCCGCCAGCACTGCACGGCCATGGCGAGAGCCGCCGCGGCAGTCAGCAGATATAACCCAAACGCCGCATCCGGCCAGGGAAGCAGCAGCGACCAGAATGCGCGCAGCGAGTGCATCTGATAAGGGCGCGGTTCGAGCAAGACTAAGACGTCGCGCACCCGCCACAGCGCGCGTGCGTAGTTCTGCATGACTGCGGTCCCATAGTGCCACCACGCCAGCGAGAGCTGAACGCCTGCCGAGGCGACCGCCCCGATCACCACTCGCCACTCCGCCGCAGCGACGAACAGTACTGCCGCTGCCAGTCCCAGTTGCGGTTTGAAAATGAGGCAGCCGACGGCCAGTCCCGCGAGCCACCGCCGCTTTCGCCGCAATGCCAGATACGCCAGGGTGAAACAGCCGAGCGCCAGGCCGGAAGTTTGTCCCCAGGCGATGAGATGAAAGAAGCCGGGAAACGCCACCGCCAGAATTGCCACGGTCCAGAAATCGCCTCGCAAATTCGGGCAAGTCCGCCAGAGGGCATAGCAACAGAAGCCATAAATCAGCAGGTTGATCGACAGCCATAGCGCCAGGGCGCGTAGATAGTGAAGGTGGGCAAGCGGCTCAAAGAACAAAGAGACCTGGGGTCCGTAAAGCGGCACGTAGGAATAGTTGGCAACTTCCGGGTCGAAGGCCCACATTGCGGATTGTGCCCGCATGTCATAGAGCAAATCGCCGCGGTTATGCCGGGCGAGCGTGCCCAGCGTGTAGAAGTGGAGAAAGTCGGCGCCTTTGATCAGCCCGTTGCGGTCGATTTGCCCATGCGTGCTCATGTCCAGGGCGTACACCGACCATAGGCACAAAGCGAGAAGGATGCCATGCGCGCGCAGGCGCTTGCGATTGAACCATGACGTTTGCGGGGATGCGCCTTCCATGAATGTCGCACCGCAGGATACTACGTGCCGGGGCGTCTGCGGGCATTGCGGTGTTCTTCTTGTCGGTAACCGGATGGGCGTTCGCTCGCTTCGCTTGCGGGACGGGGCAAGCCCGGGAGCAAGCCCCGTCCCTGCACGGTTGTTTTGCCACGAAGGGTCAGCAAGCCGAAAGCCGCGAGCGGCAGTAAAAGACTCAGGTACAACGGTAGTGACCAAACATGTTGCAGAGCCGCCGGCAGGAACAGCCAGACAAGTATGACTCCGGCCGCCAGCACCCAGGGTGCCCCCGCGATCCCCCACCACAGAACGAGCAGCGCGCGACTCAGTAAGTTTCTCGCCCAGGTGGCCGGCGCGTCCTGCGCCGCCAGCAGCAGTGCAGGAAGAAGCAGGATCTGGTTGAAAACTGGCTTTGTGGCCGGAACGATCATTATGGTGACCACGAGCACCAGAGCAAACGTGAATGCGAATGCGGGGGAATCACCGGCAGCAAGGCGAGAACGCCAACCTACCGCCACCAAGCCGACGACGAGCGCGGCCGCTCCAATCAGTGCCAACGCGCGGGGAAGCCATAGCGCCAGCCAGGAAGAAGAATCGGTGTAGCGGGCGTACGCCACAATTCCGCGGACGAACTCGGGAATCCAACCCGGCAGAAGCCATTCTCCTGCCAGCACGAGAGCGGTCATGCTCAAGGCATAACTCGCGGCGAACGCCTTGCGCTTTTTCCAGTCGCTTAGGGCCCAAAGCATCAGCCACGCGGTGATCAAAGCCGCCATCTGCGGCTTGATGGAAGCGAGCGCCAGCAGGATCCCAGCGGAGCGGTAGCATTGTTTCGTCAACAATGCCGCGCAACCGGCCAGCAGGCCCGCCACCAGCAGAGCAAGTTGTTGCAGGTTCAGCGCCTGGATTACTGGGACGCTGGCTAGAGTCAACGCGCCAGTCACGATAAGCGAAGCAGTTCCGCTTCGTGCCGGAGCTAAACGCTGCCACAAAGGAATGCTTGCCAAGGTGATCGCCGCCAACATCCAGCGCAAGATTGAGCGGGCATAGTTGAAGGGCAGGTGCGCCGCCGGGGCCAGCAGGAGGGCGACATACACTGGATACGCAAAGCGTTGCTGGTCGTGGGGGCCTTCCGGCGAGTTATCGAGCGCCTTGCCATAGTATTCGGTTTGAATGTCGCGAGTGACTTCCGCGCTATAGGGGTCGCGATGATGCAGCAGCAGTTCCCGCGTGCCGCGCCAGGGAGAGTAGAGGTCTCCTAGGGTCGATTGAAATTGCGCCTCGCCCAGCTGCGCCGCCCGCTCGCGCGGCGCAATGCGAGCCATGTAAAACCACATGCCCGCCGCCAAAAGCAGGAGCAAGACAGACGCAAGTGCTCGGCTTGTGAACAGGCTAGATGAGGCCAAGAAGGGCGCTCCGGGATGTCACTCGGTCACAACGCGTCATCCGAGCCCTCAGACGTTGTCATCCCGAGCGAAGCGAGGAATCTGGGTTCCTGCCGCCGCCATCACGACTGCCGCCCTAGACAAACACCCAGATCCCTCGCTGCGCTCGGGATGACAGGGATGTGCGGGGATGATAATGCTGTACTCGCGGTGCAAAGGCTTGGGAAAGGGATGACAATGTTGGGTTCGGGATGACAATGCTCGCTCGCGATCACAAACCTCCACTCGCAATGACAACCTCTTCGCTCAGGACGTCAACCGCTCTGCCTTCTCCTCGCGCACCTGCTCCAGGATGCCCGCGGCCACGTCGATCATCTCCTGGTCCACGGTGCGATTTCGGGATAGCGCTTCGGTCAGCGGGATCGAAATCAGCTTGTTGCCCCGCAGCGCCGCCATACAGCCGAATTCGCCGTTGTGCACCATATCCACGGCTGCCAGGCCATAGCGCGTAGCCAGCACGCGATCGAAGGCGCTCGGCGAACCGCCGCGCTGGATGTGGCCCAGAACCACGGTGCGGGTTTCGAAGCCAGTGCGTTTTTCAATCTCGCGCGCCAGCGCATTGCCCACGCCGCCTAGGCGGGCGTGCCCGAATTCGTCCTTGCCCAGGTCGGTCAGCACCGGGGCGCCGTGTTGCGGGTCAATGTCGGCAGAGAACTTTGCGCCTTCGGACACCACTACAATGCTGAAGTACCGGCCGCGATTGTGCCGCTGGCGGATGGTTTCGGCCACGCGGTCGATGTCGAAGGGAAGCTCGGGAATCAGGATCACGTCAGCGCCGCCGGCGATTCCGCTGTAGATGGCGATCCATCCGGCGTCGCGGCCCATCACCTCCACCACCATCACCCGATTGTGAGCTTCAGCGGTAGTGTGGACGCGATCGATGGCTTCGGTGGCGATATTCACCGCGGTATCGAAGCCGAAGGTGTAGTCCGTGCCGGCGAGGTCGTTGTCGATGGTCTTAGGCACGCCCACCACCTTCACGCCCTTGTCGTGCAGCTTTTTGGCAACTGAAAGGGTGTCGTCGCCCCCGATGGCGATGAGAGCTTCCACCTGGTTTTTCTGCAGAACATTGATGCAGGTATCGATGCCATCCGGGCGCTTGGAAGGATTGGTGCGCGAGGTCCGCAGAATGGTCCCACCGCGCGGGAGAATTCCGGCTACGGCATCAAGGTCGAGCACCATGGTCTGTTCTTCCAGCAGACCGCGCCACCCCTCGAGAAAGCCCAGGAACGTGTCGCCGTAGTGAAAGCTCCCCTTGCGCACGATGGCGCGCAGCACAGCGTTCAGTCCGGGACAGTCGCCACCGCCAGTCAGGATCCCTATTTTCATTCGCCAACCCTTCGGGTATGTTCTCCGGGAAAGCCTAAAGATTATCATCGCGGCGGGCTTTCCGGACCTGGCGGCTTCCGCGTTTTGAGTGAAGCCCAGTAGTCAGTTCCCGGTTCTCAGTTGTCAGTTACACTCGGCAGCAGAATGCTTGGGGAGGGAAACATGCCTAAGGCATTGCGGGCGGTGATCTGGCTGGTCGTAGCCGGCGGCGGGGCGCTGGCGGTGGCGACGATTGCCCTGCATCGCGGCGAACAGATCAACGCCATGTGGCTGGTGGTGGCGGCGGTGTGCGTTTATGCCGTCGGCTATCGCTTCTACAGCAAGTTTATTGCGGCGAAGATGCTGGTGCTCGACCCGCAGCGAGCCACTCCCGCCGAGCGCCTGGAGAACGGCCGCGATTTTGTGCCGACAAATAAGTGGGTGGTCTTCGGGCATCACTTCGCGGCAATTGCCGGGCCGGGGCCGCTGGTGGGGCCGGTGCTGGCGGCGCAGTTCGGCTATCTTCCGGGAACTTTGTGGATTCTGTCCGGTGCCGTGCTGGGCGGCTGCGTGCAGGATTTTGTGATTCTGTTGTTTTCGGTGAGGCGCGACGGCAAATCCCTTACCGAAATGGCGCGGGAAGAGGTGGGCCGCGTTGGCGGCCTGGTGGCTTATGCCGCCATCATCAGCATCATCGTGATTCTACTGGGAGTGTGCGCGCTGGTCGTCGTGAACGCGCTCAAGGCCAGCCCCTGGGGCACGTTCACCATCGCTATGACGATCCCCATCGCGCTGCTGATGGGGATCTACTTGCGGCGCATCCGGCCGGGCAAGGTTCTGGAAACCTCGGTTCTGGGATTCGTCCTGGTACTGCTCGCGATCGTCGGTGGCCAGTGGGTCTCGCAGAGTGCCCGGGTTGGTGGCTGGTTCACCTTCAGCGCGACCACGCTGGCGGTGCTGATCATCACCTATGGGTTCGCGGCCTCGGCGCTGCCAGTGTGGCTGCTGCTAGCGCCGCGTGACTATCTCAGCACCTTTGTGAAGCTGGGGACGATTGCATTGCTGGCGGGAGGAATTGTCGCCCTGCGGCCAGTGCTGCACATGCCTCCGCTTACGCGCTTCGTTGACGGCAGCGGCCCGATCTTCGCCGGCAAGATTTTTCCTTTCGCCTTCATCACGATTGCCTGCGGCGCAATCAGCGGCTTCCATGCGCTGATCTCCAGCGGCACCACCCCCAAGCTCATACGCCGCGAAGCGGAGACGCGCATGGTGGGTTATGGCGCCATGATGTGTGAATCCATGGTGGCGATCATGGCCACTATCGCCGCCTGCGTGCTGCAGCCAGGGACCTACTTTGCAATCAACAGTCCCGCCGGCATTGTGGGGGCCGCGCCCGAGGCGGCGTCGAGCGCGATCAGCGCCTGGGGATTCCCCGTCAGCGCAGCCGAGATGCACGCTTTAGCCCAGGCTGTGGGTGAACAAACGCTCTTCAACCGCACCGGCGGCGCCCCGGCATTTGCCGTGGGCATGGCGCACATTTTCGCCAACAGTCTGGGCGGGCAGGCACTCATGGCCATCTGGTACCACTTCGCCATCATGTTCGAGGCGCTGTTCATCCTCACTGTTCTTGACGCGGGCACGCGGGTGGGCCGGTTCATGATCCAGGACGCGCTGGGTCACGTCTGGAAGCCGCTGGGGCGCACCAGTTGGTACCCCTCGGTGCTGGCTACGAGCGCGCTGATCGTCGCCGGCTGGGGATATTTTCTCTGGCAGGGGGTGAAGGATCCGTTGGGTGGAATCAATTCTCTCTGGCCTCTGTTCGGCATCGCCAACCAGTTGCTGGCCACTGTCGCCCTTTGCGTGGCCACGACGATCGTCGTCAAGATGGGGCGGGCGCGATATGCATTTGTGACTTTGGCGCCACTGATCTGGCTGGTGACGGTGACATTTACCGCCTCCTATCAAAAAGTCTTCAGCGAGAATCCGCGAATTGGATTCCTTTCCCATGCCCGGCAAATAGTAGCTG
>Ga0335080_10001591_pt1 | contig 22268 bp, 13 predicted proteins | sample Lox_Sample_34_FD_206720 | JGI IMG/M metagenome (GOLD analysis project Ga0335080, IMG submission 206720) | Soil microbial communities from Loxahatchee National Wildlife Refuge, Florida, United States - Lox_Sample_3.4 | ecosystem: Environmental > Terrestrial > Soil > Wetlands | place: USA...
CGGGTGTTGGCCGCCACCTGTGCCGCTACATCGGATGAAGCCCCCAACTTCAGCAGTTGGCGGTAGGCAGTTGTGCCGCGCTTCCACTGTTTGAGCTGGATCGCCCGTATCCGGTGCCGGGTCCACTGATCCAGTTCGTTCCAGACCTTTGGAGTATCCGCCATCCGAAAATAAGCCTTCCATCCCAACACGTAGACACGCAATTGCCTGACCACCTGTTCGAGACTACGCCCGCCGGACCGGAGAGTCAGTTCCCGAACACGCTGCTTGAACGCTGCCATGGCTTTGTCTGCCACCCGGCGCATGATCTTGCCGCCGGGAGCCACCCAGAATCTGTAACCAAGGAACTTGCGCTGGAACACGCTGGCCACCGCGTCCCTGCGATATAGTGGCACAACCTGCAAAATAGCCTAAAACGGACTCATAATCCCTTGGTTGGGGGTTCGAATCCCTCCAGGCCCACCAGGTCGCCGGCTTTCACGCGACTTCGCTGCGTGCGGCCAGCCTTTTTCGCTCTCGTCGCTTGCATGCCCGCCTTCAAATCACCCGGATCCAATACGCGAGGATCAGCACCTCCAGCCCGACGAGGGTGGCGAGAAACAGGCTGTGCTTCAGCGTGAAGCGCATGAGCTGCGACTGTTGCCGCACGGTGATTCCGGTGGCTGCAGCGGCGACTGCTATCGATTGAAGGCTGATCATCTTGCCCAGCACTCCGCCGGCCGAATTGGAGGCGGCGATCAGGACGCGGCTGAACCCGAGGCGCTCCGCCGTGATCGTCTGCAGGCTGCCAAACAGTGCATTCGAGGAAGTGTCGGAACCGGTGAGGAACACACCCAGCCAGCCAAGGAACGAACTGAAGAACGGAAACGCGGCGCCGGTGGCCGCAAACGCCAGTCCCAGGGTGCCTGTAGCGCCGCAGTAGTTCATGACGAAGGCGATGGAGAGCACCGTGGCAATGGTCAGGATGGGAAGAGCGAGTTGACGGGCTGACGCGGCGATGGTCCTGATAAAGGCCGCGGGAGGCATTCTGAGAAAAATGGCGGAGAGAATGCTCGCGAACATGCACGACGTTCCCCCGGCCGAGATCAGGTTGAGGTTGAATATCGCCGGGTAAGGAGAAGCTTTCAATAAGACCGGCGGGGTGCGCAGGATGAGGTTATGAAGCACCGGCCAGCGGAGCGCAATCGTGGCCAGGTTCAGGATATTCTGGAACGGCTTGTAACCCCAGAGAAGAACCAGGATCACTACGAAGACGTAAGGCATCCAGGCGGAAGCAATCTGCGTGGCGCTGTGCCTGAGCCCCTCCGATTGCCAGGGGAATTCGCTTGCGAACTCGAACGGACCCTGCTCGCTTGCTGTACCGCTCTTGGGCTGCGGACGTGTCGCGCGGGGGCGCGGGCGCCAGAATCTCAGCAGCACAACCACTGCGGCCATCGACGATGTGGAGCTGAGAATATCGCTCAGTTGCACGCCGACGAAATTCGAAACCAGGTATTGCACGCAGCCGAACGTCAGTCCCGCGGCCAGCAGCGCCGGCCACACCTCCAGCGCCGTGCCCAGTCCACCCATAACCAGGATCATGTATGCGGGAAGGATCAGCGAGATGGGTGCGCAGAGAGTTCCCACCGCGCCGCTCAACCTTTCCACCGGCAGACCGGTAATTCCCGCCAGCGTTATCACGGGCACGCCGATCGCCCCGAACGCTACCGGCGCGGTGTTCGCGAGCAGGCAAAGAGCGGAGGCATAGTAGGGCGAAAAACCCAGGCCCACCATCATGGCGCCGGCCACGGCCACCGGTGTTCCAAACCCTGCGGCGCCCTCGAGGAAACCGCCGAATCCGAAGGCGATGATGACGGCCTGGATCCGAAGATCCGGAGTGAGCGATCCGATGGAGTCCTTGATGATGGTGAATTTGCCGGTAGACACCGTCACGTTGTAGAGCACGATAGCCCAGAACACGATCCACGAAATCGGAAAGAGACCGAAGGCGGCTCCGTAGGCCACCGAACTCAGGGTGAGCGCGACCGGCATGTGGTATCCAGCCAACGCAACCGCCAGCGTTGCCCCCAGTCCCCAAAGGCCGGCCACCCACGCGGGCTTTCGCACGATTCCCAGGAGAACGAGCAGGACAACGATCGGAAAAGCCGCGACGATGGCCGAGATGGCCAAACCTTGTCCCCAGATGTAGTAGTGCTGGGACCAGACTGTGTTCATGCGTTCCTTTCCTGGCGGATACTTCTTTAGCAGATTTGAGCGGGAAAGATCGGAGCTGCCGTGGGCGCCTTCCACCATAGCCGATGCCCCGCCGGACACGCCACCACGCGCCGTTCCCGACCCGTACCGCTCTCAAGATTCTCAAACCATTCGCGCCGCATCTCGCGTAAGCTGTTCGGGAGTGCTGACCGCGAGCCAACTCGCCCACCTGCGCGGCGCCGTCGGCGATGATGCGCTGATCACCGCCAAAACCCAGTTGCAGACCTACGAGTGCGACGGCCTGACAAATCTTCGCGTCGTCCCGGACGCGGTGGTCCTGCCGCGGACGGCGACGCAGGTGCAGGAGGTTGTGCGCATGTGCGCACGGGACAGAGTCCCCTTCGTCAGCCGCGGCGCCGGGACCGGCTTGAGCGGCGGAGCGTTGCCGGCCGCCGGCGGCATCGTCATCAGCCTGGCGCGCATGAACCGCATCCTTTCGGTCGATATCCCGAACCGGCAGGTCGTCGTGGAGCCCGGAGTCATCAACGCCCACGTGACGCAGCTCGTGGCTCCTTATGGATATTTCTACGCCCCCGATCCTTCGTCGCAGTCGGTGTGCACCATCGGAGGGAATGTCGCCGAGAATTCCGGCGGCGCGCACTGCCTCAAGTACGGATTCACGACTACGCATGTGCTGGCGCTCGATGTTGTGTTGCCCTCCGGAGAACTGGTCCAACTCGGCTCGCCCGCACCCGACGCGCCCGGTTACGATCTGCCCGGAGTGTTTGTCGGTTCGGAGGGAACGCTGGGAGTGGCAACGAAGATAACGCTGCGCATCGTGAAGCGGCCTGAAGTGGTGCAGACACTCCTGGCGGCGTTCGACTCCATCCAGGCCGCCGGGCAAACGGTGAGCGACATCATCGCCGCGCGCATGCTGCCCGCAGCCATGGAGATCATGGACGCGCTCGCCATCGAGGCGGCCGAGGCCGCGGTGCATGCCCATTACCCGACATGCAACGGGCTGCTGCTTGTCGAACTCGACGGGCCGCGAAGCGAAGTGAACGCGCTGATGCGCGCCGTCCAAGACCTCTGCCGAAGAAACGGCGCGTGGGAGATTCGCGTCGCGCAATCGGAGCACGAGCGCGCCCTTGTCTGGAAGGGCCGCAAAGCAGCGTTTGCCGCGGTGGGGCGCATCTCACCCAACTACATCGTGCAGGACGGGGTGATCCCGCGGACCGCGCTGCCGCACCTGCTGGAGGAAATCGATCAGCTGTCATCCAAAGCCGGCTTGCGTGTGGCAAACGTTTTTCACGCCGGCGACGGCAACCTCCATCCGCTTGTTCTCTATGACCAGTCGGTCAGCGGGCAGGAGGAAAAGGCGCTCGAACTCTCCTATCGCATCCTGCGGCTCTGTGTCGATCATGGCGGCTCCATCACGGGCGAGCACGGCGTGGGAAAGGAAAAGCAGGAAGCGATGGGCTACATGTTTGCGGAACCCGATCTTGCCACCATGCAACTGGTGCGCTGCGCATTCGACCCGGCAAACATCGCCAATCCCGACAAGGTATTTCCGCGCCCGCGCTTGTGCGCCGAAAAGCCCGGTCCGTACACGCCGCATCCGCTGGAAACCGCCGGCATCGCGGAGATCTTCTGATGGGCACATCGGCCCCATTGACGGTCGAGCAGGGAGTGGCGCGCCTGGCATCGATCGCCGGTCCGGCGTACGTCGCCGTGCGCGATGATGCGAGCCAGACTGTGGTCGTCGCTCCCGCCGATGCGCCGCAGATCGCTGATGTCTTGCGGTTCGCCAACGCCAACGGGCTGACCGTGATGCCCAGCGGCGGAGGGACAAAACCTGGCTGGGGCAACGCGGGTGCGCCGGACATTGAACTCAAATTGAACCGCTTGTGCGAAATACGCGAGCACGCGTGGCAGGATATGACGTGCACCGTTGAGGCCGGCTGCACATGGGCGGCGATGCAGAACCAACTTCGCGGGCATGGGCAGATGGTGGCGCTCGACCCGCTGTGGCCGGGACGCGCCACCGTGGGCGGCATCGTGGCAACGAATGACAGCGGCGCGTTTCGCCTGAAATACGGCAGCCTCCGCGATCTCATCATCGGCATGACCATGGTCCTCGCTGACGGCACCATCGCTCGGAGCGGCGGCAAGGTTGTGAAGAATGTCGCGGGATATGACATTCACAAGCTGATGACGGGGAGCTTCGGCACGCTGGGCGTGATTACAGAAGTGAACTTCCGATTGCATCCGATTGAAGAACACGGGCGAACCTGGACTGCGTCGGCGCGGGGGGACTCGTCATGCGCCGAGCAATTTCGCGAGCCGCTGCGCGCCCTGATGGACTCGCAGATTGTGCTGTCCTGCGTGCAGATGCGCGTCTCGGGGCGGGAGTGCTCGATGGATGTGCGCGTGGCGGGCCTTCCGGAATGCTTTGATGAATACGCCGCGCGGATCAAGGATGTTTTCAGTAAATTTGATCTCCGCGAATCGACGGAGGGCGCATGGGCAGCGCGCCAGGAACTGTTCGAGCGAAAGGATGCGCTGATTCTGAAGCTATCGGTCCTCCCCGATGAAATCTGCCCGCTGAGCGCGGAGTTGCGGCAATGGAGATCGGAAAGCACGGAGATCAGCATCGTCGCGCAGGCAACGGGGTTGATGATGGTCTCGATGACTTCCGCTCCGGAAACTGCGGTGGCCTTGTTGAATCACCTGAGGGAACGCCTTGGTCCTTCCGGCAGCAGCGCGGTGGTGCTTTGCGTGCCGGATCAATTGCGAGGGAAGATCGATGTGTGGGGACCCGATGCCGGAACGTTGCCATTGATGCGCGAGATCAAACGCCAATTCGATCCCAACCGCATTCTCAACCCCGGCCGGTTCGTGGGGAACATTTGACTCGTATGGCACAAATCGCCGGTCCAAAACCAGAGAAAAAATACCTCGACGACTGCGTGCACTGCGGCTTCTGCCTGCCGGCGTGCCCCACCTACGTGCTGTGGGGCGAGGAAATGGATTCGCCGCGCGGACGCATCTACATGATGCGCAAGGCCGTCGAGGGCGAAGCGCCGCTGGATGCGCGCTTCCGCACGCACATGGACAACTGTCTGGGCTGCATGGCGTGCATGACGGCGTGCCCGTCGGGCGTGGAGTACAACAAGCTGATCGAACCCACCCGCGCGCAGATCGAGAGCGATGTTCCGCGCAGCCGGGGCGACCGGCTCTTTCGCAGATTGATTTTTGCGACCTTTCCATACCCGGTGCGTTTGCGCGCGATGGCGCTGCCGCTGCTCGTTTATCAAAAGAGCGGACTGCAATCGCTGTTTAGAAGAAGTGGCCTCACGCGGAGGTTGCCGAAGCGGCTCGCGGCCATGGAAGCGTTGTTGCCCGATGTGCCGCTCCGCGCGTTCATTCCCCAATCTGCTATCGTCCGGCCGAAGAAAGCCCCGCGTCGCCGAGTCGGCATGCTGAGCGGCTGTGTGCAGCGAGTGTTCTTCCCGCAAGTGAACGCGGCTACGGCCCGCGTGCTTGCCGCCGAAGAATGCGAGGTAATCATTCCGCGCAACCAGCCATGCTGTGGCGCATTGATGCTCCACTCCGGCCTCGAAGAGGAGGCTGCTGCGCGCGCTAGGAAAATGATCGCGGCGTTCGACGACGCCAACGTCGACGCCATCGTCATCAATTCGGCCGGCTGCGGATCGACCATGAAGGAGTACGGCCATCTATTGCGCGACGATCCCGCCTGGGCCGACCGGGCCGCCGCCTTCTCCGCAAAGTGTGAGGACATCTCGGAGATTTTGAACGAACTCGAACCGCGTGCCCGGAGGCATCCGCTCAAACTGCGCGTGGCCTATCACGATGCCTGCCATCTGCAGCACGCGCAGGGTATTCGCGAGCAGCCGCGTTGTCTCCTCGCCGATATTCCGGAACTCGAACTCGCCGATATTCCCGAGGCGTCCCTCTGCTGCGGCTCCGCGGGAGTCTTCAACCTGCTGCAGCCCGATACGGCGCAACAGCTCGGCGCGCGCAAGGTGGACAACCTGCTCAGCACCGGCGCGGAGGCGGTGGCCTCGGCGAATCCGGGCTGTCTGCTGCAGTTAATGAACGGCCTTCGCGCGCGCGGCTTGAAGACCATGCCCGCATTTCATATGGTTGAATTGCTGGACGCGTCGATACGCGGCGTGCCAGTCTCGGATCTATTGCATCGACAATCGCACAAAGGTGCTTTGTAACAGGGCACGACTTTAGTCGTGCCGAAAACAGCCAATAGACATCAGGGCTTTAGCCCCTGAGGGATGATGTCCCGAATGGGTTCCTGTCCTGAAGGAGGAACGAAGATGTCCCCCACCCTCCATCTTCCCGGCGTTGAGATTCTTGCTCCCATCAGCGAAACGCACGCGCAAATCCTAAGCGCTGACTCGGTTGATTTCATCGTTGACCTGCACCGCACGTTCAACGCGCGCCGCAAGGAATTGCTGAATGCGCGCCACGAGCGGCAGGAACGGCTCGACGCAGGCGAGAAGCCGAACTTCCTGGAGGACACGCGGTCCATCCGCGAGTCTGAATGGACCGTGGCGCCCATCCCCGCCGACATTCTCGATCGCCGCGTGGAGATTACCGGGCCCGTGGACCGCAAGATGATCATCAACGCGCTGAACTCCGGCGCGAAGGTCTTCATGGCCGACTTCGAGGACTCGAGCACGCCGACCTGGAACAATCTCCTTGACGGCCACATCAACCTGCGCGACGCCATCCGCCGCACCATTACCTACGCCGACCCATCCACGGGCAAGCAATACAGGCTGAACGAGCAAACCGCCGTGCTCTTCGTGCGGCCGCGCGGATGGCATCTTGAGGAGCGTCACATGCTCGTGGACGGCGAGCCAATGTCCGGATCCATCTTCGATTTCGGCCTCTACTTCTACCACAACGCGAACGAGTTGCTGGCGCGCGACAGCGGTCCCTATTTCTATTTGCCCAAGATGGAGAGCCACCTCGAAGCGCGCCTATGGAATGACATCTTCATTCGCGCGCAAAAGGAAATCGGCCTGCCCCCGGGCTCGATCCGCGCCACCGTGCTGATCGAAACGATTCTCGCTACCTTCGAAATGGACGAGATCCTCTACGAACTTCGCGACCACTCGGCCGGGTTGAACTGCGGCCGCTGGGACTACATCTTTAGTTTCATCAAAAAATTTGCCGGCGACGGGGCGATGCTTCTCCCCGATCGCGCCCAGGTGACGATGACCACCCATTTCATGCGCACCTACTCGAAGCTCGCCATCAAGACCTGCCATCGGCGCAACTTGCACGCCATGGGCGGCATGTCGGCGTACATCCCGGTGAAGACCGATCCCGAGGCCAACGAGAAAGCCATCGCGCAGGTGCGCGCCGACAAGGAGCGCGAGGCCGGAGACGGGCACGACGGCACGTGGGTAGCTCACCCCGGCCTGGTCCCCGTGGCGCTCGAGATCTTCGACCGGCTGATGCCTCAACCCAACCAAATCTCGAAACAATTGCCCGACTTCCATCCCACCGCCGACGATCTGCTGCGCGTCCCCGGTGGACAGATTACGGAGGCAGGCCTCAAGCAGAATGTTGCTGTCGGACTGGGGTATGTTGAGGCATGGCTGCGGGGCATCGGCTGCGTGCCGCTGTTCAACCTCATGGAAGACGCGGCTACCGCAGAGATCAGCCGCGCCCAGCTCTGGCAGTGGGTGCATCACAACGCGAAGCTCAGCGACGGCCGCCCGGTGGACGTCGCCCTCGTCGAAAGCATGATCGATGACGAACTCCAGCGGCAGAAGAATGCAGTCGACGCCGAGCGCTTCGCGGCATATGAAAAAGCCGCCGAGCTGATGCGCGAACTGGTGCGCGCGCCGAAGTTCGTGGAGTTCCTCACGGTTCCGGCATACCAGCGGATTCTCGAGGAGGAGCAATTCGCGCCGGCGTAGTTATGTTTGGCGTCAGGTGATCGTCGCGGCTTCCGGTGCCGGTTCCGAAGCGGCACTTGCCCGGCCCAGCAGCGCCGCGGAGGTCAACTCGTCCGCCCGTCGCAGGTCAGGGAACAGCACCGACCATAAGCTGGCCACCACCAGCGAACCCACGCCCCCGAAGATCGTCGCCCGCACCGCGCCCCACCATTGCGCCGTCAGGCCGCTTTCGAATTCGCCCAATTCGTTCGACGCGCCGATGAACAGGGAGTTCACGGCGCTCACGCGGCCGCGCATCTCCGGTGGAGTAGCCAGTTGCAGCAGGGAACCGCGAATGATGACGCTGATCATGTCGGCAGCACCGGTGATGGCCAGCGCCACCAGCGAGAGCCACAGGCTCCGCGAAACGCCGAACACGACGGTGGCAGCGCCAAAAATCGCCACGCACACGAACAGCCGTACGCCGGCCTGGCGCTTGAGAGGAAACCGCGCCATGATGAGCGACGTGCAAAGTGCGCCCACGGCCGGCGCCGCGCGCAGCAAGCCCAGCCCACGGGGGCCGGTATGCAGGATCTCCTGCGCAAAGATCGGCATCAGGGCCACGGCCCCGCCCAGGAGCACCACGAACAGGTCCAGGGAAAACGAGCCCAGGAGCATGGGCATGTGGAACACGTAACGGAACCCGGCCAGCACCACTTTCAAAGAGGCCGCGCGGTGCTCCATCCGCCCGGGCCGCACCCTCAGGCTGCCGACCAGCACCAGGAACCAGCCCAGGGTGCCGAGGGTGAAGACGTACACGATGCCGGCGCCCTGGAGACGCGTATCGGGAACCAGGCGGGTCAGCGGCAGCGTAAACAGCACGCCGCCCAGCGCCGGGCCCATCGTATTGGAGAACTGGAAGATGGCTCCGCCCCACGTGACGGCGTTGACGAAGTGTTTTTCGGGAACGAGGTGCGGGATCAGAGCCGAGCTCGCCGGACCGGAAAACGCCCGCCCCATCCCGACGAGGAACAGGACCGCGTAGATCGGCAGCACCGTATGCAGGCCCATCCGGGTGAGCATCAGAAGCGTGGTGGTGCACAGGATCTGCAGGCTGTAGCAGACCAGGATGATCTGCCGGCGGTCGAAGCGGTCGGCCACGTGGCCGGCGGGCAGCAGGAACAATAGCCCGGGCAGGAACAGCGCCAGGCCGGTGTATCCCAGGTCCAGCGCGCGGTGGGTAATCGAGTACACTTGCCAGGCGACCGCCACCGACTGCGCCTCGGCGCCGAGGATCACGGCCACGCGGGCAAGCTGGTATCGCCGGAAATCGCGCGAGGCAAAGGATTCCAGGCCGCGCCTGAGCGGCTTCTCGGTAGGGGAACCAAGCATCTGGATCTAGGGTAAATGTTCCGGGGAGGCAGCCGGGAGTTACGCCGGTTCCCGATAGGAAGTGGAAGATTGGCAAGCGCTTCATGACAGACGAGGGAGAAGAGGCGGAGAAGAGGCGGCGATACGATAAACTGCGAACCGAGGGGGAAAGCCCCCGCGGGGGGAAGCCGTCGATTGGTTGTGCGTACATTGATCTCCGGAGCCCTGATGGGGGCTCTCTTGTTTCCCGTTGATTTTCGGGCTCAACAGCCGGTTCCGACCGGGCAGCCGTCTCCGGGCGGGCAGCCAGCCGAACAGGCCCCGCCCGAGAAGCCGCAACAGGGCGGACAGCCGCGGCCGGCCGGACAGCCCCAGCAGGGCGGGATGAGCGGTATCGCCGGCGGGGTCGCCGCCCCGGCGCAGTACGACGAACAGAGGCGGCCGATCACGGCCGGCGGATTTGTCGACAGCGGGCCGGTCATCTTTCAGGACGTCTCGAAAGAATCCGGCCTCGGGGGCTGGATCCACAAGATGGGAGTCCCCCAGAAGGACTTCATCGTCGAGACCAACGGATCCGGCGTGTGCCTCCTCGACTACAACAACGATGGGTGGCTCGACATCTACCTTGTCAACGGCTCGACTTTCAACGCCCTTGACGGCAAGGAAGAGCCGCCCCATGCCGCCCTTTTCCGCAACAACCACGACGGCACGTTTACCGATGTAACCCAGCAGGCGGGGGTGGCCAACGATCGCTGGGGATACGGCTGTTCGGTGGCCGACTACGACAACGATGGCTGGCCCGACATCTACGTGGGAAACTACGGCGAGAACCGTCTCTACCACAACAATCACGACGGCACGTTCACCGACAAGGCCGTCGAGGCGCACGTGGCCCTGGGCAACTGGTCTCCGGGATCGAGCTGGGGAGACTACGACGGGGACGGCCTGGTCGACCTGTATGTGACCGGCTACGTCCACTTCGACCGCAATAATCTACCCATTGCCGGAACCAAAGCGGTGGGATACGCCAATTGCCAATACCGGGGGGCGTCGGTCAATTGCGGCCCACGGGGCCTGCCCGGCGAGCCCGACCACCTGTTCCATAACAACGGCGATGGCACGTTTACCGATGTCACGAAGAAGGCCGGCGTGGAGGACAAGGACCACTACTACGGCTTTACCACGATCTTTGTGGACATCAATGGCGACGGCAAGCCCGACCTGGTGGTGGGCAACGACTCCGAGCCGAATTACCTGTACATCAACAAGGGCGACGGCACGTTCGACGACCAGAGCTATGTTTCCGGCTTCGCGCTCAACAAGGACGGGCGAGAGATCGCGTCCATGGGCATCACGGCCGGCGATTACGAGAACAACGGGCTGATTGATTTCTTTGTCACCGACTTTGGCGACGACTACAAAGTCCTCTACCACAACGACGGCGACGTGAGCTTTACCGACCTGAGCTACAAGGCGGGCATTGCACAGACCACGATCCCGTTTGTGGGCTGGGGCGACGGGTTCCTTGACTACGACAACGACGGGTGGCTGGACCTGTTTGAAGTGAACGGCCACGTCTACCCGCAGGTGGACGAGCACGACTGGGGAACGACTTTCAAGGAACGCCCGCTGCTGTTCCATAATGTGCCGCTCTCGGCCATCGCTCCGCCCGGCACAAAGGCAAAGAACGCGCCAGCCAGCAAGGAGCGCGGATTTGAGTACATCAAGCCGGTGAAGGGCACCGGGCTCGCCGTCGTGATTCCGGGGCGAGGCGCGGCCTTTGGGGACCTGTTCAATGACGGGAAGATCGACGTTGTCATCAACCCGGTGGACGGGCCGGCGGTGCTGCTGAAGAACGTAAATCCCGATCATCACCACTGGGTGGAGATGAAGCTGGTCGGCGGCCCGAAGAGCCCGCGCGACGCCACCTGCGCCACCGTTTACCTGAAGGCCAACGGCATGCGCATGCGCCAGGATGTGCTGTCGAGCGGGAGCTATATTTCCTCGAGCGATAAGCGGCCGCACTTCGGGCTGGGCGACGCAACGGATGCCGGGACGGCGGAGATTCACTGGCCCTCAGGCAAGGTGGAGAATGTGAAACTCCCCGCCGTCGACCGGATCTACACGATCGAGGAAGGCAAGGGGATCACGGGCGCGCTGTGCGGCGGCAAGGAGTGCGCGGACTCGAACTCGGCAAAAGCCCCGGCGGGGAAGTGACGCCGGCAATCCATGGAACGTCCGCGCCAGCCCGTCCCGGAAGGACGGATCGAGAATAGCCCAGGAGAAGCGCAGCGTACTCCTGGGATAGCCGCCCGACAGCGGCAGCGCGTCCCGGAGGGCCGCTCGAATCATCGTCGCGAAATCCCGCGTGCGAATAGCCTTCCCCGGATTGCACTTGTTCTCGCTTGCTTCGCGCCCATCCTCCCCGCCCAATCAACTCCAGCGCCCAAACCCCCGCAATCCACGGAACGCCCTAAACCCCAGGAGCAGGGCGGCATGGGCGGCATCTCTTCGGCCGGTACGTTCGCGCCGGTCTATGACGCCCAAAAACGCCCCATCACCGCGGGCGGATTCGTCGACCACGGCCCGGTTGTTTTCCAGGACGTGACAAAGGCCTCTGGGCTGGCCTCCTGGCAGCACGTCATGGGCACGTCCCAAAAGAAATACATCCTGGAGACAGACGGCTCCGGCGTGGGCCTCATCGACTACGACAACGATGGCTGGCTCGATATTTACCTCGTCAACGGCTCGACGTACGACGCCCTCAGCGGCAAAACTAAGCCTCCGCACGCCGCCCTCTTCCACAACAACCACGACGGGACATTTACCGATGTGGCGGCAAAGGCCGGCGTGACCAACGACCGCTGGGGGTTCGGCGTGGCCATCGGCGACTACGACAACGACGGCTGGCCCGACATCTTCGTCTGCAACTTCGGCAAGAACCGGCTCTACCACAACAACCACGACGGCACGTTCACCGACGTGGCGGAGGCGGCCGGCGTTACGCTGGGCAACTGGTCCGACGGCGCCACCTGGGGCGACTACGATGGCGACGGCCGCCTAGACCTGTTTGTCTCGGGGTATGTGCACTATGACTTGGCGCATCAACCGGCAGCCGACGATGGCTCGGTGGCGTTCGCCTTCTGCCAGTTGCATGGGGTGCCGGTGATGTGCGGGCCGCGCGGGCTAAAGGGAGAACCGGACCACCTGTTCCACAACAACGGCGACGGGACATTTACGGATGTAAGCCTGAAGGCCGGCGTCGCTGACGCCAGCGCCTATTACGGTTTCACCGCCATCTTTGCGGACGTGAACAACGACGGAAAAGTCGATCTGCTGGTGGCCAACGACTCCAATCCGAATTACCTCTACATCAACAAGGGCGACGGCACGTTCGAGGACCAAAGCTACGTGTCGGGATTCGCGCTGAACAAGGACGGGCGCGAGATCGCCTCGATGGGCCTGGCCGTGGGCGATTACGACAACGACGGGCTCCCGGACCTGCTGGTCACGGATTTCTCCGACGACTTCAAAGCGCTGTACCACAACGACGGCGAGGCCAGCTTTACCGACGTGGCCGACCAGGCGGGGATCACGCAGGCCGCGATTCCCTTCGTCGGATGGGGCGACGGTTTTCTCGACTTCGACAACGACGGCTGGAAAGACATCATGATGATCAACGGCCACGTGTACCCCCAGGTGGATGAGCACGACTGGGGGACGACGTTTGCTGAGCGGCCCCTGCTGTTCCGCAACCTGGGCAACGGGAAATTTGAATACGTGCCGCCAGTGAAAGGCTCCGGGCTGGCCGTGCTGACATCAGGGCGGGGCGCGGCGTTCGGCGACCTTTTTAACGACGGGCGGATCGACGTGGTGATCAGTCCTATCGACGGGCCGCCGGTCCTGCTGAAGAACGTAAACCCTGATAAGCATCACTGGGTGGAACTGAAGCTGGTCGGCGGCGTCGGAACCGAAAGCAACCGCGGAAGCCCACGCGATGCGGTGGGTGCGACTGTCTACCTGAACGCCAACGGCTTCCGGCAGCGCGAAGACGTGATGAGCGGGGGGAGCTATATTTCATCGAACGATCAGCGGCCGCACTTCGGCCTCGGCGATGCCACGGACCCGGGCACAGCCGAAATCCACTGGCCCTCCGGGGCGAAGGAAAACGTGAAGCTCCCTTTCGCGGACCGGATCTATACGATCACCGAGGGCAAGGGGATCACGGGAGCGCTTTGCCGAGGAAAGACATGTGCTCCGGACCGGGCACTGAAGAGGGCTGGTCCGGCCGGGAAGGCAAAACCCTGAATTCCCCGGGGTCCAGGGTTCCTCGTTTCTTTGGTAGACTCAGGAACCGGTGGTGAGCCTCTTCCGCACCAGGTTGCTTTCCACTCTGCCGCCCCGGAGCGAAGAAACCGCCGGTTTCGATGTGCCCCGGAAATCAAAACTGGATGGAGGTTCTTCCGCATGCATGCTGCCGTCGTGCACACTCTGGGGCAGACACCGCGCTACGAGATATTCCCTCAACCTGAGCCTGCGGAAGGGGAAGCTGTCGTCCAGGTGCGCGCGGCAGGCCTGCATCCGGTCGTCAAGGCCCTCGCCAGCGGGTCTCATTATGCCGCAGGCGGAGATCTCCCGATGGTTCCCGGCGTGGACGGCGTGGGCGCGTTGGAGGATGGAAGCCGGGTCTACTTTGCATTCGCTCGCAAGCCGTGGGGATCGATGTGCGAACGCACCGTGTGTCCCCGGTTAAAGTGTGTGCCGATTCCGGATTCCGTGAACGACCTGGTGGCGGCGGCTCTGCCCAATCCGGGCGTGTCGGCATGGCTTTCGTTGAAGGACCGGGCCCGGGTGGCCCCGGGTGAGACGGTACTGATCCTTGGAGCCACCGGGGTGGCCGGCCGTCTCGCCCTCCAGGCAGCCCGTCATCTCGGAGCGGGGCGCATCATCGCCGCCGGGCGGAGCACCAGCGCCATCGCGCCGGGCTCTGCCGATACCATCGTTTCTCTCAGTCAGCCTGAAGACGAAATCCGGCAGGCCTTCCGTGAGGAGGCAGCCCGCGGCATCGACGTCATCATCGACTACTTGTGGGGCCGGCCAACGGAGCTGTTGCTCTCAGCGCTCGCGGAGGGATTCCGGGTCAGCGGTACCCGCTCCACGCGCCTGGTCGAGGTGGGAGAAAGCGCCGGGAAGACGATCAATCTCCCCGGAGCCACTTTGCGGAGCGTAAATGTGCACCTGATGGGCGGCGGCTTCGGGTCCGTGTCTCTTGACCAGGTATTTGGAGCCATCCCCGACCTGTTTGCGCTCGCCGCGGCCGGATCTCTCACGATCGATGTGGAAGCCGTCTCGCTGGCCGATGTGGAAGCTGCCTGGAATCGTGTCGAGAAGGGTCGCCGCATCGTCTTCAGGGTGTAACCTGCATCTCTCGGCGCCCCGCGATGCTCACCCCCCAAAACTGTCAAGAGGCCCATTATTCAAGCGATTCGACAACGTTTTCGTTGCAGGGAATTGCCCCTGGACGGAGCACAATCAATGCATGGAGAATTCAAGCCGCCCGACTGGAATGCATCTTCGCGAACCTGGCTCGCCCGCCCGGAAAACGCCAAAAAAACATGACCAGATGTATCGCTGTACCAAGGCATAATCTCCTATGGATTCAATATTTTACGATCAATTTGCCGTACAGCCGCACAGCCGCTGTGCAGAAAATAGCCGCGACTTGGATCACGAAGGATTGCGGTTGCAGGACCTTCGCCTGCGCTTGATGTTGTGGTTAAAGACCATTGTCAGGCCTGCGGCGGCCGTCCAAAAAAACGGGGCCGGGTGATCGCAATCACCCAAGCCCCGCGTAATGCAACGAAACCGGGCCCCTAAAAGACGCCCGCCAGGAAAGTGTCCACCGCCGTGGTCCGTTCGCCGGTGGCTCCGCACCCTGCAAGCACCGCCGGCCCCAGCGTCATGACCGGCGTATGGGCGTGCGCAAGCACCTTGTACACCACCCCGTGGCGGGTGATGGCGGCGAAGGCTGACGCTCCCTGGGCCCCGAACACGATCAAATCCGCCTGTTGGGCACGCGCCTGGTAAAGCAATTCCTCAGTGGGATCTCCGGGGACCACGATCGCCTGGATCGGGACCCTCTCCCGGAATTCCGCCGGAACCAGCCGGAGCAGGTCGTTCTCGACGTCGGCGATGGTGCGGCCGGCGAGGACTTCGCGCGCGTCCTGGGGCCGGATCACGTGCTGCAGAATGAGCCGGGCGTTATGCTGGGCGGCCAGCTCCGCTGCAAACGCGGCCACCACGTGGCTGGTGTCGAGCAGGCTCATCGCGCACAGGATGGTTTTGGTGGCGAAGTGGCGGTAACTTCCCTCGATCACCTCGGGACCGACGATGAACGCCGGCACCGTGGAGGTCCGAAGGACCGCTTCCGCGACCGACCCGACGAGCAATTTTCCGATCGGTCCCGGCGAATGGGTTCCCATTACAATGCGATCGATCTCCCGTTCGCGGGTATAGGCAAGGATCTGGTCGGCAGCCAGCCCCGGCCGGACGATCACTTCGCAACGAAGTCCGGCGGCCCGGGCCCGTTCAGCCAGGGGTTCAAGGTGTTTCATTTCGGCACGAGCGGCGGAGGCGTAGTCGTAGTAGCGGATCCCCGAGGTCTCGGAGGCTGCGACTACCAGCGTGTCGTAGGCGTGAAAGAGGATAAGATCCGCGCCAAATTCGGAGGCCTGTGCCAGCGCGAAGGCAAAGGCCTTCTCATTGGCGGGAATTTCTGAGGCGAAAAGGATGGTGCTGGGCTTGCTCCATCCCGGCTTCAAGACGGTTGCCATGGGAAACCTCCTGGGCGGTGCGGAGAACTAAAAGATTGGCAGGTCGGGGAGTGAACTTACGGTGATTGGAGACACGACTGGTCGTGATCCCAATCACTCAGCGGTGGTTGTTGTGTAACCACATTTAAGAAGCAAGCACTCGAGAAAGTGTTGCTTGACGATACAAAGATAACACCGCTCCGATTTCGATGGCGCAAATTTCCGTCCATGGTGACGCTAATCACAGCCTGGCGGCACTCCGTCCTGCTCTCCTAACACTGAATTCGCGGCAATTTCCCCCTCGCTGATTTTGATTTCGGGCCGGTTCGCCGCGATGTACGGAGGCCACATGCAGCCCATGCACAGCATTCCCGCCCGTGGCGGGTTGAATTACGACGAGACGCCGTTTCTGGCCATCTGGGAAGTCACGCAATCCTGTGATCTGGCCTGCAAGCACTGCCGGGCTGCCGCCCAGCCCATCGCGCACCCCGACCAGTTGAGCACCGAGGAAGGCAAGGGGCTAATCGACCAGATTGCGAACATGCACGTGCCCATCTTCATCTTCACCGGCGGGGACCCGCTGAAGCGGCCGGATCTTTATGAGCTGATTCGCTATGGCGCCGAGAAGAATGTGAAGATCGCGGTGACGCCCAGCGCCACGCCGCTTCTCACCCGGGACGCCATTTTCAAGATGAAGGAAGCCGGCGTGGTCCGTCTGGGCATCTCGCTCGACGGCTCCTGCCCGGAGATTCACGACGCGTTCCGCGGCCTGCCCGGCGCGTGGGCGCGGACCATCCAGGCCATCGAATGGGCCAACGAGGCGGGGCTGCCGATCCAGGTGCATACGACCATCAGCCGCCATAACGCCCACGATCTCGATAATCTCTGCGCGCTCTTCGAGAGGCAAAAAATCGTCATGTGGAACGTGTTTTTCCTGGTTCCGGTCGGGCGTGGTCAGTTGAACGACCTCCTTTCCGGCGAGGAGTTCGAGCAGGTCTTCGGCAAGATTTACGAGCTATCACACCGGGTAAGCTTCCAGATCAAGACCACGGAGGCGATGCACTACCGGCGTTACCTGCTGCAGCACAATTTAGAAGAGCGGAAGATGGGACATGGCCATGGCGGGCACCCCCATGCCGCCGCAGCTGCCGAATCCGGGGCCCCCGCGGACAGGTCTTCGTCCGTGGGGTGGGAGTACGAGCCCGGCGCCCCCCAGGCCGATGCACAGAGCCGTACCCGTGGATGGGCCACCCGCCGTGTGAACGACGGCAAGGGCTTCATGTTCATTTCCCACATCGGCAACGTTTATCCCAGCGGATTCCTGCCCATCCATGCCGGCAATATCCGCGAGACCCCTCTTGGCGACATCTATCGCAATGCGCCGATCTTCAAGGCGCTGCGCGATACCAGCCGCCTGGAAGGCAAGTGCGGCGCGTGCGAGTACAAGGAAATCTGCGGCGGCTCGCGAGCCCGGGCTTACGCCCTCACCGGCGATCCGCTGGCCCAGGAGCCCTGCTGCATCTACCAGCCGCGCAACTGGAAGCCCCGCGCGGAGGACAAGCCGGCCGCAATTTGCCAGCCGGAAGTGTCGGGGACGCTGGTGACTCTGAATGAGGGAGATGGTTTGCCGGTCCGCGGGTACTGAGGCTCCTCGAGGCCAACCTTGGAGCTATTAACTGATAGGCAACGGACGAGTGGCCGTCTACCGTCCGATGTTGAGCTTTGGTTCGGAGAGTGACTCGGCGGATATATCACTCGTCGAGAAAGCTATGCGGCTCCGTTCCGACGATAATTTGTCCGGAAAGGCGGTTTTACGGTCACGTGAAGGGAACACGTTCACAAACGCTGCCGGATTCTTGAGGAGGTACCTGGCAGAAAACTGGTAAACAAGCAGAAAGTGGCTATTCCGATTATTGCCCTGCCTGCTCGGCACTGGTCACCAGCGTCCGGAGGAATTCCATTTTTTCCCTTCAGAAGGAGCTGCCTGGACCCGATCAGCGTAAGGCGCCGCGACACCTGAGCCATATAGCGGGCGCTGTTCAATCGCTATTGCGGACCTATCGGGCAATTTCTAAACCCTTTGACTTGAAATCTGCTCAGGACTATCGTTCTGTCATATCGTGCTTCCCAACGCTTGAATACCTGGCTATGAGAAATGACGGCGCAGTTTCTCATCCGCAAGTGAGCGCATTATTGGTCCGGTGGCGAGACGGCGATCACTCCGCCCTGGAGCAGTTGGTCCCGCTCGTCTATGACGAGTTGCGCCGCTTGGCGCGCAGCCATCTTCGTCGTGAAACGCCTGGTCAAAGTATTCAAAGTGCGGCCCTGGTTCATGAAGCGTACTTGCGCATGGCCGGGAAGGACCCGCCGGACTGGCAGAATCGCGCCCACTTTTTTGGAGTGGCGGCGCGTTTAATGCGAGAGATCCTCGTGGACCGCACGCGGAAACTTAGGGCCGCCAAGCGTGGCTGGGGGGCCGGAGAGCTTCCGTTGGATGACGCGATCGGCCTGCCCCATCAGAGAAGCGTCGATTTGATTCTCCTGGATGACGCCCTTGATCGTCTCGCAAAACTCGATGAACGCCAGTGCCGGATCGTCGAACTCAGGTTTTTTGCCGGTCTTTCTTTGGAGGAGACGTCGGTTGCGCTCGGCATTTCCGAGGCCACTGTCTCGCGCGAGTGGACTACCGCTCGCCTCTGGCTGCGCCGTGAAATCGCTGGACCGGGGATGGCATGACTCCCGAACGATGGCAGCAAGTAAAAGAAGTCCTCAACGGTGCCTTGCACGTTGGCGGGGAAGAACGTGCGGCATTCCTGGGACGTGCCTGCCAGACGGACCCCTCTCTCCGAATCGAAGTTGACGCCCTTCTCGCCTCAGCTCCCGAGGTTGTGGAGGAGTTTCTCAAATCCGCGCCGCAGCAGCGAATGCAACTGGCAAAGGGTTCGCGCCTGGGACCATACGAGATCGACTGCCTGGTCGGTCTCGGGGGCATGGGTGAAGTCTATCGAGCTCGCGACACGCGGCTCGGACGAGTGGTCGCAATCAAGGTCTGCCTTGAACCCCTGCAGGCGCGTTTCGAGCGAGAAGCGCGGGCTATCTCGGCACTGAATCACCCCAACATTTGCACGCTCTACGACATTGGACCGGATTACCTGGTCATGGAACTGATGGAGGGCCAGTCGCTCGCAGAGCGCCTGAAGCAAGGCCCGCTGCCGATCGAGAAAGTGTTGCAATACGGTGTGCAGATTGCCGATGCTCTGACCACGGCGCATGACCTGGGAATCATCCATCGCGATCTGAAACCCGGAAACGTCATGGAGACTCCCAAGGGGATCAAGCTCCTCGATTTCGGCCTGGCGAAGTATGCAACAACCAACTTGCTCGGAGACGCGGAGACCACGCTGACCGTGCGGGGTGCGATTCTGGGAACGCCCGCCTACATGGCCCCCGAACAACTCGAAGGCCGGGACTGCGATGCGCGCACCGATATTTTTGCGCTGGGGCTGGTGCTCTTCGAGATGGCCACGGGAAGCCGCGCGTTCGGCGGATCGAGTCAAGCGGAGTTGATATCCCAAATCATGCACGGCGAACCGGCCTTTGAAAAGCTTGCGCCGGCGGCATTTCGCCGTCTCGTGGAACGATGCCTGGCGAAGGATCCTGCGAAACGGTGGCAGACCGCGTCCGACCTGAAGCTGGCTCTCGAAGATCTGGAGATGAAAACGCCATCTTCGCGCACAACGAGCGGCGCGTTTATCGCAAAGACGAAGCGACGGAGATTGGCATTGATGGCCGCGGTTGTGGGGTCCGCGCTGGTGGTTGGGGCTCTTGCGTTTGCCTGGTGGATTCGCAACCGACCGGCCGAGATAACCCAAAGCATCAAATTGATTCCGCTGACCACCGACCCCGGAATTGAACAGGATCCGTCGCTTTCGCCCGATGGAAGCCAGGTGGCCTATTCATGGAACGGACCGGACCAGGCAAACCTCGACATTTACGTAAAGACGACAAAAACGGGAACCGCGATGGCCGCGTCGCCTCTCAGGCTGACCCGAGATCCCGCGGCCGACGTCAATCCAGTGTGGTCCCCGGATGGAAGCTCGATCGTATTCCTGCGTAAGTCGAGTGTTGGAAGTCAGTTCGCAATTTTATTGATACCGGCGCTCGGTGGACAGGAGCGCAAGCTGGGTGAAGTCTCGATCCCGGAAACGAGTTGGTCTGGTTCACCTTATATCTCGTGGACGCCGGACAGCCGGTCGCTGGTTGTTACCGACCACTCATCCGCGGAGCGGCCAACCGCCCTATTCCTTCTTTCGGCGCGCACTGGTGAAAAACGGCAACTAACCCTTCCCCCCAGCGGCGTCATGGGCGATCATTACCCGGCGGTATCACCGGATGGCAAGACACTGGCGTTCGTTCGCGCCAATGCGGAGGGTGACTGGCGAGGAACTCCCTACCTGCTTGGGTTGGACAACGATTTCCGGCCTCGCGGAGAGCCCCGACAGGTTACTCTCCCTTCGGCTCCGGATGTCTTCACCATGCCGTTCGTGGCCTGGACGGCGGATAGCCGGCGGTTGATATTCCCCCACGAATTGGGTCTGTGGACGCTGCCGGTTTCGGTGGAAAGCAAAAACCCTGCTCGCAGTCAGCCAAAGAAGGTGATCGAGACTGGCAGTGGAGTTACCTTTGCAACCACATCCCGCAGCTCGCCGCGTCTGGCCTATGCTGTCGCAAGCGGCGGGACTGAGAGTATTTGGCGCATGCGAATTCCCTCGAGAAATGCAAAAGCGGGGCAGCCGGTGAGGATGTTTGCATCTACCAGGGAGGAATTTGCCCAGCAATATTCTCCCGATGGAAAGAAGGTGGCATTCGAGTCCGCGCGGGGAGGTAACCTCGAAATCTGGGTCTGCAGCAGCGAGGGGCAGGATTGCGCGCAACTCACTTCGATGGGATCGACCGCCTCGGGTACACCCGCGTGGTCTCCTGACGGAAAGCAGATTGCCTTCTACTCCAACGTGCAGGGCACCGCTCAAATATACGTCATCCCGGCAGAAGGTGGAGCCACAAGGCGGCTCACTTCTCAGAGCGCCGGAGCGATGTTCCCCCGGTGGTCGCGCGACGGGAAATGGATTTACTTCTCCTCGAAGGAGAGTGGGACCGCCCAAATCTGGAAGGTGTCTTCGGGCGGCGGACAGGCGGTCCAGGTAACACATAGGGGAGGGTTAGTTGCCTCGGAATCGCCTGACGGAAAGTGGCTCTACTTTGCCGGCGAAGGCGAAGATTCTAGCCTTTGGAAGATGCCAACAGGTGGCGGAGAGGAGACCGAGGTTTTACCGTCCCTGAGCAATTGGAACTTCGCCGTGATGGAGGACGGCATCTATTTCATGACCGGGACCGGACACGGCTTCGCAATCGAATTTCTTAACTTCGCTACCGGCAAGTCGGATGGGATAGCGCCGGTGGACAGGGGCTACTTCGGATTCAGCGTTTCGCCGGACCGTAAGTGGATTCTGTACAGCCAGATTCTACCCTTCAGCAGCGAGTTGGTTCTGGCGGAGGGATTTCAATGAACTGTGGACAATCAGATTGACTTATAAAATGGACGCGCCACGGACGCTACGATTCCAGGGTTACCTTAAGGAGCGGAACCCGGAGAAAACCGGCTATGGAGTTTCGCCCTTGCGGACTTCCAGGACCGTTCTTCCCACAGCTTCCGCTCGATTTGGAATCGTCTATTCGGCGTAACAGACGCTGCCGAAATAGCGAAGCGTCACCTCGCTTTTGCCGAGATCGACTGCTCCCCAGCCATACATCTTGCCGGATGCGCCGGCGAAGCGCCCGGTGCCGGACCTGTTGATGTTGATTCCGTCCAGATAACTGGCGGCGTAAAGGCCGGGGACTGGTGTTGGGAACAGCGTCAAGATCGCCTGATCGAGGGAAACAGTCTCACCCGTGGCGGTCACCCAAT
>Ga0335080_10001592_pt1 | contig 22264 bp, 18 predicted proteins | sample Lox_Sample_34_FD_206720 | JGI IMG/M metagenome (GOLD analysis project Ga0335080, IMG submission 206720) | Soil microbial communities from Loxahatchee National Wildlife Refuge, Florida, United States - Lox_Sample_3.4 | ecosystem: Environmental > Terrestrial > Soil > Wetlands | place: USA...
TCACGAGGCGATTGTACTCGACCAGGGCGCTGGATTCGACAAAGAGCAGAGTCTCAAGGAAAATATGCAGCAATGACGAAGACGCCCGAACAATGGCTTGAGCAAGCTGCGCCGTCTCCAACGAAAGGGGGCCTGTTCAAGCTCTTCCTCGGATATGCGCCGGGCGTGGGCAAGACCTATACCATGCTGAACGAGGCCATCCGGCGGCACAGCCGCGGCGAGGATGTGGTGATCGGCGTCGTCGAGACGCACGGCCGGAAAGGCGTGAGCGAACTGGTTGCGCAGTTAGAGACCGTTCCGCGCAAAGCGATCGAGTACAAGGGCGCAACCTTCGAAGAGATGGATGTGGATGCGATTCTGGCGCGTAAACCGCGAGTTGCGCTGGTCGACGAACTGGCGCACACGAACATCGAGGGCAGCAAACATCGCAAGCGATACGAAGATGTGTTCGAGCTGCTGGAAGCGGGAATCGCCGTTCTCTCGACCATGAACATCCAGCACCTGGAGAGCGTTACCCCGACCGTGCAGGGAGTAACCGGAATTCAAGTGCGCGAAACGGTGCCGGACTGGGTGTTACAGCGCGTCAATGAAGTCGTGATGATCGATCTGACTCCGGAAGCGCTGCAAAACCGGATGCGGCGCGGGGATGTGTATCCGCAAGAGCGGGTGGGGCGCGCGCTGGAGAACTTCTTCCGGGAAACGAACCTGATTGCACTGCGGGAACTGGCTTTGCGGCAGGTAGCGCAGGCGGTGGACCAAACGCTGGAGCAGCGCCGTGAACTGATCGAAAAGGACGGGAGCGCGGTTGCCATCCGGGAACGCATCGCAGTCTGCATCAGCTCGAACCCGGCAGCACAATACCTGATCGCGCGCGGCGCTCGAATGGCACAGGCCATGAATGCGGGACTATTTGTGGTCTACACGGATCTCGGCCAGGACAAGAGCGAAGAAAATCAGCGGACGCTGAATGCGAACATACGTTTTGCGGAAAATGTAGGCGCAACCATAAGCCGCGTTAGCGGAAAGAATGTGGCGGAAGCGGTAGCGCGGTTTGTCAACGAGAAGCATATTACGCAGGTTGTATTCGGACGCTCGGCCACGCGGGGCTGGAAACGGTACTTTTACCTGTCAGCCATTCACCAGTTTTTGCGCGATGCTCCGGCGGTGGACGTGCACATCGTGACCCAGGACCCAAGCTGACGCCATGGTTGACGAAAAAGCGGCAGAGCACAAAACGCACAAGCACATTCTGGTGGTGGACGACGAAGCGCAAATCACGCGGGTGCTGCGGACATCGCTCTCCGCGCATGGATATGACATTCGCGTGGCCAACGACGGCGAGACTGCGCTTGAAATCATGAAGGACTGGACGCCCGATCTTGTAATCACGGATCTGGCAATGCCCAATATGGATGGCCTCGAGTTGTGCCGGCGTCTGCGCACGAAGACGCAGGTGCCGATCATCGTGCTTTCCGTGCGCGGGGAAGAACGCACCAAAGTAAAAGCCCTGGACGCGGGGGCGGACGACTATGTGACGAAGCCGTTCGGCATTGAAGAGTTGCTGGCCCGGGTACGGGCGAACCTGCGCCGCCGCAGCGCGAAAGAAGGCGAGGAAGGGGCGGCCCCGATCGAAGCCGGCGATTTTAGAATTGACCCTGACGCACGCAGCGTCCTCGTCAAAGACCGGGCTGTTCATCTGACGCCGAAGGAATTCGATTTACTGCTCTATCTGGCACGCCGTCCAGGTAAGGTGATTACGCACCGCGCGCTGCTCGGGGCGGTATGGGGTGGGGAAAGAACCGAGCAAGTGGAGTACCTGCGCGTGTTCGTCGGCCAGTTACGGCGGAAGCTCGAGCCCTCACCAGATTCTCCGCGTTACATCGTCACCGATCCCTGGGTGGGCTACCGTTTCGAACCGGGCGCATAGATCCGCGACCGTTTGTGAATTGTTGGCCATTCCTCCCGCAACAGCCACGAGGCGTTCCCGCTCCCAAAGATCCTGAAACAAACGAAAAATCGACCTTCCGGGACTTATGACTTCCTTATTTTCAATTTATGCACAATTTACGGGTGATTGGATCAAATAGCTTTTGTTCCGGCGATGTGGCCGGTAAAAGGGGAACGATTCCATGTCGATCCAGGAAGTATCAGCCGAGCGCTTTGCCCAGCTCTTTCACCAGTATCAACAAGCTTTAGCCAACGATCTGAATGCCTCTTCGAATGTCGAGCGAAAAGGCGCCTGGGCTGAGGTAGCTCCAGCAGAAAAGAACCTGATGATCGCCGCGGCGCGGCTCGCCCTCCTAGAAGTTGAACTGCTGCCCAGTGAACGCGAATCACGGCGATACTTTGCGAGGCCCGGCGAGGCGGAGTGGGGCTGCTAGCGGATGGTGCTTCGCGACGGCGCTCTTTATGACTTCCTTATGAAGTCCTTACGACCTTCTTACGGATGGGCCTGTCTAATGACGGCTGGAACCGAGGGCCCTGAGCAAGCCGTCACCGTGTTTTCCCGATACTCATGCTCACGCTGATCCTGTTGCTGTGCGCGTTATGTGAAGTCTTCCTGCTCCGATTCATTCTGGCTCTGGTGGAGGAAACACGAAGCGCACGGGCGCGTGTGCGAAAAGGAGAACCCTTGCGTTCGATAAAAGACGAAAGGCGAGAAAATTTGCATATGGACTCTCAAACGAGCAGCAAGCATCGGACACCAGGGAGGGTCGCGCTGATTCTGGTGGGAGCGCTGATTTTCAATTTTTCCCTGCACGCGCAAGAAGCGCCGAGCGGAGCGCAGACGGTGCCGCCCGAAGTTCTTAAGCAGCTAGAGGAATTGACAAAAAGAGTTGGGCAACTCGAACAACAGCTTAAGGAACGCGACCTGGCGGGACAAGCGACACCGGTGGCGCAGCCGGCAAAGGGGACAATACCGGTTCAAGCGGTGATGGGGAACGCCCTGGTTCCCGCGCAAACGGAGGCCGCCGCAGACACAACTTCGAAGCCGGAACCGACTGCGCCATTCTCAGAGGCGGATTGGACGTGGCTGAACGGCAATCCGCGCACGAAGGACGCAGTATTCGACTCCAAGTTCTTTACGCCCGAGATCCGCAGCGACGTTGCCTATCATTATGACTGGAACCATCCCAAAGACGACACGATTGGGGGTTCGAGCGAGGTATTTCGCGCGAGTGAAGTGAGTCTCACCCACCTGGGGGTGGGTGGAGACTTTCACTACGATCATGTGCGTGCGCGCATCTTCACGCAATTGGGGCTGTATTCAACCGCGACGCCGCGGAATGATGCGAGCTACTCACGCGGTCAATGGCAGTTGGATAATGCCTATCGCTACCTGAATGAAGCCTACGGCGGTTATCATTTTGACGCACTGCATGGCATCAACGTAGACGCGGGAATCTTTCTTTCGTATGTGGGCCTGTTCAGCTTTTACCAGTTCGATAATTGGGCTTACCAGCCGTCCTACGTGTCGTCGAACACGCCGTGGTTTTTCACGGGCATGCGCGTTCAGATCTTTCCGACCGCCAAGCTGAAGATCGAACCCTGGATTATCAACGGATGGCAATCGTACGCGCGGCCCAATGGGCGGCTGGGGTTTGGGGGCCAGATTCTATGGCGGCCAACGCCCTGGTTTTCCTTTATCGCAAACAATTACGGAGCCGGCGCTGACGCGGTCGGGATTCCCAATCGCACGCGCTATCACACCGACGACAGCATCCAGATCAAGTATTACGACCATCCGGAACGGTTTATGGACAAGATGGCCTTCAGTCTGACCGGCGACGCAGGCTGCGAGGAAGGCGGTGGCGTGGCCTGTACCGGCGATAAGAGGGACGCGGCCGGCAACATCCTTGCTTACAAGCAGAGTTTTCTTGGTTTCATGTTGTACAACCGCTGGTGGTTCCACAAAGATCGCTACGGCTTCACGCTGGGCGGCGGGGAGATCAACAACCCGGGGCGATATCTGGTGTTGCTGCCACCGATCAACGGCGCGACGGCCACTTCGGGCACACCGTACTTCACGGAGAATCCCGGCGATCCATTCAAAGCCTGGGACATGTCGGCGACCTACGACTACATGCCGAGCCAATACATTACGTTTCGTTGGGAGTTCAATCACCGGCACGCGAACGTGCCGTACTTTAGCGGGCCTGGCGGGGTTACACCTCCGGGAGGAAACCAGGGAGGGCCCGGCACGGTGGTAACGGACTGGTCACCGGATTTACGACACACGGAGAACCGGGGCACGATGGCGATCCTGGTGAAGTTCTAGGGCATGAGTTGAGCATGGTTCGGCCATGCGAAGAAGCTAGCTCGTTCTGGAGGCTGCTGTGCAAGACCTCATCTACGTTGTTGTCACAATCGCATTTTTCGCGCTGTCGCTGGCGTACGTACATTTCTGCGACCGCATTCACTGAGGAGTGGTTTATGAACACTGAATCCATCGTCATGCTTGTCGTGAGCGCGGCATTGATGGTCTACCTGCTCTACGCCCTGCTGAGGCCGGAGAAATTCTGATGACTGCCAATGGGTGGTTCCAGATCTTCCTCTATCTTGCCATCATCCTGGCGGTGACCAAGCCGCTGGGCGTGTATATGGCGAAGGTGTTCAGCGGCGAGAAAACCTTCTTCGACCCGGTGGCGCGCCCGCTGGAGCGACTGCTCTACCGCGTGACGAGGGTCGACGAGAAGCAGGAGATGCGCTGGACAGAGTATGCGTTTGCGATGCTGCTCTTCAGCGCGGTATCGATGCTGGTGCTCTACGTGATGCAACGCGTGCAGGGCTTTTTGCCCTTCAACCCGCAGAAATTCGGCGGGGTGAGCCCGGAGCACGTGGCTTTCAACACGGCCGCATCCTTCACCACGAACACGAACTGGCAGGCGTATTCGGGTGAAACGACGATGAGCTACTTCACGCAGATGGCGGGGCTCGCTTTTCACAACTTCGCCTCCGCGGCGACCGGCATCGCGCTGGCCATCGCGTTCATTCGTGGAGTTGCGCGCCGGCAGATGCAGACCATCGGCAACTTCTGGGTTGACCTTGTCCGCAGCTGCCTGTGGATTCTGTTGCCGGTCTCGATCATCGGGGCGCTGGTCCTGGTATCGCAGGGTGTGGTGCAAAATCTAAGGCCGTATGACACCGCCAAACTGATTGAGCCCATGCAGGTGCAGAAAGTCGATGCGAGCGGCAAGCCGGTCGTGGACGCGCAAGGCAAGCCCGTCATGGACACGGTGACAGAACAGACCATTGCGCAAGGGCCGGTGGCCTCGCAGGAGATCATCAAGGAATTCGGCACCAATGGCGGCGGATTCTTCAATGCCAACAGTTCGCATCCCTTCGAAAATCCCACCCCGTTGACGAATTTGCTGGAGATGGTGGCAATTTTCGCCATCGGAGCGGGCCTGACCTACACCCTCGGCCGGATGACGGGTTCGCCGCGGCATGGATGGGCGGTGTGGGGCGCAATGGCGATTCTGTTTCTGGCCGGCGTAACGGTTGCTTATTGGGCCGAGTCTGGGGGGAATCATCTGCTCGCGGGCACGGATCAGCGGGTTACCGCTCAGCAGGCGGGCGGCAACATGGAGGGCAAGGAAGTCCGGTTCGGTATCGCGAACTCCGCCCTTTTCGCGACAGTTACAACCGATGCCAGCTGCGGCGCCATCAACGGCTGGCACGACTCCTACACACCGCTTGGGGGCATGGTTCCCCTGGTCAACATCATGCTCAGCGAAGTGATCTTCGGCGGGGTCGGCGCGGGAATGTATGGAATGTTGATCTACATCGTGCTTGCGGTCTTCATCGCGGGGCTGATGGTGGGCCGGACGCCCGAGTATCTCGGCAAGAAAATCGAAGCGTACGACGTCAAGATGGCCATGCTGGTGACACTCGTGTTTCCGCTGGTGATTTTGTGCTTTGCGGGGGTTTCCAGCGTAAATGGATTCGGCACTTCCAGTATTTCGAATCCCGGGCCACACGGGTTCAGCCAGATTCTCTACGCCTTCGTGTCGGGCGCGGGCAACAACGGCTCGGCATTTGGGGGATTGACCGCCAATACGCTGTGGTACGACGTGGCGATTGGCATCACGATGCTTGCCGGCCGTTTTCTGATGATCATTCCGATGCTGGCAATCGCGGGCAACCTAGCGGGCAAGAAATATGTGCCGCCGTCGCTGGGCACCTTCCCGGTGACGACACCGCTGTTCACGGTGCTTCTGATCGGCGTCATCTTGATCGTCGGAGCGCTCACTTTCTTTCCGGCGTTAAGTCTGGGCCCGATTCTCGAGCAGTTGCTCATGAATGCAGGAAAAACGTTCTAAAGGAACTCACGATGGCCACGATACCCGAAATCAAAGACGCGCCCGAGCAGCAGATGATCCGGCTCGGACATTCTCCAATGAAACACTCCCGAAAGAAAGCGATCTGGGAGTGGAAGATTGTCTATCGCGCGCTGGTAGATGCCCTGGTGAAGTTGAATCCGCGGACGATGATGGGCAACCCGGTCATGTTTGTGGTCGAGGTTGGAAGCGTCATCACGACGGCGCTGCTATTCAAAGGCGGCGCCGATTTCAAATTCAACTTACAGATCACGCTGTGGCTGTGGTTCACAGTACTATTCGCGAACTTCGCGGAGGCGATGGCCGAAGGGCGGGGCAAAGCGCAGGCAGAGACTCTGCGCAAAGCGCGCTCAGAAACCGTTGCGAACCGGATCATGTGCCCAGGGGAAGACGTCGAGCAAGTGCCGAGTTCCCGGCTGAGAACCGGGGATCTGGTTTTCGTTTCGGCGGGCGAACTCATTCCTTCGGATGGTGAAATCATCGAAGGCGTCGCGTCCGTGGATGAGTCGGCCATCACGGGGGAATCGGCGCCGGTCATCCGCGAAGCGGGCGGCGATCGCTCGGCAGTAACGGGCGGCACACGCGTGCTTTCGGACAGAATCAAAGTCAAGATAACGTCGAATCCCGGCGAGACTTTTCTGGACCGGATGATCGCGTTAGTGGAAGGCGCCGAGCGCCAGAAGACTCCGAACGAAATCGCGCTGAACATTCTTCTCGCGGGACTGACGATCATTTTTCTTCTGGCGGTGGTGACCCTGCAGCCGTTCGCGATTTACTCGGGATCGCCCCAAACGGTGTTCGTACTGGTTTCGCTGCTCGTTTGCCTGATTCCAACAACCATTGGCGGGCTGCTATCGGCGATCGGGATCGCAGGCATGGATCGGCTGGTACAGCACAATGTTCTTGCGATGTCGGGGCGGGCGGTCGAAGCCGCGGGCGACGTGAATACGCTTTTGCTGGATAAGACCGGAACGATTACGCTCGGCAACCGGCAGGCGGCAGAGTTCATACCCGCGCCCGGGATTACGGAAGCGGAGATGGCAGATGCGGCACAGTTATCGTCGCTGGCCGACGAAACTCCGGAAGGCCGCTCGATTGTGGTGCTGGCCAAAGAACGCTACAAGTTGCGAGGGCGCGAGCTGGCGGCACACGAAGCGGTGTTCGTTCCTTTCTCGGCGCAAACGCGCATGTCGGGCGTGAACCTGGATGGACGCGAGATTCGCAAAGGCGCCGTTGACTCCATATCCAAATACCTGAACCAGTTCGGCACCTCACTGCCAAGGGAGATCCAGAGCAGCGTGGAACAGATCTCACGCTCGGGAGGAACGCCACTGGTGGTCGCAGAAAATCAGCGGGCGCTGGGAGTGATTTACCTGAAAGACATCGTCAAGGGCGGGATGAGCGATCGCTTCAAGCAGCTGCGGGCGATGGGAATCAAGACCGTGATGATTACCGGGGACAATCCACTTACGGCGGCGGCGATCGCGCGCGAGGCCGGTGTGGATGACTTTCTTGCGGAGGCTACGCCGAAAGACAAAATGGACCTGATCCGCCGCGAACAGGCTGACGGGAAGCTGGTCGCCATGACGGGAGACGGGACGAACGATGCGCCGGCGCTCGCGCAGGCGGATGTAGGCGTCGCCATGAACACGGGCACGCAAGCGGCGAAGGAAGCCGGGAATATGGTGGATCTCGATTCCAATCCGACCAAGCTCATTGAAATTGTCGAAATCGGCAAACAATTGCTGATGACGCGCGGAGCCTTGACGACGTTCTCCATCGCCAACGATGTCGCCAAATATTTCGCGATTATTCCGGCGATGTTTGCGGGAACGTTTCCGGTGCTGAATGCATTGAACATCATGCACCTGAAGACGCCGGAGTCGGCCATCTTGTCGGCCGTGATTTTCAATGCATTGATCATCGTCGTTCTCATTCCGCTGGCGTTGCGCGGCGTGAAATACCGGGCCATGGCTGCCGCGGCCCTGCTGCGCAATAACCTGTGGATCTATGGGGCCGGCGGAATCATTGTGCCGTTTATCGGGATCAAGCTGATTGACATGGTCATCACCGCGATGAGACTCGCGTAGGGGAGCCAGCATGAAGAAAAATCTGATCACTGCCATACTGATGACAATTGCGACGACGATTTTGCTCGGAATTATGTATCCCCTGTTCGTGACGGTTTTGGCACAACTCATATTTCCGCGCCAGGCCAACGGACAACTGATCCAGAGGGACGGAAAGCTGGTCGGATCCTCGATTCTTGGCCAGGGCTTTTCCGGAGCGGCATACTTCCATTCCAGGCCGTCCGCGGCGGGCAATGGTTATGACGCTGCGAATTCCAACGGTTCGCAGTATGGACCGACCAACCAGAAGCTGATTGATCGCGTGAATGGCGACGTGAGGAATCTGCAAGCCGAGAATCCCGGCGTGCCGGTCCCAATTGATCTGGTCACGACTTCAGCATCAGGGCTGGATCCTGACATCACCCCAGCGGCCGCGGAGTTCCAGATACGGCGTGTATCCTCGGAGCGCAAGGTGCCAGAAGCGGAGATCGGACGACTGGTTGCCGAGCACACCCAGAACCGTCAATGGGGATTTCTTGGCGAGCCACGCGTAAACGTGGTGGAACTGAATCTCGCGCTCGATGCGCGGTTTCCCGCCAGCTCAAAATAACTATCGACGGCCATCTGCGTAGAATCAGCGGCCGATGGTGGGCGGCGGGGACGAAAGAGACCCGACAAGTCTTCTCAGCAAATCACCTGCTCAGCAAATCACCTGGAGCGCTCTTCCGGCCACCGAGATTTCAGCCGGCGTCTTACATACAAACTCGCCATCCGCGTAAATTTCCAGGGGTGTCTCGGTCTCGACGCGGACGCGTTGCGCCTTTGAATATTCAACCTTCGGCGAGCGCAGGTGCTGTCCGAAATAGACAGTCGGGAACATGCAAAACAGTTCCAGCGGATTCATGGCCCAGATGCGGCAGACGTCCAGTTTGCCATCGGAGGGGTCTGCGTGGGGCGCGATACGCATACCGTCGCCGTAGAAGGGTGTGTTGGCGAAGGCCGCCAGCAAGGTCATCCGCGATCCCGCTTGCTCGCAATCGGCAGCGGAAGCTTCATCATGAGCGATGCGCATGGAATATGCCGGCAGCTTGAAGAGGGCGGGCAGGAGCGCGAGCGCGTAACCGCCATGGCCGCGCAACCAGCGCGGCATTTGATTGGCCCGCCGAGCGGTCAGCGAATCGAGCCCGCATCCGGCCACGCAACAGAAATAGCGGTCCACTCGCGGCGGACTGGATTGCCGAATTACTCCCAGATCAATGGACCGGGGCTCGACTTTTCCCGCTTCAAAATTTCGCCAGGCTTTCAGCGAATCTTTGTGGGAACGCAAATGCAAGGCGCGGGCAAAGTCGTTGCCGCTGCCGGAGGGAATGACCAGCACGGGCAGACGCACGCGCACCAGTGAGGCAAGATGGCGATGGATGGTGCCGTCGCCGCCAAAAACCAACACCGCATCGGCGTCTTCGGAAGAAGCGGGCAGTCCTTGAATCCATGTCGTCGGCGAGTCCAGTTGAAAGGGCTCCAGATCCGCCGATGAGGTTCCCAACCCCAGAATTGCCGCTGCTCGCATGTTGAACGGGACTCAAAGCCGAAAGATAGCGGCAAAAAAAACCGCCGGTCGTCATTTATTTCAGGCACTTCTCCATGAATCCAACCAGGTCTTTCTTCATCTTGTCGTGTTCGGCGCGATCGACATAAACCATATGGCCCGCGCCATAGGTTGCATAGGAGACATTTTCCCTGTACCTGGCGTCCAGATCGAGGTGGTCCATCGTCCAGTTCGCGGCGGCGAAAGGCGTGGCCAAGTCGTAATAACCTTCCATAACCAAAACCTTCATGTACGGGTTCTTGATCATTGCCGATCTAAGTCCGCCCGCCGTGCTTGGGAATCCCTGCTCCGCATTTCCCCAATCCCACTTCTCAAACTCCGGCTGGTCATAGGCGAATACGCGATACTGCATATCGATTTTGTAATTCAATTCCGTGCGCAGGTAGTTGTAGTAGGCCGAGGTGTAGGGCGGAAGAATCGCCGAACTCGTGGGATCGTAAAAGCGCTCGTTGCCGGGGTTCGGGCTGCTGAAGCGCCCATCGAGGCGGCCAACAATGAGTTTTTGGTCGAGCAGCAACTCGCGCGTAAACGTCGGCACATCGATGCGCATGCTGTGCGCTTCGATCACTTCCTGGCGCAGGCCGGTAAAGCGCGCAAGTTGTTCCACGATTTTGCGATGCTCGTCCGCGCTCATCGCGTCGCCCTTTGCGAGGGCGAGGGTGTATTCATTCAGTGACCACCGCACCACTTCCTCCCGCGTCTTCACGAGATCGGAGGCGAGCTCCGCGGGCAACTTATGGTGGTAGGCGGCAATCATTGTGAAGGTCGGAACCAGCAGCGGATACGGCAGGTCGTTGGACTTGTTCCACTCCAGGGTCTGAAAATCCACCGCCATGGAAAGCAGCGTGACCCCGTTGAAAGAGATGCCGTGGTCGGCAAGATATCCAGAAACCCCTGCCGCTCGCGTTGTGCCATAGCTCTCACCCAGCAGAAACAGAGGCGAACTCCAGCGCTCGTATCGCGACAAGTAAAGGCGGATGAACTCTCCGAATGCCTGGACGTCTCCCTTAACGCCGAGAAACTTCTTTGTCAGTTCCATGGTCGCGGCGCGCGAATAGCCGGTTGACATGGCGTCAACCATCACAATGTCGCTGCGGTCGAGCAAGGTATCAGGATTGTCTTCCAGCCGGTAAGGCGCGGCCGGCATGAATCCGTTCGGCTGCAGCACGACGCGCTTGGGTCCGAGCGCCCCCATATGCAACCAGATCGAGGCCGAACCGGGGCCGCCGTTGAAAGCGAACGTCAGGGGCCGCTTGCCGGCGTCCTGGCCATCCAGCGTGTAAGCCACAAAGAACATTTCGGCTTCGATCTTGCCGTCGCCGCGCTTCAGCGGAAGCCGGCCGGCCGTAGCCGTGTAGCTGAGCGTCTTGCCGTTGAGGGTGATCTGATGATGTGTGACAACCGGCGCCGCTTCTGAGACGTCGTAGTGCTCTTCCTTGTCGGACGCTTCCTCGCCCTTCCCTCCCTCGGCAACTTTGCCGCTCTCGGCCCGGGCAGGCTCGTTTGTTTTCTCGGCGGCAGCGGCAGGTTTCTTGTTTTTCTCCCTGGCCGCAGCCGTCTGCTTCGCGCTGTCAGGAGCCGTTTCCGTCTGATCCTGCTGGGCCAGAGCCAGCGGCATCGTCATGATTAAGACGAGAGGTACGACGGCGAGAAACTTCATCACACACCCCGCGAGGAAAGGATTCGGAGAAGAATCATAACAGCTTTCAGAAGGGCGGTTCGCCTGCGCTCCATGGCGCCGGGCAGCGACAGACGAGATGTTTCAGAATCCAAGAAATGAAAACAGCCAAATACCAGCCGGGCCCCGGATGCTAGAGTTTCAGCTTGGCTTGCACGGTGCCGTCTTCGAGGTCGGCCTCGAGATGAAACCCAAGCTTCTTGCAGATGGCCTGCATCTCGCGGTTCTCGGAGAGAATGGTCGAGTGTGTGGCGGTCATATGCTCGTCGCGCGCAACCTCTATCAGGCGCTGGTAGAGCAACGTGCCCAATCCCTGGTGCTGGAAGCGATCATCCACAAGAACGGCCATCTCGCCTTCGTCTTTCCCGCGCAGACGGCTTAACCTACCGATCGCGATGATTTCCGGCTCGCCGTCTTCTTTCTTGCGCTCGGTGGCGAGCGCCATTTCACGGTCGTAGTCGATAAAGCAGATTCGCTGCAAACGTTCGTGCGCGGTGCGCTGGCTGAGCTTGAGCGGTTGAAAATAGCGCAGATAAACCGTCCGTTCCGACAACGCCTGGTGCAACTTGATGAGCAGCGGCTCGTCTTCCGGGCGGATCGGGCGCACCAGAATCTCTTCCCCGTTTTTCATTTTGCCGGCTCGAACATATCGCTGGGGATAAGGACGGATGGCGAGACGCGGAATTTCTTCTTTTGTAGTTGCCTGCGGATAAACGACAATGCGCGCATCGAGCGCGATCAGGCGGTCAGGAGAGGCCAGCAGCGGATTGATGTCGATTTCCTTGATCCAGCGTTGCTCCACCACCAACTGGCTGAAACGTACAAGCAGGGCTTCAAGCGCATTCAGGTCGACAGGTTTGCGTCCGCGAACCCCCTGCAACGCCTTGAAGATCTTCGTCTGCTCCATCAATCGCCGCGCGAGCGTGCTGGTGAGCGGCGGCAGCGAGAGGGCGCGGTCATCGAATACCTCCACCAGCTGGCCACCGGTGCCAAACAGCATCACCGGCCCAAATTGCGCGTCGACAGTGCTTCCAACAATAAGCTCGTAACCTTCGGCGCGGAAAAATGGCTGCACCGTGACTCCGAGGAAGTGCTCCGGCCCTGCCTTGTCGCGCACGGATGTCTCGATATCGCGCCAGGCTTTGCGGACGGCCTCCGCACCCGACAGGTTGAGTTTCACTCCTCCAACATCGCTTTTGTGCGTGATGCTGTGGGATAGCAATTTGACCACAACGGGATAGCCAAGCTCGCCGGCCTTGGCGACCGCTTCGTCCGCGCTATGCGCCTCAAAGGTCGGGGCAGTCGGAATCTGGTAGCACGCCAGCAACTCTTTGGATTCGGCCTCGGTGAGCAAAGTGCGACCGCTTTGGCGAACATTCTGGATGATCCATTCCGCGCGAGCCCTGTCCGGACCCTCCTCGCCTTGCGGCAGCATTGGCGTTTCATACAGGCCGCGGAGCAGATAGCTGTGACGCCACATGTAATAGAAGATTCGAGACGCCGCATCCGGGAAGGAAAATGTCGGAATGCCGGCGCGATTCAGAATCTCGATTCCCGCGCTCATCTCCGCTCCGCCCATCCAGCACGCCAGCACCGGTTTGCCCGTACCTTTGGCAAGCGGCACCAGCTTTTCTGCGGTGATGGTCGGGTGCGACATGCCTTGCGGGCATAGTATCGCGAGCAGGCCGTCGTTATTAGTGTCGGCAACTACCGTGGTCGCGACTTTCGCATACTTGTCAGGTAGCGCGTCGCCCAAAACATCCACCGGATTGTTGTGGCTCCAGTGAGGCGGGAGGATCTGGTTGAGTTGGTCGAGAATTGCCGGTGAGAGTTCCGCGAGTTCGCCCCCCGCCCCGATGATTGAATCGGCAGCGAGCACTCCCGGTCCACCCGCATTCGTAACCACGGCCAGGCGGCAGCCCTTGGGACGCGGTTGCTTGCTGAGCACTTCCGCCATGTAGAACAGATCGGAAATCGTATTGACCCGCAAGACACCGCAGCGCCGGAAGGCGGCCTCCAGAACCTCGTCGCTGCCCGCCATCGTGCCGGTGTGGGAGGCGGCCGCATGAGCGGCGGCCGTGGTGCGCCCGGCTTTGATCACGATGATCGGCTTGGTCAGCGAAACCTCGCGCGCCGCCGACAGAAATGAGCGCGCATCGCCAACCGACTCCATATACAGAATGATGGAATGCGTGCGCGGATCGTTGCCAAGATAATCAATCAGATCGCCCCAGCCGACGTCGAGCATCGAACCCACGGAAACAAACGCGCTGAAGCCGACCACCTCCTTCTGGGCCCAGTCCAGAATGGCGGTACACAAGGCGCCGCTCTGGCTGATGAAGGCGACGTTGCCCGGCCTCGCCATGTTGTTTGCGAATGTCGCATTCAACCCCGTTGTGGGATTCATGACGCCCAGACAGTTGGGGCCGATGATGCGCATGTGGCTGTCGCGAACCTGTTCGAGGATCTGCCGTTCGAGTTCCTGGCCGCTTTCTCCGTGCTCCTTGAATCCGGCGGAGATCACGATTGCGCCACGCACTCCCGCCGCGACGCACTGCCCAATCACGCCCGGCACGGTGCCCGAAGGCGTCACGATAACGGCAAGGTCGACGAGTTCGGGAATCTGGTCCACGTCACGATATGCCTTGATCCCGAGGACGCTCGCGCGCTTGTCGCTGACCGGGTAGACGGTTCCGCCGAACGGAGAACTGAGGAGGCTCCAAAGGACCGCGCGCCCAACGCTTCCCGGCCGGTCCGTCGCGCCGATCAGAGCGACGCTGTGGGGCGCGAATATGGCGTCCAGCGGATGCCCTTCGGTGCGCAAAACGTCGTGCGCCTTGTCCTGGGCCGGACGATGCTTCCCGATTTTTCCCGTCTTGCCGATGTTCATAGCACGGTAGTTTAAACTGGCGGCTGCGTTTCCGGCTGTGACGTTCGACCGTGCGGCCTGTCACTGGAAACGATTCGCGTTCGCATCCCATTCTTTCGCACCCAGGACCCCCGGGACAATTCGGAGATCGTGTTAGAATTTGGTGCGCCTGCAATAATTCCTCTGGCTCGCGGCGCTCGAGAATTTCCACCCGGTAACGATGGACTGAAAACGTGGCTCAGACTCCCAACGTCCCAAATGGCTCAATCACCTACGCCGATGCCGGCGTCAGTATCGAAAAGGCGAACCGAACCAAACAGCGCATAAAGTATCTCGCCCACAAAACGTTTACCAAGGGCGTGCTGAGCGAAATCGGCGGCTTCGGCGGCCTGTTCTCCGTCGACAAGAAATACGTGGACCCGGTGCTGGTTTCGAGCGTGGATGGAGTGGGAACAAAACTGAAGGTCGCCTTCGAAATGAACGTTCACCACACCGTTGGCGGCGACCTGGTGAACCATTGCGTGAATGACATCGCGGTCCAGGGAGCTGCACCTCTGTTTTTTATGGATTATCTTGCAACCGGCGTGCTGGAGCCGGAGGTGGCTGAAAAAATCGTCGGCGGTCTCGCCGAAGCCTGCAAACACAACGGTTGCGCCCTGATCGGAGGTGAGACGGCGGAAATGCCGGGGTTCTATCCGAAGGGTGAATACGATCTCGCCGGGTTCATCGTCGGCGTCGTTGAGCGCGACAAAATTATCAACGGCAGAACCGTCGAAGCTGGAGATTGCGTGCTTGGTTTGCCCTCAAACGGCTTGCACACGAACGGGTACTCGCTGGCCCGCAAGCTGCTGTTTGAAGTGGCCGCCTATTCCCCGGAAACCTTCGTCAGCGAAATCAAGAACAAGGTCGGGAACGAACTGATGCGCCCCCATCGCAGTTATTGGCCGATCATCCGCAAGCTCATCGCGGGCGAGTGCGTCGCGGCCCTCGCCCACATCACCGGCGGCGGCATCACCGAGAATCTGCCGCGCGTGCTGCCAAAAGGAACGGCGGCGGTGATTGAACCCGGAACCTGGCCCGTGCTGCCGATTTTTGAGCACCTTCAGCATTTGGGGAATGTCGCTCCCGAAGAAATGCTGCGAACATTCAACATGGGCCTGGGCATGCTTGTGGTCGTTCCGGCCAGGAAATTCAAAAAAGCGCAGACGCTCCTCGAACGTGCCGGCGAAAAATTCTACAGCGTCGGACGCATCGTGAAAGGCGAGCGAAAAGTAATGTACAGCTGAGGCTCCCGGCAAACGTACCCGGAAAATTTGTTTTGAAGGGGCGCGGCTTCAGCTGGGTCGCCGGAGATCACATAGAAATTGGCGCCTCAGCCCCTGAGAAAAACGCAGCTTCACTCCTCGATGCCTTCGGGGGTGAATAATATCTACCATGAAAAATCTCGGTATCCTTCTTTCCGGACGCGGCTCGAACTTTGTTGCCATCGCCGACAGCATTGAAGCGGGCCGCATTCCCGGCGCACAGATTTCAATCGTGATCTCCAACCGCTCCGATGCCCCCGGGATCGAAGCTGCCCGCCGGCGCGGGTTGAACGCGCTCGTAATTCCATCCAAGGGTAAAGAGCGCGAGCAACATGACCGCGAAGTGGTCGCCGCGCTCAAGGAGCGTCAAGTCGATCTCATCTGCCTGGCCGGTTACATGCGCCTGCTGTCGCCGTGGTTCGTAAAGCAGCTCCCGCACAAAATCCTGAATATTCACCCCTCGCTGCTCCCGGCATTTCCCGGCCTCGAGGCCCAACAACAGGCCTTCGCCTATGGAGTGAAGGTCAGCGGTTGCACCGTGCATTTCGTAGATGAAGAACTCGACCACGGTGCGATCATCGTGCAGAAGACGGTTCCCGTCCTCGAGTCCGACGACGAACACACACTGGCCGAACGGATTCTCGAGCAGGAGCACGTTGCCTACACCGAGGCGGTCAGAATTGTGCTGAACGGGAATTTCAGGATCGCTGGACGAAGACTGATTGTGAACGAAAGTCAGAACGTATAAGTGCGAAGGCAGGAGCGAGAACTCAGCTTCCAATTGCAGATTACAGGCCTACCGCGAGGGGCTTTACGTCTGCAATCTGACCCTGCACCGCAGTTTACATAATCAGTTCATTGCTCCTGCGCGCAATCGGATGCTGCATCACTTCCAGTTCGTTCTTCACTAAATTCAGGCCATACACGCAAGCTTCGAATTTCTGCGAGAGTTGGGCAAACAACGGCGCCACTTTTGCGTATTCGAAATGCTCGAACTTCGAAACGATGTAATAGCTTTCCTTGCCAGCCTTGACCCACTCGACGAACCCTTCCAGGCGCTGGCGGCGCAGACGATGGTGATTAATGCTCTCCGGAAACATGCCCGCAAGAAACAATGTGTAGTCGCCGATATGCTTGCGAACCTGGCGCTCGCGATCGAATGACGGCGCGGGCCCATAGATGGGATCCGATTCGAGCAGCATCTCGCCCACGTCCGTCAGCGCACGCCCGTTCACGTTACGGACCTTCATCATCTGCTCCGCGTCGCAAAACTCCGTCAGCAGGTGTGCGACATATCCCACGACCTCCGGATCGCGAATGCCGATCTCCTGCGCGTAATGCCGCCCCACGAGTTCAACGAATAACTTCTCCAAAGGATGCGTCTCCGGAATCATGTTCGGCCCCCACTTCCTGCAACTGCGCTCGCCTTGTTTCACCATCGGAAAGCGCGACGTTGCTGATTAGATACCGTACTTTTGGACACCCAACAAGTGCCCAATCGTGCCCCCGTCTACCACTTTGAACACCGTGCCGGGCAAGGCGTTTCGCGGCTTCTTGCTGGCAGTCACATCCGTCGGCTGCTAATCTGCCAGCTACTTTGTAGAGCACATTGCTCCGATCTGCATTTCCTGTCATCTACTTCTGGTAGAAGGACGGTGGCGGCTACGGCAAGAACCGGTTTAGGAATGGAGGACTCATGGATCGAAAGAACTTTGCCAGCGGCACACCCTGGGAACCGGTTGCCGGTTACTCCCGCGTGGTGCAAGTTGGGCCTCACATTTATGTTTCGGGGACGACGGCTACGGGTGCCGACGGCCGGATCATCCCGGGAGATGCCTATACCCAGGCGGTCCAGACACTCAAGAACATTGAAGCCGCGCTCACTCGTGCGGGCGCGTCCTTAAAAGACGTCGTGCGCACGCGAATGTTCGTGACCAATATCGGTGATTGGGAAAAGGTCGGCAAAGCGCACGGCGAGTTCTTCCGGGAAATTCGGCCCGCGACCAGCCTGCTCGGCATCAGCGCGCTGGTGTCCCCGGAAATGCTCGTTGAGATCGAGGCCGAAGCCATCAAGGAATAAGCGCTCGGCGCGCGGTCACAAAAAATAAAATGGCGGGAACCGTCGCGCGGTCCCGCCATTCGTTGGGTGGGAGGGCAGCTTAGCGGCGTCTTTTCCTGGCCGCTTTTTTCCTGGCTTTTTTCGCGGGCTTTCTTGCCACTTTCTTCTTCACAGATTTTTTGGCCGGCTTCTTCTTGGCCGGCTTCTTTTTGGCAGGCTTCTTCTTGGCGGCCTTTTTCTTAGGCGTCTTCCTGGCGGCCGCTTTCTTCTTTTTTGGAGCAGATTTCTTCGGCGCTGCCTTCTTCGGAGGCGCGCCTCCGCCGCCGCCCGACGAAATGACCGGCTCTGGCGCCGGCTCTGGTTCGGGCGTGGGCAACTCGTCGTCCTCGTCTACCATGGTTGGTTCTTCTTCCTCTTCTTCCTCTTCGTCAAAATCCTCTTCCAGCGACTCGCCGAAGGCGCCGCTGTCACCGTAGTCATCCGTTTCATCATCACGACCGTACAGAATGGGATCATCGGAACGCATATTTCCTCCTGCGTATTGTCGGCCTAGAGCGCCGCCTGACGCCTCAGGCCCAGGGAATTAATAAGACAACGTGCGAAACGTCCCTGCTTTTCGTAACGGCGGGCGATTATAGCACGGCAGTTTCACCGGGCAGTATCGTGTATTCAATGCAGATTTGCGAGAGAAAACTTTCGACGGGAAACATTCCCCCATGCCTCAGGGACCCTCCCGGTGAATGAATGGCGAAAAGCGCGCCGCGATTCCTACTCGTAGGCGAGCGCGTCGATTGGGTCTTTCCGGGCCGCTTTGATTGCCGGATAAAACGCTCCCACAATGGCTCCCACAATGGCGATCAGGGTGGCGCGAACAATCCAGCCCCCGCTCACAACCACCATCACGAGGGGGAATCGATGGGCCAAGCCAAGCCTGGCGGCCAGGCTCACCGCAACGCCGAGGATAATCCCCCCCACGGCCAGCAGCACCGTTTCCCGCAGGACCACATTGACAATGTATAACCGGGAGGCGCCCATCGCCTTGAGAATCCCGATTTCCCGCGTCCGCTCCATCACAGCGGTATACATGGCCTGAAAAATCACGATGAACCCGATCACAACCGAAATCCCCACGACAATGTCGATAAAGGTCGAGAGCCCCGGATAATTGCTGGCAGTCATCATCGCCAGGTAAGCGGCCATAGATGTCGCAACATAGTGTTCCATGCCGGGAACGGCCTTGATTTCGTCGATCACGGCGTCGACATTTGCCGGATCATCGAGTTTGAGATAAAAGATCGTGGCCTTGTCGCGCGCGGCAATCAACTCCTGCAAAGTACTCAAGGGGAGGAACTTACGCCCACCCTTTCCGCGCTCCACTACGCCGCAAATGCGAAACTGGTTGTTCAGAATGTCGATCGTGTCACCCACCTTGGCATGCTTGGACTGGGCGAACAAGTCGTCCACGATCACATCGTTCGGTCCTTGAAACGGCCCCCCCTGCAGGTAGTGGAAGGGGCCCGACATGCTTTGATAGCTGGGTAGATCGATGCCGGCAATGATCTCCAGCGTACCCCCCGTTGCTACCTGTGTAACCACCGGAGCGACACTCTTCACGTGGGGCAGCCTGGCCAGGATATCGCCGATCTTGATCGGCATGGGCGCCCCGCTGAAGGCGCTGATGAAGGACGAGCCGGGCGGCCGTACCAGGATGTCGGCCCCGATTCCCGCCGTCCGGGTCCTTGAATCCTGCATCATCCCCAGGCACAGGCCAACGATCAGCAGGATCATGGTCACTTCGAGCGCCACGGCCACAATGCTGATCATCGACCGGATCGGCCGGTGCACCAGGTTCCCGACGACCATGCGGTTCATCATGCTCGTTTTTCTTTCTGGCTATTTGCCGCCGCTGCCCGCGCTGGCCCCGGATAAGGCCGGCCGAGTTTTGCTCACGCGTACAATCTCAGCCCCCGCGGGCTGCTCCAGCGCAAACTGATCGTCCGAGAGTGTGAGGTTCAGCTCCAGTTTGAGGATGTTGAGCGTGATGTCATAATTCTCGCGCGGGCGGTCAATTTCAATCGTGGTCGGAAATGGGATTCCGTTGAATTCCTTGTAGGTCACATAATGGGTGTCGCTCGTCACGTTTCCCTGCAAGTCGTAAATCCGCAGCCGGTGGGGTAGTAGATCAATCCGGCTGAACTCAATGCGGCGGGCAAGATGGCAGCCCTGCGGCTCGCATCCAATCACCATCAGCTCGTAGTCGGGCTGCTCGACGCGGTGCTTTTTCGAGTCCAGCACGATTTCATAGCCGTTTTCGAGCACCGGAATCTCGCAGGATGGCGCGGGGCAGCCCGGGCCCAGCGGCTGCAAGAGCAGGGCATTATAAACGTACTGCGGGCGCATGTTTTCCATGCGCTTCTCCGGTTGGTAAGCGGTCTCGTTATCCGGACCGGTCACGAACTTGTTCTTGGGAGGAATCCAGAGCTTGAATTCCTTGCCGTCGCTCACCATGTCGAACGCCGTGTTGCGTACCACCGGCATCAGGCCTTTCAGCCTGAGCATGTCGGGCTTGCGGGCCAATACATATCCCCGGATCTCCTTGTAGTCGGTAATACGACCGCTCTTCGGATCGCCTGCGGAGGCGTCGATATCCACCGTCGCCTGCAAGGATTGAATCCGCCCTGCCTGCGCATTGACAAAGTCGATTAAGTCCTGCTGGCTCGCAGTTTTCAGGGGGGCGTTTGAGATTTGGCGTTCGATCGGACGCGTGCGGAAAAGACACCCCGCGAGAGGGAATGTGCCTGCAAACACACAGACAGCCAGCAACCACCGAAAATGAAGACGACCCATTCCTCTCCTGATGCCGGGACAGTCGCGAACGCGGTTCAGCGACCCTGGTTCAGCAAACCTGGAATATCTGATTAGTATACGGCACAGAAGGTTGCAGAACTTCCGCTGGCAGAGGAGGTTCCGCCTTGTTCAACGCCCGGCCATGGCTCGCCGGAAGGCGGCGACATTGCGGTCATGTTCGGCCAGACTGGTCGCGAAGCGATGATGTCCGTTGGCATCGCTCACAAAATACAGGAATTTTGTCTGGCCCGGGTGCAGAGCCGCTGCCAGCGCCGTTCGCCCCGGGTTCGCAATCGGACCCGGCGGCAAGCCGGCAAAGCGGTAAGTGTTGTAGGCGGAATTCACAGCCAGGTCGGCATGATGGAGGCTTCCCTGATAGCTACCCGCCAGCAGTTCGGCATAGATAACGCTGGGATCGGCATCGAGCGCCATCTTCAAAGCCAACCGGTTGTAATAGACGCTGGCAACGAGCGGACGCTCGTCAGGAGCGGCGGTTTCCTTTTCCACGATCGATGCCATGGTGACTACCCTCGGAACATCGACGCCCGCCCCGGCCGGAATCAATCCGAGTTCGCGCGCCACCTGCCGGAACTGATGCACCATCGCGGCCGCCATTTCTTCCAGACTCTGGGTCCGCGTGAACTGGTAAGTGTTTGGATACAGATATCCCTCGAGCGTCTTCGCATCTGGCGCGAGGTCGGAGACCAGTTGCGTCTGCGTTCTGGCCAAACGGAGAAAATCTGCCGCCGAACACAAGCCGGCGTCCTCCATCGCCTTGGCGATGTCGAACATCGTATAGCCTTCCGGAATCGTTACCACGTGGAAGTAAATATCGCCGCGCGCGACGCGGTCAAAGACTTGCGGCAGCGTGGCCTCGTGCTCAAAAAGATATTCGCCTGCCTTAAGGGTTTGCTTGCGGTGCGTCGCATGCCACAGCCGGAACGCCAGCTCGCTGCGGATAATCCCAGCTTTCTTCAACTCCAACGCAATGCGCCGGGTCGAATATCCCGGACGCAGCATCACGAACTGCTTCTCCGCCGGCTGGACTGGAGCATAGACATGCCAGGCGGCATAACCTGCTGCCGCCGCCAAAACTATCACCAGAAATGTAATGAAAACGCGCAAGATTCAGTTTAGATGCTCGCTCCAGCTTGCACCAAACCACGGATGTGGGGAAGCTGCCGAGGGTAACAAGGCAAGTCAAAGTCAGAAGTCACAATTCCGGCCAATTCGACTTCCGACGTCTGATTTTCAACGGTAGGTTTCTACTTCTTCAATTTGGCTTCCGACTTTTGACTGTCTCATTCCCCCAGCCAGTCCGCCCACGGCTTCATGGTCTCGACATGACCGCAGATAATCTTGAGCGCGCCCGTAATCGGAATCGCCAGCACAAGTCCGACCGCACCCCAGATCGCTCCCCAGAAGAGAAGCGCAATCGTCACCGCCAGGGGATTCAGCCGCAACCGGCTTCCCAGCAGCTTGGGGTAAAGC
>Ga0335080_10001594_pt1 | contig 22261 bp, 15 predicted proteins | sample Lox_Sample_34_FD_206720 | JGI IMG/M metagenome (GOLD analysis project Ga0335080, IMG submission 206720) | Soil microbial communities from Loxahatchee National Wildlife Refuge, Florida, United States - Lox_Sample_3.4 | ecosystem: Environmental > Terrestrial > Soil > Wetlands | place: USA...
AGCCGGACTCCACGTCGCCGTCCTCGAGGTGGAGGATGAGGTCCTGGTGACGAAACCACTGCTTGCGCTCGTAGAAGGAGCGCCAGTCGCCCCAGCGGTGGAACCGCAGGGCCGTGATCTCGTCCACGCGGCGGCTGGCATGCCCGACAACGAACTCGTCCAGGAGCCCCAACGCGATCGCCGTCACCAGCGCCACCACCGCGACCGGGAGAAAGAGCACCCGCCGGCCGAACCCGAGCGCGAGGATGGCGGTCAGCTCGCCACGGCGCCGGAGCAGCGACACCAGGGTGGCGCTGGCGAGGAGCAACGCCGCCGGGGCGAGCTGGTGTGTGGCCACCACCGCCTTCCAGCCGTAGAGCTCGGCGACGTCGCGCACCCAGTTGGGCCCGGTATACGCGCGCGCCCGGTCCACGAAGTCCGCCACCAGGAAGACGACCAGCACCCCGGAGAGCACGGCACCGACCAGCACCAGGTACCGGCGGAGCAGATGGCGGAGGAGGAGCCCGCGCATCAGGCCACCATCCCCCGCCGGGTGAGGCGGACGAAGAGCCAGGTGCCGAAGGCGCCGAAGACGAGGTTCGGCGCGAGCCCCACCAGCCAGGGCGCGAGCCGCCCGGCGGTCCCCCAGTTCTCGAAGCTGCGCTGGACCAGGTAGTAGGCGACGTACACCGCGAGGGCGAGCAGGTATCCGCGGGTTCGCGCCGCGCGCGAGGACATCGCCAGCGGGACGCCGAACAGCGCGAAGGCCAGCGGGGTCAGGGCCCCGGCCAGCCGGACGTGGAAGGCGGTGAGGAAGGGGGCCGGGCTCTTCCCGGTGGCCTGGGCCTCGTCCGCCGCGGCGAGCAGCTCGCGGGGGGTGAGCTCTTCCTTGGGCGAGCGGAAGTGGTTCTTGCGGAGGATGGAGTCCTCCACCCCGACCGAGAGGTTGCCCTCGCGGAAGCTGAGGATGGCGTAGTCGGTCCCGGAGTGCTCGGCCCGGTGCACCTCCCCCGCCTTGAGCCCCACCGATAGCGAGGCGCCCCGTCCGGAGGGATTGACCGTTCCCTCGTGGGCCAGGACCAGCAGCGGCGCCCGGGGGTCGCGGTCGTCGTGGACCAGCACGTGGGTCCACACCCCTCGCTCCTTGTCTACCTCCTGGGCGTAGAGGGTGAGGTCGGTGAGGTCCTCGTAGAAGACGCCCGGCCGAACGTCGCCGAGCACGTTCCGCTTGATGACCTCGCTCATCTGGACCTTCACCTGCTTCAGGCCCCAGGGCTCGGCGGTCGAGGCGAGCACCAGCACCGCGAGGCCCAGCACCCCGCCCACCGCCAGCGGCACCCGGGCGAGCTGCCAGGGGGTGCTCCCCAGCGAGAGGAGGGCCAGGAGCTCGCGGTCCTCTCCGAGGCGACCGAGGCCGAGGAGGATGGCGAGGAGGAAGCCCACCGGGAGCGACATCACCAGGAGGTGGGGGCTCAGGTGGAGCACCAGCCGGAGGAAGTCCCAGGGGGTGACCGCCGAGCCGAGCAGCACCTCCGTCCCCCGGAGGAACTGCATCACGAAGAGCAGGAGGAAGAGGAAGACCACCCAGAGCAGGAGCGGCCACAGCAGCTCGCGCAGGAGGTACCGGACGAGCAGCGGCAGCTCGGGCCACCTCACGCGCGCTCGGTCCCGAGCCCCCGGGCCCCGATATCGCGCCGGAACTGCATGCCCTCGAAGGAGATTCGGCTCACCGCCCCGTAGGCGTTGGCGCGCGCCTCGGCCAGCGTCGGCCCCCGGGCGCAGACGGTGAGCACCCGGCCGCCGGCGGTGACCAGGGCTCCGTCGCGCAGCGCCGTGCCGGCGTGGAAGACGACGGAGCTCCCCCCGATGCGCTCCACGCCCGAGATGCGCGTGCCGGTGACGGGAGCCCCCGGGTACCCCGGGCTGGCCAGCACCACGCCGACCGAGGCGCCGGGGCGGAGCACGAGGGGACGGGGAACGAGCGTCCCCCGGGCGCAGGCGTCGAGCCAGGGCAGGAGGTCCTCCTCAAGGGCCATCACCTGGACCTGGGCCTCCGGATCGCCGAAGCGGGCGTTGAACTCGAGGACCGAGGGCCCATCACGGCCGACCATCAGCCCGGCGTAGAGCGCACCGCGGAACGGGGTCCCCCGGGCGGCCATGGTCCGCAGGACGGGGGCGATGACCTCGTCGCTCACCCGGGCGAGGGCGGCCGTGTCGAGCACCGGCGCCGGGCAGTAGGCGCCCATCCCGCCTGTGTTCGGCCCCTGGTCGCCATCGAGCAGCCGCTTGTGGTCCTGCGCCGGCGGGAGGAGCACGTGGCGCGTGCCGTCGCAGAGCGCGATGACGCTGACCTCGTCCCCCTCCAGCACCTCCTCGAGCACCAGCGTCCGCCCGGCCTCGCCCAGCGCGGCGAGCGTGCGCACCGCCTGCACGGCCTCGTCGGCGCTCTTCGCGACGATGACCCCCTTGCCGGCCGCCAGCCCGTCCGCCTTCACCACCACGGAACCGCGGGCCCGGGCCCAGGCTTCCGCCTCGGCCACCGAGGTGAAGGCTCGCCCCGCCGCCGTGCGCACCCCGGCGGCGTGCATCACCTCCTTGGCGAACGCCTTGCTGCCCTCGAGCCTCGCGGCCGCGGCGTCCGGGCCGAACACCGCGATGCCCGCGGCGCGAACCGCGTCGGCGACGCCGGCCACCAGCGGGGCCTCGGGACCCACCACCACCAGGTCCACCCGGGCCTCGCGGGCCAGGGCGGCCACGGCCTCCGGGCGGTCGGGAGCCACCGGGCGGTTCTCGGCCAGCGCCGCCGTCCCCGGGTTTCCCGGCGCACAGATCAGCGCCGAGAGCGCGGGGCTCTGCGACAGCTTCCAGGCGAGCGCGTGCTCCCGCCCACCGCTTCCCAGGACCAGCACCCGCATCGACAGTCGATCAACCTTCCGGCGGCAGAAGGTACAAGGCCCGCCGGGCCGAGGCGTACTCCGGATCGAGCACGATGACACGCTGGAGTCGCTCGCGGGCGGAGACGATGGCCCCGGCGCGGGCCTCGGCCTCGGCCAGCCGCACCTGCGCGGCGAGCAGGCCCGGGGACAGCGTCTGCGCCTCGCGGAGCGCACGCCGGGCGCCCTCCACGTCGCCGTTGGCCAGGAGCGCCGAGCCGAGCGCGAACTGCGCGAAGCCGCTGGTCCTCCCTCCGGCCGCGGCCGCCTCCTGTGCTCGCGCGAGGGCGGCCGGCGCCTCGGACCGGGCACCGAGGAGGATGGACTTCCAGGCCAGCACCACCGCCTGGGTCCCCCCGTTCTTGAGGAGGCGATCGATGAGCGTCTCCGCCCCGGCGGTGTCCCCCTGGTGGATCCGCAGCACCGCCTCGGCGAGGAGCGGTTGCCCGTCGCGGTCGTCCTTGCTGAGGAGCACCAGCCGCTCGCCGGCCCCCTTCAGCCCGTCGCCCGGCCAGAGCGGGGGGACTCCCGGCCCGTCGCGGTACGGGTCGGCCTGGAGCGCCGGGGCGACGCTCTGCATCGCCCGGTCGCGCGAGCCGGTCATGGCCCAGGCCGCGCCGGCCCAGAGCTGGGCGTCGGTGCGGCGGGCGTCGGCGGCGGCGGCACGGTCGAAGGCCTCGGCGGCCTGCTGCCACCGCTGCTGCGCGGCCCGCACCTTTCCCTCGAGCAGCGCAGCCAGCCCGGCGTCACCCAGCCGGTCGAGGAGGGGGGGAAGGTGGGCCGCGGCCTGCTCCGGCGCTCCCCGGTCCAGTTCGACGAGCAGCGCCTGGAGGTGCGCGTCCACGTCGTCGGGGGCGAGCCCGAGGGCGGCGGTCACCGCCTGGACCGCGGCCGGGGTGTCGCCCGCGGCCCGCGCCACCCGGGCGAGGGAGACCTGCGCCCGGAGCAGCTCGGCGCCCGCCAGCCGCCCGCGCTGGATGGCGCGGGAGAGGAGCTTCACCGCCTCGGCGGGAGCGCGCTCGGCGCCAGCCCGGAGCACGGCCATCTCGATGACCGCCGGACCGTCCTGCGTCGCAGGATTCGCCTGGAGGCGCTCGTAGATGCGCCGGGCCTGCGCCGTCTCCCCCACCTGGCTCCACAGCCGGGCCAGCGCGCGCGACGTGCGCGGCTCGTCGGCATCCACCGCGAGGCGCGCCTGGAGGTCCGTCACCGCCGCCCGGGGTGCCCCCGCGGCCTCGTGCGCCGCGGCCCGGACGTTGAACACGTGCCGCTGGGCGGGGTCGCGATCCTGCACCTCCTGGAGCAACGACAGCGCGAGCGCAGCCGAGGAGCTGGCATACCCCTCGGCCAGGGCGAGCCGGGCCCGCGTGCCCCACAGAGGAGAGCCCCCGGCGACCGGCGGCGGGGGCGGGGCGGCGCCGGGGGCGGGAGGAGCGGGGGGCCGCGAGGCATCCAGCGCGCTCTGGGCCAGGGCGCGCGCCCGGTCGACGTCGCCGGCGGCGGCCCGGACGAGGAGCAGGTTCGCCACGCCGGTCTGGAGGCCCGGCTTGCGGCCCAGGCGATCGAGCGCGCTCTCCCCCAGCCGGACCAGCCCCTCCAGCTCGGCCCCGGGGAGCTGGTTTCCCCGGCCGCGGGCGACGGCCTCCATCCACAGACCGAGGGCATCGGCGCTCCGCGGCTCCTGGACGAGGGCGTTCTCCAGCGTCCGCTCCGCCGCGAGCCCGGAGGCTTCGGTGTCCTTGGCCAGGTCCGCCGCGGCGGCGGCGACCAGGTCGGCCACCGGGCGCGGCTGGGCCGGGGTCTTCCAGGTGGCCAGGCGGAGCGCGAGCCCGTCCGGCAGGGGTGTCTCCGGCGGGGGCTTCTTCTTCCCCGGACGGGGAAGCACCGCGGCGACGCGCCGGAGATCCTCCGGGTCGGGCCGGATCCGCAGGTACCAGAGCGCGGCCGAGACACCGATCACCACGACCAGGATGCCCAGCAGCACCTTGAGCGGCCCCCTTCGCTCGCGCTCGGGGACGGTGCGGAAGGCCCGCCGGGGGGTGGCGGGCGGGGTGGGGCTGCGCGGCGCTCCCTCGGGCGAGGCCCCGGGATCGGTGACGGCCAGGGATCCGGCGGGGGGCACGGCGCGACCGAGGGCGGCGGCGGTGCGGGCCCGGCACGCTCCGCACACGCCACTCGCGAGGTCGTCGGCGTCGACCAGCCGGGCCCCGCACGCGGCGCACGGTTCGGCCGGTGCCGGTGCCGGCACGGGCGTCGCGGTCGGAGTAGGCCCGGTGGGGCGCGGCGTGGTCCGGGGAACCGGCGTCGCCGGGCCCCGCGAGGTGACACCGGGGACGGTCGGGATGGAGTCCGGTCCGCGGCCGACGCGCTGAGGAGGGGGCGTCGACGGCGTCGCGGGCGATACGGGCTGGCGGAGGGTGGGCGGCTTCTGCACCGGTGGCAGCGGCGTGCGCTTCCAAGGGTCGGAGCGCTCGGTCTCGGGCCACTCGTCGGTCAGGGGCCCGGTCCGACCGGCGGGCGGAGACGCCGGCGGTGCCTCGGAGTCGCTGAAGTCGATGGGCGCCGAGGAGACGGCTCCCTGGAGCGGGCGGGGGGCCAGGGCCTCCGGCTGGCTCACCCTGGGGACGGCGGGAGGCGGAGGAGGAACGTCGTCGAACTGCACGTGGCTCCGCCCCACCACGAAGTCGAGCTGGGAGTCCGTCTCCCAGTCCAGCTCGCCGAACAGCTCCTCCTCCTCCTCGGGCGGAGGCTCCGGCTCGACGGTGCGGGTGGTCAGCGCCACGCGGCCGATCTGGCTCTTGCCGCCCGGGGGAGTGCCGAGGGGCACCCCTCCAGCGCGAAGCGCCTGGCTGTGCTTGCAGCGCGGGCACCGTCCTCGCGTCGCCCGGGCCACCGCCTCGTCCGGGAGCGAGTACTCGGTACCGCACTGTTCACATCGGAAGCGCATGTCCCGGGGGCGTCAGTGCCGGAAGTGCCGGACCCCGGTGAAGACCATCGCCACGTCGTGCTCGTCTGCGGCGGCGATGACCTCGGCGTCGCGCACGCTGCCTCCGGGCTGGGCCACCGCGCGGGCACCGGCATGGGCCAGCGCGTCCAGTCCGTCCCGGAAGGGGAAGAAGGCATCGGAGGCCACCGCGCTTCCCCGCAGCGCCTCCCCGCCACGGGCGGCGGCGATCTTCACCGACTCGACCCGGCTGGTCTGTCCGCCGCCCACTGCCAGGATCCGGTCGGCAGTGGAGAAGACGATGGCGTTGCTCTTCACGTGCTTGCAGACCCGCCAGCCGAAGCGCAGGGCGGCCAGCTCGGCCTCGGTCGGCGCACGCCGGGTGACCACCTTCCATTCAGTGGAGGGCTCGACGGCGTCCCGGTCCTGCACCAGGAGCCCGCCGGAGATGCTCCGGAGCTCCAGCGCGGAGTAGGGCCGCGCCCGGGGCGGCCACGCCTTGCCGGCGTCGAGGAGGCGGAGGTTCTTCTTCCCTCCGAGCACCGTGCGCGCCCCCTCGGAGTACCCGGGGGCGATGACGGCCTCGAGGAACGTCTCGCCCATCGCCCGGGCCGTGGCCTCGTCCACCTCGCGGTTGAGGGCCACGATGCCGCCGAAGGCCGAGACCTCGTCCACCGCGCGGGCGACGCGGTAGGCCCTCTCCAGCACCTCGTCCTGGGCCACGCCGCAGGGCGTGTTGTGCTTGATGATCACCGCCGCCGGTCGCTCGGGGAACTCGAGCGCCAGGGCCAGAGCGGCGTCCAGGTCGAGAAGATTGTTGTACGAGAGCTCCTTGCCCTGGAGCACCTCGGCGAAGGAGACGGAGGGGCCGGGCGGCGTGCGGTAGGCGCGGTACCAGCCGCCACGCTGATGCGGATTCTCCCCGTAGCGCAGCTCCTGGACCTTCCGGAACCCGAGCGCCAGCTCCTCGGGGAAGGTGAGCTCGTCGCGCTCGGCCATCCATCCGGCGATGCTCGCGTCGTAGGCGGCGGTATGGGCGTAGGCCTTTCGCTGGAGCCGGGCCCGCGTCTTCTCCGACGTTCCCCCCGCGCGCAGCTCCTCCAGCGCCGCCGGGTAGTCGTCCGGGTCGACGAGGACGGTCACCGACGCGGCATTCTTGGCGCCGGCGCGGATCATCGCCGGCCCGCCGATGTCGATGTTCTCGAGGACCTCTTGCTCCGGGAGCCCCTTCGCCACGGTCTCGCGGAAGGGGTAGAGGTTCACCGCCAGCACCGCGATCGGACTGATGCCACCGGCCTCCATCTCCGCCCGGTCGGAGGCCAGCGCGGGGCGGCCGAGCAGCCCGCCGTGGATGCGCGGGTGCAGCGTCTTCACCCGGCCGCCGAGGATCTCCGGGCTTCCGGTGTGCTCGGAGACCTTCCGGGCGGGGATTCCCGCGTCCTTCAGGGCCTGGAGGGTGCCGCCGGTGCTGAGGAGCTGGAAACCGAGGTCGACGAGGCCACGCGCGAAGGGGACGAGTCCCCGCTTGTCGGAGACGCTGAGGAGGGCGATCACGGATCCGGTGGGGTGAGCAGGGAAGCACCGGGACGAAACACCGCGCCACCTCCGAGTGTCAACGAATGTGCGTGCTCGCTCGGCGGGGGGTCTGCCTCGCCCCGGCGACGGCGGCGATGACCCGCGACGCGGAGTCTAGCGCTGCTTCAGTCTTCCGTCGCCTCTCGCAGCTTGGCCAGGCCGCGGGTCTCGACCTGGCGGATGCGCTCGCGGGTGAGGTTCATGATCTCCCCCACCTCCTCGAGCGTGATTCCGCCCTTCTCCGCGACGTCGAGCGCACAGGTGTGCTCGAGCTCCCAGATCTCCTTGTCGGGGAAGTTGAGCTTGATCGACCCGGTCTCGGGGTTCACGTCCAGATAGAGGTTGTGCTTGCAGGAGACGAAGAGGCAAGGACGTGGACCGTTGATGCAGTCGGCCCGGGTCCGGGGGCGGTTCTCCTCCACGCTGCGGAGCAGCTCCTGCTCCTCGGGGTCCACCTCGCCGGAGAGCCGGCGGCGCCGCAGCTCCCGGGCCATCTCCTTGCGAGACATCGTCTTGGATCGCCGGCGCTCGGGCGGCGCCCCCTCTGCGCTTCCCGGCTCGCCGGCGGGTTCGGAAGTCCAATCGGGCTTCGGCTGACTCATCTCTTCCCTCCTCCGGACCGCCCGACGGCGGAACTGGTCTCCATGGGTCTCACGACAGGTCGCTCCGCTCGGCGGAGCCGATCGCTCGCTGCGCGGTCAGGGCACTGCCGACCCGGGACAGGTCACGCACCAGGTCCCCGGCGCGGCGGCGCAGCCCGGTCAGCGCCCCTTCCAGGTTCCGCCGCTGCGCTCCCGCCAGGGGGCGCTCGCTCAGCTCGGACTCGAGCCCGCTGAGGGTCTCGTCGAGGCTGCGCTCCACCTGATCGATGTGGTTCTTCACCCCCACGAACGAGCGGCGGATCTCCTCGAGGGTGAGGCCGGCGGCCATCATCTTCTTGATGGCGTTGATCCGCCGGACCGACCCGACGGGGTAGAGGCCGTGGCTGCCCCGGTGCTTGCCCTTCCGGCCCACGCGGCGGCTCCGGGGCAGGAGCCCGGCCTGCACGTACTTGCGGAAGGTCGCCTCCGAGAGGCGCACGCCCTTGGGGCGGAAGATCTCGACGATCGCCCCGGCGGACAGCCCGCGGGCGAACTCGCTCTCGATGCGCGCCAGCTCTCCCGGGTCGAGATAATCCATTGAGTAGGGGATTGCGAATATCGGAGACTCAGAGGATGCTATTGAGTGGTTTCCACCCTCGTCAAGAGGGGTCCGCTCTGGAAGCCCAGGCCGGGAACGGTCGGGCGCGATCAGCGCCCGGCGGGGGGATGCTCGACCAAGGCGCCGGTCTGCCCGTGGACCAATGGCACCGGGTAGGCGCGGGGAACCCCGTCCGGCCCGGTGAGCTCGACCACGTGGCGCCCCGGCCGGAGCCAGACCGTCCGGCTTCCCTGGACGTCGCCGGCGCGCTTGCCGTCCACCCGGAGCGCGGCCCAGGGCTTGGCGCGGATCAACAGGGGCACCCGCCCGGTCGACGGCCCCGCGAGCCCTCCCCTGCTCCGCCCCGGTCGCTCGGGGGCCGGCACCTCCACCGCGCGGCCCCCCGCCGTCGATGGCGCAGCCGGCGGCGCCACGACCGGGCCGTCACCCGGGCCCGACGCGGCCGCCGGGGCGACACCGGGCGCGTCGCCGCCGGCCGGAGCCCCTGGCGGTTGCGGGACCCCGGCCGGGCGCGAGGCCTCGGCGGGGGGAAGCCGCTCGTCCAGGCCACGGATCACCGCCGTGCGCCAGCGCACTCCGGCCAGCGCGCCGATGGCGAGCACCGCGACGACCCCCGCCCATCCCAGGCGCCGCCGGCGCAAGTCGCTCCCGGTGCCGAGCACCTCGGTCGGTGGAGGCTCGGATGCGCCGGGCGTGAATCGCTCGGTCGGCAGAGCGGCTCCCGACGGCGCCGAGAGCGAGAGCGAGACCGGGATCGAGCCCGTCGCCGACACCCGCTCGGCCACCCCCGTCTCCTCGGGGAACATCCGGCGGAGGAACGCGCCCACGTCGGTGTCCTCGAGCGAGCGCGCGCCCGCCAGGAGCACCTCCGCGAGGGCACGCTCCAGCTCGTGCGCCGTGGGCCACCGCCGGGCGGGGTCGCGCTCCAGCGCCCGCATCACCGCGGCATCGAGCGGCGCGGCGATGGCGGGATTGAGCCGCGCCGGCGGGACGATGAGCCGCTCCTGCACCGCCCGCAGCACGGCGACGTCGCCGTCGCCCTCGAAGAGCCGCGCGCCGGTGAGCAGCTCCCAGAGGGTCACCCCGAGGGCGAAGACGTCGGTCCGGGCATCGACGGCGTCGCCCCGGGCCTGCTCCGGGGACATGTAGGCGAACTTCCCCTTGAGCATCCCCGAGGTCGTGGCGCGGCCTCCGGCCTTGGCGATGCCGAAGTCGGTCAGCTTCACCGCCCCGTCGAAGCTGAGGAGCACGTTGTGCGGGGTGACATCGCGGTGGACCAGGTTCAGGCTCTGGCCGTTCTCGGTGAGGCGGTGCGCGTAGGCCAGCCCGCGGGCGACCTCCATGCCGATCTGCGCGACGAGGATCGGCGGGAGGGCGACGCCGCGCTCCTGGCACCGCCGCCGCAGCTCCCAGAGCGAGTGGCCGCGGACGTACTCCATCGCCAGGTAGTAGGTGTCCTGGTGCTTGTCGAAGTCGAAGATGTGAACCAGGTTGGCGTGGTTGAGGCGGCTGGCCACCCGTGCCTCGGTGATGAACATCCGGACGAACTCCGGGTCGCCGGCCAGTCCGGGGCGGACGCGCTTGATGACCACGTCCTTCTCGAAGCCCTCGGGGCCGAGCGCCGCGGCGAGGTAGATCTCCGCCATCCCGCCCTCGGCGAGCTTGCGCCGGACGACGTACTTGCCGATGGGCGTCCCGGCGGCGAGCGTCATCGCGGAGGTCCTCGGGACGGGGTGACGGGGCCGACGGACTACGGTACCGGCCGGGTTCCGCGGGGGTCAAACCGCGGGTCCGCGGCGCCCCGGCCATCAGCCGCAGCCGCGGGTGTAGGTGACCTCGATGCTCGCCCCCGGCGGGGGAGCCACGGCGAAGACCACGGAGTTCGACGGCGCGTCGTACACCCAGCCGGCCGCCGGCGCTCCGTTCACCGTCACGGTCACCCCCGACGCGTCCGGCGCGGCGCTCAGCGGGAAGCGCGTCTGGGCCGCGAACGCCCGGTTCACCACGTCCTGGAGCAGCGGGGCGAAGTCCTGGGCGCAGACCGACTCGATGGCCCCGCCGGTCCGGGCCGCGGTCTCGGCGTAGCGGATCCCCTGGCCCGAGGCGGTGGGACAGACCTCTCCCGACGGGACGATGGCGTAGAGCGAGGCGCGGCCGGCGGCCCCCGCTCCCTTCAGCTGCTGGAGGAAGCGGACATAGGTGTCCACCGAGTCGGGCGAGGTGTCGTCGTCGTCGCTCACCACCACCACCGCCAGCGAGGCGGTGTCGCGGTAGAAGCCCAGGTTCCCGTCGTCGGGCAGCGGCGTCAGTGGATCGTCTGCGCTGTTCACCAGCGGCGGGGTGAGCGCCCGGCGCATCCCTTCCAGGCCCTGCTGCTCGTAGGCGCACTCCCCCACCTGGACGGCCTGCTGGAGCGCCGTTCCGAGGCTGGGCGTCGCCCCGGTGAAGATCCTCGGCCCGCTGTCGTCGGCGGGGAAGAGGCGGCCCGCCTCGCCGCCCGAGGCGCCGCCGGGACAGCTCGGACCGGTGGGGTCGATGCCGGTGGTGGACACCCCGACGTGCAGGTCCACCCCCGTGGCCAGGGCGGCGCTGGCGAAGGCGGGCATCGCCGCCACGAGTCGAGGGCTCTCCTCGAGCATCGAGGCGGTGTTGTCGACCACGAAGAGGACGTCGACCTGACCGGGCGCGCCCTCGACGAACCTGTCGGTCTGCTGCGCGCTGGCGCTCGATTCACCGACCAGCGAGACGAGGAGCGGCGGCGCGAAGAGCGAGTTGTCGATGAAGAGCGGAGAGAGATTCAGCCCCGGCACGCTCGCCAGGTACTTCACGTCCAGGGTGAGGCTTCCTCCGGGGGCGAGGATCTGCGGCACCGGCGGGGCCACGGCGAAGAGGAACTCGCCGTCCGTGCTTCCCGCTCCGATGACCGCCGAGGTGACCGTGACCGCGGAGCTGCAGGCGTTCACGACGTCGATCTGGCGCGTCGAGGGAGGACAGGCCGGACTGGAGATCCCGAAGTCCACGTAGCCGGGGTCGGCGGCGAGGCAGCTCGTCCCGTCGTTGGCGCTCAGCGGCACGGCGATCGGCGCCTGGCCCGTCCCGGTCACCGTGACCGTCCCGTGGAAGGTGCCCGGAGCGGATGGCGCGGTGAACTGCACCTCGAAGGTGAAGTAGTCGCCCGGGGCCATGCTCAGCCCGACGACGCTCCCTGCGGGCAGGTCGAAGACGTTCCCTCCGGTGTCGGTCAGCGCGACCTGCTGCAGCACGCAGACGTCCGCCCCGGCATTGAGCACCTTCGCCCCGAGCAGCGATTGGCTCCCGGGCACCACCGTCCCGAAGTCGATCGTCGAGGGACTGACCTGGAGGTCGCAGGGAGCAGAGCTGGCCGCGGTGCTCTGCAGCTGGACGTCGACCGTGCCGCCGGGGAGCGAGGTGACGATCTGCAGCTGCTCCACCACGTTCCCCGACGTGGTGGGGACGAAGCTCACCGGGATGGTCAGCGTGGCGCCGGTGGTGAGCGTCACCGGATAGGCGACCGGCCCGAGCTGGAACTGCGAGCCTGGCCCGGCGAGCAGCGTCGCCGAGTCCACCGTGAAGACGTCGCCCGGGCCCCCGCAGTTCTGCACCGTGACCGCCAGGTCCGTCCGGGTCCCGACGGCGTGCTGGCCGAACTCGAGCACCAGCGGCGCCACGCAGAGCTTCGCCCCGCCACCGGCCCCCCGCACGGGGATGGAGAGCGTGGGGTGCCGCACGCTGTCCGTCGACAGCACCAGAGTGCCGCTCGCCGGACCGAGATGGGTGCTGAGGTAGCGGAGGTCGATGGTGGCCGTCGCGCCCCCGGCGATGATCAGCGGCAGCGGCGTTCCCCCGCTGCTGAAGTCCGGGTCCGATCCGCCCGCGTAGGCCATCGCGGTCACCGTCACCGGCTGGGTGGAGAGGTTCTGGAGCACGGCCGAGGCGGTGACCGCGTAGTCGGTGGGCACCAGCCCGAAATCCACCGAGGGCGGCACGGCCACCAGCGCCTGGTCCAGCCCCTCGCCGGTCAGCGTCACCAGCACGTCCCCGCAGCCGGTGCAGGGCGTCACCGCCAGCGCGGCGCGCTTCACCCCGGCGGTCTGGGGGTGGAAGCTCACGTTCTGCGCCACCGTCTGGCCCGGCTGGAGCGTGAGCGAGGCCATGGAGAACTCGTCCGCTCCTGCGCCGACGATGCGTCCGCTCACCGAGACCGGGAGCGGGCTCGGGTTGGTGAAGGTCAGCGAGCGCAGCACCTCCTCGCCGAGTTCGACCTTCCCGAAGTCCAGCGTGCTCTCCTGGACCAGGGCCTCGGCGTCCACGCCCACGCCGCTCAGGGCCACCGAGGCCTGGGGTGAGGTGGTGCTGTCGGTGGTCACCACCAGCGTGCCGCTGACCGGCCCCGCCGCGCCGGGGCGGAAGGCCACCTGACCCTGCACCGTCTGGCCGGGAAGGATGGCCCCCTGGCCGGGGACGCTGACCTGCCAGCTGTCGCCCGCCGCGCCCTGGATGCTGAGCGCGGTGAGTTCCAGCCGTCCTCGCCCCCGGTTGCTGAGGCTGACGGGCAATGTGCGCTGGTCGTGCACCGCGACCTGCTGGAAGTCGAGCGCGTCCGGAGCGAGCTCCAGCGCCCCATCGACGCTCACCGTGTTCCGGCGATCGCCGCAGGCGGCGAGCAGGCACACCACCACGCAGCACGTGCGTCGAAGTACCCTCCCCATCGCTCCCGTCGAGACCTCCGGCGCGTCAAGCTAGGCACCACCCCCCGCGGCGGCAGGACCGGGCCGTCGACCAGATGTCAGTTGACCCGGGACCGAGGCGCGGGCTGTCATGGCTGCCGTGCACGAGACGACATCCGCGCGCCGGATCGCCCCCGGACTCGCGCAGCGGCCGCGGGCGTCCATCCTCGCTCCGCTGCTCGCTCTCGCCGTCGGGGCCTGCGCCTCGGGACGGAGCGAGTCCTCGGGAACGGCGCCTCCGGCGGGCGCGGTCCCGGCCTTCGTCCGGACCGATGGACCGTGCTGGGTGGGAGGCCGCATCACGCTCGATCCCTCGCTCCGGGCACAGTCGACGGCCGACGAGCTCGCGAACCTGGGCTGCGACAACGTGGTGCTGGTGATGAAGACCGACGACGGGAACACCAAGCTGGTGCACGCCGACGGCGTCCTCGCCGGCGGCTGGGGCGAATGCCGCTACCAGGTGACCGACGTGCCCCCGGGTGGGGCCACCTTCTCCGGCAAGGTTGTGGCCCTCTCCATCCCCGACTACCGCTACGCGCTGATCTCGAAGGTGGAGTTCAACGCCGTGAAGTGCGGAGGCTCGCTGGCCTCGCTGAACCAGCAGCTCGACTTCGTTCTCACGGTGGCGGACGTGCGGGGTCGCTGACCGGCGCCTTCCGATCGGCCCAGGGCGTGAGCCAGTAGAGCATTCCGTTCACGTCCGAGAGGGAGATGGCGACCATCACGTCGTCGAAGCCGGAGAGCCGCCGGACGCCCACCGAGATGCCGAGGCGATCCTGGAGCAGCGCCACGCCGACCTCTCCGCCCCAGTCGGTGCCGCCGTTCCAGTGCACCGCGAAGCGCGGGCCGGCCAGGATGCTCAGCCCGCCCAGGTGAACCGCCGGGCGGAGGCCGAACGTGGAGCTGGTCCTGTTCCCGAACTCGATGTCCACCAGCTGCAGCGTGGTGAGGATGGAGAAGCGTGGCCCCAGGTGGAGCACCGGCTCGATCCAGGACAGGGCCAGCCCTCCCCGGGCGACGTCCACCGCCGCCCGGTAGGGCACCGCGTGGGCCGCCCAGATGGCCCAGGTCGGGCCGTCCGCCAGGGGCACCGAGGGGATGGTGGACGGATCGAGGGTGAATCGGGAGGCGGACCCCGGCACGTCGCCGCGGGTCCAGACCTCCCCGCCCGAGATTGCGAAGAGGATCCCCTTTCGGTTTCCCGTCTCCGACGGCGAGGTGGCAGTGAGCTCGATGGTGGCCGCGCGATCGAGACCCCGCCGCACCGTCTCCCGCCAGAACTGGGTCCGGTCCTCGATCGCCAGCTGCATCGCGCGGGACTCGGCCTTGTAGCCGGCGGTGGCGAGCGCGGTGAGGAACTCGTCGAAGGTGATGTCGGAGATGCAGAGCGCCTCCCGGTCCTGGTCGGTGCAGGGAGACTTCTGCGAGAGGAGCACGTAGCCCACGATGCCCAGCGCGCCGAGCGTCCGGGGGTCCTTCTCCGGTCCGACCCAGCTCCACTCCGGCCGGGCCAGCTCCTTCTCCGCCTCCGAGCTGCTCCCCAGCCAGGCGGCGAGCTCGGCGCGGGCAAGCCAGGCCACGATGGTGGAGGCCTTCTCCGAGGCGCCGAGCCCGAGGAGCACGCCCATCTGCCCCATCGCCGCGCCCACGCAGCGCTGCGTCTCCACCTGCTTCGGGTCCAGCTCCCAGCTGCTGGGGAGCCGCATCGGGGCCGGGCGCCGCTCCTCGGCCGGATCCTGCTCGCGACAGACGAAGACCGCCGCCGAGTGCACCCCGTCGTAGACCCCGGCGTAGTAGTCGAACTCGCGGAGCGGCTGGTCGAGGAAGCCGGCGAAATTCGCGAGCTGCGCCCCGGCCAGCGGGCTGAAGCGGGTGGACAGCGCCAGCGTCCGCTCGACGGTCCCCCCGGAGAGGAGCGCACGGGCGTCCTGCGCCACCTGGACGGTGTCGGCCAGCAGCGCCTGCAGCCGGGGCCGGAGCTGCACCAGCCGGTCGAGCCGCTCCCAGGCATGGAGCAGCGAGTCGTCCACCTGCGCGGTGGGAAGCGCGTCGAGGGAGGAGAGCAGCGGAAGGAGCCGCGAGAGGCCGAAGAGGGCCCCTGGCGCCTCGGCCCGGGCCTGCTCCAGCGCCCGCCGCGCCTCGGCCGGGATGTCGCCCGGGCCCTTGCGGGCGGCGAGCGCGGAGAGGGCCTCCTCGAGCTGGGCCGCGGCCACCCGGGCCAACGAGGGACCGAGCTTCTCGCCCTGGGTGAGGTTCCCCAGCAATTCCCGGCGGAGCTGGACCAGGCGCTCGTCGGCGAGATCGCCGTGGCTCAGGGCACCCAGCTGCTCGGCCAGGTAGATCTCGAACAGCGACCCGATCTCCAGTCGGTCGGCGAGCCGTTGCCCGAGCTCGATCCGCTCGCGCGGGGACGTCGCTGGGTCGAGCATCCTCCGCTCCGCGGCCATCCGGGGGGGGCTGTTCGGGTCGCCGAAGGTCCGGCTCACCAGCGAGGTGACGTCGACGATCTCCATCTGCGTCAGGGGCTCGGTGGCCCGCGCCCGGAGCGCGGGGTCGGACTCGAGGGGATCCTCCGCCGCGTCGCCCCGGAGGAAGGCCGCGCACTGCCGGGCCAGGGCAGCACCCGCGTCGTCGAGCCCGTGGGGGCCCAGGCGTTGCAGGCAGCTCTGCAGGGTCCGGGCGAAGCGCGCCCGCTCGGCGGGCGGCCCGTGCAGGGCCGGGGGAAGGGTCGGATTCGGGGGCGGCCCCTCCAGGTCGAGGAGCTCCCCGAGCAGCTCGAGGTACTCGCGGATGTGGCCCGAGGCGGTGAGGAGGAGCCGGCGGGTGGTGCGGTTCCACCGGCCGGCCTGGGCAGCACGGGACAGCTCGCGGTTGCGCGCCGTCTGCACCAGGTCTCCGAGGAAGGTCCCCACCGATCCAATACCGCGCAGCCCGCGGTCGATCTCCTCGCGGCGCTTCGCCGGCTGGAGGCGGCGGATGTCGGGGTCGACGAAGAGCGCGGTGAGCGGCTTCAGCACCCCGGGCCGGTAGAACGCCTCCGACTGCTCGAGGGCGAGGCCCACCGGCGCGTTGTCGAACACTCCGCCGTCCACGAAGCGCCGCATGCAGATCTTCAGCTGCCGGCCGCCCTGGGCGGCGGAGTGCGACTGGCAGGAGAGGCCGGTGAGCATCCCCGACGGGCCGGGACAGGTGCCCTCGGGCGCCTCCGGGTCTCCCCCGCAGTCGGTGGCGCACTCGCAGAGGATTCGCGGGCGGAAGGCCACCGGGAAGGCCGCCGACGCGAGGAGCGACTGGAGCACCACCTCGGGGTGAACGCCCACCCTTCCCATCTCGGCGACGTCGGCCAGCGCGAGCCTGCTCTCCGTGGCGTCGAGCGCCTCGGGCAGCGGCTGCCGCTCGAAGTGGACCTTCCCCGCCGGGTCGATGTCGAAGAGCATCGGGAGCACGGACCGCTGGGAGGTGATGCGGAGCCCGCCGACGTTCTGCTCCAGCGGCTGGACGCGGGTGACGGTCAGGCCCATCGGCAGCCGGCACCGGGGCCGGAACGCCATTCCTCCCTCGAAGAGTGCACGCCGCACGTCGGTCACCACGGGGTCGAGCGCCGCGGAGGCGAGGACGGCATCGTCCGGCCGGTAGGCGCGCGGGTCCTCGGGGAGGAGCGAGTCCAGCCCCACGTGGAGCCAGGCACTCCGGAGGAGGTTGTCGTCGACGCTGGAGCGGGCAGCCGACTCGTCGGTCTCGCAGTACAGGGCGGCGGCGAGCAGCGCGTTGATGCTCCCCGCCGACGCTCCACTGACCCCCACCAGCCGGGGCCTTCGCCGGAGCAGCATCTCCCTGGTGCCGTCGCGAAAGATGCGGACGAATGCCCAGTTCAGCCCCGCCTCGTAGGTGCCGAGGCTCACCCCCCCGCTGAGCGTGAGCGCGAACCCGTCCTCCAGCCGGGAGGGGTCGGGGGCGGCGGCGGTCATCAGCGCGAGCGTCAGCCCGAGCACCATGGAGCGAACCCTGGGGCCCTTCTACGTTTCCGGGGTCCAGAACTGTACTCTTGTCGCGTTCACGCGTCCGTCACACGATCGTCCCCGCGTGCGTACCGACGGGGTCGTTCGAGGCTGGCGGCGCGGTGGGCGGAGCTCGGAGCCCTGTTCGGGATGGCGCCTGCCGTCCTCGCGCTGTGCGCGCCCAGGCTCTCGCTCCCTTCCTCTTCGTCATCGCCTGGGTCTGCCTCGCGGTGCTCTGGCACGACCCGACCTTCCAGAGGGGCGGGCCGCGCGCGCGCCTTCGCCCGCATCGTCCACACCCTGGGGAGCACCGAGCCCGAGACCGGGGCTCCGGCGCGGACCTACCGGCTGGCTCCCATCGTCCCCCGCCCCGGCCGGACCCGGGCCGAGGTCCGCGCCGAGCTCGGCGTTCCGGACGGGCAGCCGCTGGCGGCGGTCTACCTGAACCCCCACTTCCGCGATCCGTCGATCGCCACGTCGCTCGAGGAGGGCCTCGGGCGGCGAGGCTTCCGGCCGTACGCCGTGGGCGAGGGCTCCCGGGGACGGCCGGGATGGGTTCCCCGGTCCTGGTGGGAGACCCCGATCTCGCCTCCGCGATCGCCGTCGCCGCCGGGGCGCTGTCGCTCCGCCGCGGCGGTTCCCCCGTGTGGTCCGCGAGGAGCCGTGGGTCCGCGCCTTCGAGGAGCTGCTCCGCGCCACGCGCTCGGACCCGGGGTGCCGTAGCCACGTCCGGCCCCGGGAGCACCACACCGCCACACCCGCTCCGGAGCACTGGCACGGGTGCTGCTCCTCGATGGACGCGTGAGTACCCGCGCCGGGTCCATCCTCCTCGTCGACGTCTCCTCCGAGCGGCTCCGTGCGTCGGTGGCCGTGCTCCGCCACGCCTTCGGTCCCGCCGCCGTCCAGGGAACGACCGATCCCGAGGACGCCCTGGGGTGGATCGCCTGCGAGCGCCCCGCCGTGCTCGTCACCTCCTCCGACACGCTCGAGTCTGCCAGTGCAGCGCTGGTGGACGAGCTGCGCGGTCGCTGGGGACCCGTTCCCGTCGTCCTGACCCACGGTCCGGAGGGCAGTGCGCTGCCTCCTCCGGTGACCCACCTCCCCGCCCCGGTCGATCCGGTGCGGCTGCGCGAGGAAGTCGAGCGCTGGGTCGCCCGCGCCGGCGCGGGCACCATCGCCACCACGTTGCTCTCCGACGTGCTGGCGCTGTACGCCCGCGCCGGCCGCACCGGAGTTCTCGAGGTCCACTCTCCGGCCCGCACCGGCTCGCTCTGGTTCGAGGACGGCGAGGTGGTGCACGCGGCCTGCGGAAATCAGACCGGGAAGCCTGCCCTCTTCGAGGTGCTCTGCTGGAACGAGGGGCGATACGCGTTCCGGCGGGGCGCGGCGCCGGCGCGCTCCGTCTCCGGCAGCGTCTCCGAGCTGCTGGCCCAGGCCGACGCCATCCCCTGAGCGGAGGCGCGCTTCACTTCGCGGGGCGCGCCATCGCCTCGGCGATGGGAAAGGTCATCGCGCCCTTCTCCACCCACCAGGTGAGCACCTCCACCTCGAGCCGGCCGGCCTTCACCGCCGGATCCTCCTGGGCGAGCCGGCGCGCTTCCTCCAGCGACGCCCGGTAGAGGCAGAGTCCCCGGAGGCGCTGGTCGGTCTGGTCGTCGAACGGCCCCGCGACCACCAGCTTCCCGGCCCGCGCCATCGCCCGGAGATGCCCGATGTGCTGGCGCTGCAGCGCCTCGGGGTCGGCCACCTTGGGGCCGGGCAAGTTGGGGCGCTTCAGGATGACCAGGCTGTACCGCTCCATGTTGGGCGGGGGCTCCGCGCCTCCGTCCGGAGCGGACGGCGCGGCGCCGAGCATCAGCGTCGCGAGGGCGACTCCCCACCACGCCTGTGGCTTCATCTCACGTCCTCCGGTGCTGGCGTCCACCACACATCCTCCTGCGCACGTACCCTGCTCCGGGCTTCCGTTCCAGCGGTAAGGACCATTGTCGCGCCCAGTGGCGACGACTACGGTCGCGCCGCGACGCCGGAGGGTGCGGGGATGCCTCGACTGTGCTGGCTGCTGCTGACCGCGCTCGGCGCGGGCTGCGCGACGACCTCGAGCGCCGTGGCCCCGACCTTCACCTATGCCCCGCCGCCCGGCACGCACTTCGTGCGGACGGTGACGCTCGTCTCCGAGACGAGCCTGGTGGGCAGCCCGTTCCGGCAGCGGGTGGAGCAGGAGTTCGTGTGGAACGTCGGCTTCTCCCAGGAGGGAGACCTCACGCTCGTGACCCAGCAGCTGCAGCGGGTGGCCCTCCGGATCAACGACGCCGACGTGCTCGACGGAGAGCGGGTCCCGGGCAGCGGGCTGTCGGTGGACCTGGTAGTGAACCGCGAGCCGCGGGTGGTCGAGGTGCGCGGGGCCGCTCGCGCCGCCGAGGTGCTCTCGGGGCTGGTCCGTCCCGGCGTGACCAGCGCGGAGGAGGGCCTGCTCTCCGCCGACCAGGTGAGGGCGCTGGCGGTGGCCCGGTTCGAGATGGTCGTGCGCGACGTCGTGGGCCATCCGACCGCGCCGGGCTCGAGCTGGGCCGGCGCCGACCTGGACCCGACCGTCCGGAGCAAGACCCTGACCGTGGACCGCATCGAGCCTTGCGGCACGGCGCGGTGTGCCCGGGTGTCCGCCCAGTACGAGGTGAATCCGCCGGCGGCGGCGCGGCGGGCTCTGCGCTCGGCGGCGGTGTTCCTCGCCCGCAACGGGGTGAATCCCGCCCAGGCCGAGGTCGTCGACGCGACGCTCGACTACCGCGACGAGCTGCTGCTCGAGCCGGGGACGCTGGTGGACCACGCCGCGACCTTCTCCGAGGTCGCGCGGGTCACCTTCGCCGGACCGCAGGGCAACGCCATCCCGGTCGAGTTCCGCAGCACGCTCGAGCAGAGCTCCACCTTCCCCTGAGGCGGGAGCCTCACGTGTCGCGGTGGTAGCAGATCTCCCCGGTGTTGCCGAGGACGCAGAGCCGCTCCTTCCACGTCCGCCCGTCCTTGCTCTCCTCCTCGAGGCGGAACGGGCCGCCGTCGGCCGGGCTGTGGTCCGGGGTGAGGCTGAAGCGGTCGGGCTTCACCGCCCAGGCGCCGTCCCCGCGGAAGCCGGTGGTGGTGTAGACGACCTCGGTGGGCGACACCCGCGCCACCGACCCGATGGCCGAGCCCCCGGCGTAGCGCCCGTTCGCGGCCAGGGTGTAACGGAGGAGCGCATGGCCGCCGGTGGCGGTCCAGCTCCCGACCAATTTCGACTTCAGGTCGGACTCGGCGAGCGGCTTGACCCCCTTGAAGCGCAGGCTGGCGAAGAACGCCGGCCACTCGCTGGGAAACGCCTCGCCGAAGCACTGGCTGACCAGGAAGTACTTCGAGGTGGTGAACACCGTGGCGATCTGATCGCCGACCCCGGCGACGAGAAGGATGATCCCCGGCCCCTCGCTCCCGCCGTGCCCGAGGGTCTTCTGGAGCACCACGTACGGGAAGCCGAGGGGAGACGTCCCGCGGGAGATCTCCGGCGTGATTCCCGGGTAGCCACCCAGCGGATCCACCTTGAACAGCGCCTGGAAGGTTCCCACCGCGTCCCGCATCAGGTCTCCGCTGCCCTTCCGCATCGGGAGGATCAGCAGCTCGCAGACCTCCCGGGTGTTGGGATAGGGCGGCGAGACGTAGACCACGGCGTCGGCCCGGGTCGTCCGGTTCCAGCCCCGCGGCGGCGTGTAGGTCATCCCGCCCGCCTCGGCCGAGACCCCGGAGGCCATCGCCGACGGTCCCGAGGCGGCCGGCACGGCGGCGGCGACCGGGGCTCCCGCCGCGGGAACCAGGTCGAGCTCCTTGAAGAAGGTGTCCACCTCCGCGTCGTGCGCCTGCCCCAGCACCTGCACGAGGAAGCTCATGCTCCGACCGGCGCCGGTCGCGGTGATGAGCACCGCCCGCCAGGTGGCCCCCTGCCGCACGTACTGCGCGACGCCGCTCACCGCGATCCAGCCCTCGCTGGTCGTCTCGGTGCTGGTCTGGGCCGGGGCCAGCCCTCCCAGGGGCGTGGCGATCAGCTTCTGCCAGGCGGCCTGGAAGTTCTGCTCCGGGGTTCCCCGGCTGGGCTCGCTCGCGAAGAGGAAGAGCTCCCCCGCGCTCCCGCGCGCGGCGGGCGCGGTCAGCCTGATCACCCCCGGAGACTGGGACTTCTGCCAGCGCGGCGGGGCCACGAAGCGCGCGGCATCGAACGCCTCCTTGGCCACCGCGGAGGACGACACCAGGACGGCGACCAGCACCACCAGCACGCGTGTCATCGGGGCTCCCCCTGCTGCACCTGCTAGCCTGCCACCGCCGGAGGGCCCTCGGCCACACGGCCGTGAACGGCGCACGCGCCCGGAATGCGCCGCCGCCCCCCGGTCGGCCCGGAGTTCAGCCCATTTCCGTTCGCGGCGCCCGGGGGTGAGGCCGCTGCACGCGCGCAGCGAACGCGCACCCACCCGAAGCGAGCCGGAGCCTCGGGTCACCCACGGCGGCGTAGGGTGGGCGCGATGAGCTTCCCCACTCCGCCCTCCGCGCTCCTCGCGCTCGGGACGTTCGCCGTCCTCGCCGGCTGCGCGGCGGTCCCCGCGGCGAGCAGCGCCGCCCCTGACGAAGCCCTCGTCCTCCCGCTCGCATCGGCCGAGCGTCTGGACCTCGTCGGCGCGCGTGCCGAGCCGGCGACCCACGACGGCCGCGCCGGGCTGCGGGTCGAGCCGCTCGCCGGTTCGCCATCGGGCAAGGCGACGCTGGCCATCGTCCGGGACGTTCGGCTCGAGGACGGCGAGATCGAGCTCGAGGTCGCCGGGTCCCCGCGCCCCGGATCGCCCGCCGACGTGCGGGGCTTCATCGGCATCGCCT
>Ga0335080_10001595_pt1 | contig 22260 bp, 17 predicted proteins | sample Lox_Sample_34_FD_206720 | JGI IMG/M metagenome (GOLD analysis project Ga0335080, IMG submission 206720) | Soil microbial communities from Loxahatchee National Wildlife Refuge, Florida, United States - Lox_Sample_3.4 | ecosystem: Environmental > Terrestrial > Soil > Wetlands | place: USA...
TGTCGAGGAGCCGGAGCACCACCTTCTCGCCGAAGAGGGTGGGGCAGACGCTCACCCGGAAGTCCATCTCCTTGCCGGTGGTCTTGATCTTGATGCGGCCGTCCTGCGGCAGGCGGCGCTCGCTGATGTCGAGCGAGGCCATGATCTTGAGCCGGCTGATGATCGCGTTCTTCAGCTTCATCGGCGGCTTCATCACGTCGTAGAGCACGCCGTCGATGCGGAACCGGACCCGGAAGTCCTTCTCGTAGGGCTCGACGTGGATGTCGCTGGCGCCCTTCCGGATGGCGTCCACCAGGACCAGGTTCACCAGCTTGACGACCGGGGCCTCGTCGGCCGCCTTGACGTCGACCTCCTCGTCCGCCTCCTCCGCGACCTCCACCTGCTCGTCGGCCGCGCCGAGGATCTCGTCGAGCGAGGGGCCCTTCTCGGCGTAGTAGCGCTCGATGGCCTCGCGGATGCTCGGCTCGGAGGCCACCACCGGCTCGATGTTGTACCCGGTGGTGAACTTGAGGTCGTCGACCGCGTAGATGTTCGACGGGTCGGCCATCGCCACGATGAGCGACTGGCCGGCCCGGTTCACGGGGATGACCAGGTGCTTCTGGGCGACCTCCTTCTTGACCAGCTTGACGATCTCCGGGTCGATCTCGAAGTCCTTCAGGTTGATCGCCGGGACGCCGTACTGCTTGCTCAGGAAGTCGGTGAGCTTGTGCTCCTCGATCGCTCCGACCTTGATCAGCGCGGAGCCGATGCGGGTGCCGTTCTTCTGCTGCTCCTCCTGGGCTTTGCGGAGCTGCTGGACCGAGATCAGATTTTCCCGGACGAGCAATTCACCGAGGCGGCCGGACATGGGTTCGCTCTTCACCCCAGGAAATTTGCGTGGGACGGCCGGGTCTTCCAGCCGAGGGATCGATCTAAGAGGCGGGAAAAAAGGGTGTCAAGGAAGCGACGTGGTGCGTGCGAGCACCACCCGCGTCGCCTCCACGTCGCGCTGGATCTGCGCTGTCAGCTCCGACACCGAGCCGAAGCGTCGCTCGGGCCGCAACCGCTCCAGGAACTCGACCCGGACCTCGAGGCCATACAGGTCGCCGGACCAGTCGAGCAGGTGGACCTCCACCGTCACCGCCGACCCCCCGAAGGTCGGCTTGGTCCCGATGTTCGCCGCACCGCCGTGCCACCCGTCCGCGGTGCGCACCCGGACGGCGTAGACCCCGGAGGCAGGGAGGAGCTCGCCGTGACTGTCCACGTTGGCGGTGGGCCAGCCGATGCTCCGCCCTCGCCCGTCGCCCTTCACCACCGTCCCGTCGAGGTCGAAGGCGCGTCCGAGCAGGGCCCGCGCCGCGGCCACGCGCCCCTCGAGGATGTACTCCCGGATGCGCGAGGAGGAGGCCACCACCCCACCCACCGTGACCGGCTCCACCACCGCCACCACGGCTCCCCGCGCCGTGGCGGCTTCCTGGAGGCTGTCCACCGTGCCTGCGCGTTGTGCTCCATAGGTGTAGTCGCGTCCCACCACGACCGCCCGGACGTGCGCCCGGTCGAACAGCAGGGCCTCGAAGTCGCGGGCCGAGGTGCGGGCGAAGGCCAGGGTGAACGGGAGCACCACCACCACGTCGAGCCCCGCCGCCTCGAGCAGCTGCAGCTTCCGCGGCAGGGGGGTGATGAGGCGCGGGGCGAGCTCGGGCTGGAGCACCTTCCCCGGATGGGGCTCGAAGGTCAGCGCCCCGGGACGGCCACGCTCGGCCGCCTTCCTGAACAGCGCCCGGTGCCCCAGGTGCACCCCGTCGAAGTTGCCGAGCGCCAGCGCGACGCCGTTCAGGGCGCGCGCGTCGTCCAGCGAGCCGAGCACCTTCATGTGGCCCGTCCTGTAGCACGTGGTAGACGGCCGAGTCCCGCCCTCGAACCGACGATGACCCGCGGCCCACGCCTTCGCTCCGAAACCGCCGGCGGCGAGTTCCTGACGCTGCTCACCCCGCCGGACTGGATGGCCGTGTTCGGCGGCCCGGGACCGCTGGAGCTGGAGATCGGCTCGGGCGCGGGCGCCTTCGCCCTGGGCGTCGCCGCGCGATACCCGGAGCGCCGCTACGTCGCGATCGAGTGGCGGAAGAAGTACGCCCGCGAGCTCGAGCACCGGGCGCGCAGCCGCGGCCTGTCGAACCTGAAGGTGGTCGAGGCGGACGCCCGCGCCGTGATCCCCCGGCTCTTCGCGCCGGGGAGCCTCTCCGCCATCCATCTCCAGTTTCCGGATCCGTGGTGGAAGCGGGCCCACCGCAAGCGGGCCATCCTCACCCCCGGCTTCGCCCGCCTCCTCCTCCAGCTGGCGGCCCCGGGCGCGGTGTTCGACCTCCGGACCGACGTCCGGGCCCGGGCCGACGAGATGCTCGAGACGCTCGAGGCCGCTGGATGGCACAACGCCCTCGGCGCGGGTGCCTTTCACCCCCCCGACCCCGACGAGCTCCCGAGCAGTCGCGAGCGCCGCTACCTCGAGAACGGGGAGCCGGTGTACCGGGCGCGGCTGCTCAAGCGGTCGACCACCGCCCGGTGAACCTCCTCCGGTTTCTCCGCTTGTGCGGCGCCCGCGCATTGCGGACGATGCACTCCCTCCGTGCCCCGTCTTCTCGCCCTGCTGTTGCTGGCTTGCGCCGGCTGTCACCGGTACCCGGACGACACTCCGCTCGACGCGTACAGGAGCCTCCTCTCGGCCGCGCAGCGCGACGACGAGGCGCGCTTCCTCGGGCTCCTCTCCGCGAAGAGCCGCGCCGAGCTGGACGCGCGGGCCGCGGCGCTCGCGAAGGACAGTGGCGGGACGCTCCGGCCCCGGCCGGCCGACCTGATCCTCGCCGACCCGCGGCCGCCCGCGCCGGGACAGGTGTCGGTGCGCTCCGAGGACGGCAAGACGGCGGTGCTGGCGGTCTCGGCCCACGGGTCCACCCAGGAGGTCCATCTGGTCCTCGAGGCCGGCCACTGGCGGGTCTCCATTCCCGCCCTGGAGAAGCCCGGGGATGGTTGACCGCAAGGGCCGGCGTCCACCGACGGTCGAGGTGGTCCGGCGCCCCACGCCCGCCACCCCCGCGCCCTCGGGCCCTTCCGGGACTCCGCCGGCGCCGGTGCGCCCGACCCCGGGTGCCCCGCGTCCGCCCCGCCCCCCGCTCCGGTCGGGAGGTCCACCGCATGGGCGGCCTCCGGCGCGCGGTCCGGTCACCCCGCCCACGCCCGAGGCCATCGCCGCGCTCGCCGCGCGGGAGCACGTCCCGGCCCGCATCGCCAAGGGCGAGCTCGAGGGGAAGATGCGCGCCCGGGTGTGGCGAAAGCTGCACGCCGAGGAAGCGAAGCGGTTCGACGAGGCCTACCGGCTCATGGGCCAGCACGCCGGCCTCGACCTCGCCGAGGCGTTCGGGCTGATGCAGTCCGGTCTCACCCTCGAGCAGTTCCGGGCGCGCCAGGCGCGGACGCGTGCCAAGGCGACCGTGAAGGAGGCGCGCAGCGCGGTCTCCGCGGCCGAGGTGGACGGCTGGCTCGCCACGGCGGCGCGGGACAAGGTGCCGCTCGCCATCGTGCTCGCCGACCGCACGCTGCTCGACGTGCTCCTCAACACTCACCCGGTGGCCTTCACCCTGGAGCGTTCGGGGCGGGTGGAGAAGCTGGCCGTGTGCGCGGTGTCCGCCCGCACGACATGGGACGTGCTGCTCCCCCGCCTGTCCCGGGACGCGCGCCTGGCGCAGAAGCCGGTCCCGGTGGCCCGCGAGCCCGACCGGCGGCCGCACTCGGACCCCCGCCCCTTCCTCCCGGTCCTGGGGCAGCGCATCCGGCTGGTCCTCCGCAACGGGTTCACCCTCGAGGAGCCGCTCCGCTCGGTCGGGCCGTACGATCTGGTCCTCGGCGGCGAGGGCACCGAGGTGCTGGTGCCGCTCCATGCGCTCCTCTCCTGGGAGACGCTGGCCGAGGAGGCCGCGCCCACCGCCTGAGGCTCAGCGCCCCAGCCGCACCGACAGCCGGGTGTGGATCTGCCGGAGCCCCCCCGGCTGCGCGGGCGAGGCCAGCGCCGCGGCGACCACCTCCAGCGTCTCCTCGTCCTCGGCCCGGAGCGTCTTCACCAGGGCGGAGGCGGACTCGAACAGCTCGCGCAGCTCGTCGCCATCCCGCAGCCCGTGGCGGGGCACCTCGCGCCGCCCCTGGCCCAGGTCGTCCAGAAGGCGGCGCACCCGGTAGACCGGGCCGGCGATGCGGTGGGTGACGACGATGCCCAGGAGCAGCACCGCCAGCGCGAACACCCCGACCGAGAAGAGCACCAGCCAGCCGATGCGCGTGGCCTCCCGGGCCACCTCCCGTCGCTGCTCGGACACCTGCACCTGCTCGGCCTGGTAGGCGGCGTCGATCGCCCGCGACTGGCGCTGGAGCTGGGCGGTGAACTCGGGGTCGTTGAACCGCTCGAGCAGCGTCTTGGAGAGCGACGCGTTGCCCAGCTCGTGGCTCGCCTGCGCTGCCGCGGCCCTCGCCTCCACCGCGCGCTCGGCCTGCTCGGCCAGCCGATTCAGCGCGCGGGCGAGGAAGATGCCGAGGAGCCCCGCCCCGAGCAGCGTGGCCAGCACCAGCACCGCGGTGAAGCGCAGCTGCATCGGCGCGTCGAGCAGGTAATTGCGAAGCCGTCTCTGTCGTGCCGACATGATTCCCTCCCTCAGGGAGCCAGTTCCCACTCGAAGGTGCTCGCCGCGTCCTCGATGAGCCGCGGGACCAGCGCCCGGACCAGGTCCGGAGGCGTTCCCCCCCGCCCCGTGACCCGCACCTCACCGAGGATCTGCTTGCTCGGCCAGGTGAGGCACACCGCCGCCATCACCAGGCCCCCGCCGTCCGCCCGGAGCAGCGTCGGCTGGAGGAGATAGGCCGGCTTCCGCTTCGAGGCTTGCTGCGCGGCCTCCACCGCGTCGCTCCGCGCCCCGGACCAGGTGAGGCGCTTGACCAGCCGGGTGCGGGCCTCGCCGCAGAGCGATTCGCCCAGGGGCGGGGTGGAGGGATCACGCACCGGCTCGACCCAGACGTCCACCGTGGGCGTCCGCTCCTTCACCTTCCGGAGCAGGGCCAGCGATCGGCGAATCTCCCCTGCCGCGTCCGGGGCGGGGTCGGTCGCGTGAACGGCGAGACAGTCCAGGGCCGAAAGGTCGTGGAGCTCCGGGAGGGAGCGGGCGACCGAGGCGCGGACCAGCGGCACCGGGTCGGCCAGGGCGGTGCAGAGTGGGCCGAGCGCGCCGGGGGCCTCGGTCGTGCCGAGCGTCAGCGCCGCCTGCGCCCGGACCCGCGGGTCCACCGCCGTCGTGAGCTGCCGGGAGAGGAAGGCGATCCGGGGGTCCTCGTCCGCGCCGGCGGGTCCCCCGAGGAGCACCGCCCAGAGTGCCGCCCTTCGGAGGGTCCGGGCGGGGAGGAGGGGGTGAGGGAACACGGCGGGGGGCCGGGAGCCTAGCAGACGTTATATGCAGGGCTTCCATGGTCCGTACCGCCGCACAGGTCCGCGAGGCGTTCCTCTCCTACTTCGAGAACCGCGGGCACCAGAGGGTGCCCAGCTCCTCGCTCGTCCCGCTCGACGACCCGAGCCTGCTCTTCACCAACGCCGGGATGGTGCAGTTCAAGAACGTCTTCACCGGGCGCGAGTCCCGCCCCTACCGACGGGCCACGTCGTCGCAGAAGTGCGTGCGCGCCGGGGGCAAGCACAACGACCTGGACAACGTGGGGTTCACCGCGCGGCACCACACCTTCTTCGAGATGCTGGGGAACTTCTCCTTCGGTGACTACTTCAAGGAGGACGCGGTCAAGTTCGCCTGGGAGTTCGTCACGAAGGACCTGGCCATCGCCCCGGACCGGCTCGCGGCCACCGTCTTCAACGGCGAGAAGGGCATCCCCTGGGACGAGGAGGCGGCGCGCCTCTGGAAGAGGGTGGGGGTTGCCGAGTCCCGCATCCACCGGCTCGGGTACAAGGACAACTTCTGGGCCATGGGCGACACCGGGCCCTGCGGCCCCTGCTCCGAGCTCCACTACCACCAGGGCGACGACCTCCCCTGCGCCGAGGAGACCGCGGGCCGGAAGTGCCTCGGCGTGGCCTGCGAGTGCGACCGCTGGCTGGAGATCTGGAACCTGGTCTTCATGCAGTTCGAGCGGAAGGAGAAGGACAGCCCGCTCGAGCGGCTGCCTCGCCCGTCGATCGACACCGGGGCGGGCCTGGAGCGGATGACCGCCGTGGTGCAGGGCGTCCGGAGCAACTACGACACCGACCTCTTCCGCCCGCTCCTCGCGAAGGCGCAGGAGCTCTCGGGCAAGGTCTACGGCCGGGACCCGGACGACGACGCCTCGATGCGGGTCATCGCCGATCATGCCCGGGCGACGGCGTTCCTCGTCTCCGACGGCGTGCAGCCCTCCAACGAGGGGCGGGGCTACGTGCTTCGCCGGATCATGCGCCGGGCCATCCGCCACGGGTCGCGCCTCGGGCTGGAGGAGCCGTTCCTCCACGAGGTGGTGAAGATCGTTGTGCGCGAGATGCGCGCTGCCTACCCCGAGCTCCAGGAGAACGAGGCCTTCGTGCTCGAGGCCACCCGGCACGAGGAGGAGTCCTTCCGCCGCACCCTCGCCCGGGGCCTGCGGCTGATCGACGAGGAGATCGCCCGGGCGCGCCAGGGCAAGAAGAAGGTCCTCTCCGGCGACGTGGTGTTCCTCCTCCACGACACCCACGGCTTCCCCTGGGACCTGACGCAGATCATCGCCCGCGAGCGCGGGTTCGACGTGGATCTGGACCGCTACGAGGAGCTGATGGAGGCCCAGCGCAAGCGGGCCACCTTCGGTGGGTCGGGCGAGCAGGCGGTGGCGGACCTCTGGCCCGCGCTGGCCGGCCGGCTGGGGGAGACGGAGTTCCTCGGCTACGAGGGCGATGGGCACGAGGGCGAGGGCACGGTGGTGGCGCTGGTCAAGGACGGCCGCGAGGTGCCCGAGCTGCGCGCCGGCGAGCGGGGCGAGATCCTCACCGACCGCACGCCCTTCTACGGCGAGGCCGGTGGCCAGGTGGGGGACACCGGGCGCATCGTCGGGCACGGCGGCAAGGCCGAGGCCCAGGTCCTGGACACGAAGAAGCCGGTCCCGAGCCTGACCGTCCACGAGGTGCAGATCTCGAGCGGCATCCTGCGGGCGGGGGACGTGGTTCAGCTCTCGGTGGACGGCGAGCGACGGAGGGCCATCCGGGCCAACCACTCCGCGACGCACCTCCTCCACCGGGCCCTGAAGATCGTCCTCGGCGAGCACGTGAAGCAGGCCGGCTCGGTCGTCGCCCCGGACTACCTCCGCTTCGACTACTCGCACTTCTCCCAGCCCACCACCGAGCAGCTGGAGAAGGTGGAGGACCTGGTCAACGGCTGGATCCGGGAGAACGCCGGGGCCGAGACCCGGGTGATGGCGCTCGACGAGGCGAAGCGCGCCGGTGCGGTCGCGCTGTTCGGCGAGAAGTACGGCGACCGGGTCCGGGTGGTCAGCGTGCACCCCCAGTCCACCGAGCTGTGCGGTGGCACCCACGTCCGCCGCAGCGGGGACATCGGTCTGTTCAAGATCACCTCCGAGGGCGGCATCGCCTCCGGCGTGCGGCGCATCGTGGCCCTCACCGGGGAGGGAGCCATGCGCTGGGTCCGGGAGATGGAGCACGAGGTCCGCCACGCGGCGGAGCTGCTCCGCACCTCGCCGAAGGAGCTGGCCCGGCGGGTGGAGGCCACCCAGAAGCGGGTGAAGGAGCTGGAGAAGGAGGTCGAGACGGCGGCCCGCCGCGCCTCGACCCAGGGCGGCAAGGACATCCGGTCCGAGGCCCGCGAGGTGAACGGGGTCAAGGTGCTCGCGCAGCGGGTGGACCCTGCCGACGCCAAGGCCTTCCGGGGCCTCGCCGACCAGTGGCGCGACAAGCTCGGCTCGGGCGTGGTGGTGGTGTGGGGCGAGAAGGATGGCAAGGGGCTGGTGCTGGTCGGGGCCACGAAGGACATCGTCGCCCGGGGGTTCAGCGCGGCCGCGGCCATCCAGGAGGTCGCCCGGGAGGCGGGCGGTTCGGGCGGCGGAAAGCCGGATCTCGCGCAGGCCGGGGGTGCGGACCCGGCCCGACTCGGCCCGGCAGTGGAAAAGCTGGTGGCCTCAGTCCGGGCCTAGGATTTGGGAAGGCCGCGGATTCGGGGCATCTTTGACCCTCGCACATGTCCGCGCCGACGCCGCTCCGCGTCCGGCTGCCCTTCCGCAGCGAGGACGAGTTCGCCGCCCACTACGGCGCCCACGTGGGCCGTGACGGGTTCTTCCTCGCCACGCGGGCGCCCAAGCCGGTGGGGGCCGAGCTCCTCTTCGAGCTGGTGCTCACCGACGGAACGCCGCTCCTGCGCGGCGAAGGGGTGGTGGTGCGGTCGAGCAGCTCCGGCGATCGCCCGGGGATGACCCTCCGCTTCCTCCGGCTCGAGGAGGCGGGCAAGGCGCTGGTGGAGCGCATCGTCTCCTCCCGCCCGGCGCGCGGGTCGGCTCCCGCCGAGGCCCAGGCCCATCCGAGCGCCTGGGCGGCGCCCGCCGGCCCGAGCGCCACGGCCACCCCGGCGGGACGCGAGGCCACCCCCCGCCCCGCCCATCCGGAGGCCTGGGCGCCCCCGGCGGGCCCGGCGCTCGCCGTGCCACGTCCCACCGGTCCCCAGCCTCCGGCGGTCGCTCCGCTGGTCCCGTCCCCAGCGTCCGCCACGGCGTCCGACCTCGAGGAGGTGGGCGACGAGGCGGAGCCGCTCCCCGACGCCTCGGCCGAGGCGATGCCGGCGGAGCCCGAGCCCGCGGAGGAGGCCGCCGACGGGCCGCTCGAGAGCACCTCGCTCGAGGCCTGGGCCGCCCGTCGTGAGGCGGCAGGCGCCCCGGCGGCTCCGCCCGAGGAGGGCAGCGTCGAGGCCCCGGAGCCGATCGCCGCCGCCTCCGCCGGCGCGAGCCCTCCGGCCACCACGCAGGCGTCCGCGCCGTCTCCGGCGGCCGAGCCCCCCGAGCCCTCACCCACGCCCGGGGCACCTCCCGCGGCATCGCCGCCACTCGACGACTCGGAGCTCCCCGAGCTCGTGGTGACGGAGTTCAAGGGGCCCGGACGGCGGCGGCCCACCGGGCTCGCCCACACTCCGGCATCGGCCGACGTGCACGCGGCCATCACTCCGCCGGCGGGGACCCTGGTGGTCACCGAGCTGGACGAGCCTCCACCCGAGCCGGCTCCGCGCTTCCGGCTCGACGCTCCCGTGCGGGGAGACGAGCCGTTACACGTTCCCGAGTCGTCGTTCCACGACGTGGCCGAGGCGCTCGGCAAGCCCGGCTCGGTGCACGAGCGGCCCACCTCCCCCATCCCGCTGCTGCCGTCGATGGAGACGGCAGCGCCCGACGAGTTCCCCGTCCCCCCGCCACCGCCGCTCGACGTGGCACCGGTGCCGGAGGAGGGCGCGGTCCGGATCGAGCCCGGGACGGAGGCCCCGCCGGCTCCGGTGGCCGCCGAGGCGCTCGTGACCCCCGCTCCCGTGGCCCCGCCGGCCGCGCCGGCTCCTCCTCCGCCCGCCGAGCCTCCACCTGCGCGGGCGGCGACCGCTCCACCTCCGCCCGTCCCCGAGAAGACCCCCACGCCGGCACCGGGGGTGGCCGCGGCGCGAACGTCCGAGCTCGGCATCGAGATCAACCCCGAGTCCATCCGCGTGGCCTGGTTCCACGACGGCAAGGCCGAGCCCCTGCTCCTCGACCAGGCCCGCGGTCAGGCCGAGGTCACCGTCCGGCTGGTCCGCGAGCCCGGCGCGCCGCCCCGCATGCTCCCGCCCGAGGCGCCCGACGTTCCCCTCTGGGTCGGAGCGCCGCTGCCGTTCCTCGGGACGCGGGCCGACTCCGACACCGCGCGCACGGTCGCCCGCCGCTGGCCGGCGACGCTGGTTCCGGACGACCGCGGCGAGTCGGCCTTCGCGCTCGAGGGCGGCACGGTGGGCGCGACCGAGCTGGTGGCCGCGCTGCTCCGCTGGGTGCGGCAGCGCGCCGAGCAGCTGACCTCGCACCCGCCGGGCCGGGTGGTGCTGACCGTCCCCGTCTCCTTCACCACCCTCCAGCGCGAGCGGCTCCGCGAGGCCGCCGAGCGGGCCGGGTTCGAGGGCGTGCGGCTGGTCCAGATGCCGACCGCCGCGACGATGGCCTTCGCCCACGGTCGGGGTCTCGCGCGCCGGCGCATCCTCGTCTTCCGGATGGGCGCCAGCACCTGCGACGTCGCCGTCCTCGCCGCCTCAGGCGACGACCTGGACATGGTGGCCTGCGCGGGCGACGCCTCGCTCGGGTCGGTGAACTTCGACGAGCAGATCGCCCTCGCGCTGGACAAGGGCGTCCGCGCCGACGCGACCGTGCTCCGCCGGCGGATCTCCGAGGCCGGCCTCCTCCGGGCGCAGCTCGAGGACCACGGCCGGTCGGAGGCGAGCGTCGAGGGCGGGGCGAGGCTGTCGCGCTCCGAGCTGGAGATCCGGACCACCACGCTGGCCGAGCGCGGCGTGCTGCTCGCCCGCGAGGTGCTCCGCTCGGCGTCGCTCACCCCCGAGGCGCTGGACGAGTTGGTGCTGGTCGGGGCGGTGACCCGGCTTCCCCACGTGCGCCGGATGATCGAGGAGGCGATGGGCCGGACCGCCCGGACCGACGTCGACGCCGGCGCGGCGGTGTCCCTGGGTGCGGCGACCCTGGCCCGGCTCCTCGACACGGCCGGGCCGAAGAGCGCCTCCCGCACCTCGCTCCACGAGGTGCTGGGCGTGCCGCTGGAGATCGTCGCCCCCGAGCTCGGCCAGGTCCGGGTGCTGGACCGCAACACCCGGCTCCCGGCGGAGAAGACGCTGACCGTCACCCTCGGCCTGGGCGCTCCGCTGGAGGTCCAGGTCTTCCAGGGCCCGGCGAAGGCGCCGGACCCGCGGAGCTTCCTCGGGCTGCTCCGCGCCCCCGCCGATCGCGCGGGGGACTGGGCGCTCCATCTCTCGCTCGACACCGACGGGGTGCTCCGCGCCGCGGCGACCAACCCCAGCGGCAAGCGGCAGGCGCTTCAGCTCCAGATGCCGGCGCCCACGCCGGAGACCGAGACGCCGCCGCCCCAGCGGGCGCCGACCGAGCCCGAGACTCCGGCGATGCCGCCGAAGCCGGACACGGGCGTGCTCGGCGGGCTGAAGAAGCTGTTCGGCCGGCGCTAGGTGCGCTCTCCGGGCTCTCGCTTCCCGCCGGGCCTCGCTGGTCGCCGCGGGATTCAGTGGATCATCGCCGGCGCGATGCTCGTCGTCACCGGAGCCATCAGCATCGCGGCGCTGGTGCTCCAGATGCTGGAGTACGATCCACCCTGCGCGCCTCTCGTCTCTGCGAGCTTGGCGGGACCCTGCGGGGTGTTCCGGCTCCTCGTGCTCCTGATGCTGCCGATCACCCTGGCTGGATGCGGGCTCCTCGCTGCGGGTGTCGTGCTGCGCTGGCGAGACCGCCGCCGCTGAGGCCGGCGGTCAGCCGCGGAGCAGCGCGAACCGCGAGAGGAGCCGGGCTGGCGACGTCTCCTGCCGGGCCGCGTCCAGCACCTCCTCGGCCGGCGACCGGCCCGACCTCGCCCGGGCCTCGAGCGGCTCGAGCAGGGCAAGGTCCGCCGGGTCGAGATGCTGGAGCCCGGCCCGCGCCACCCGGATCATCTCCAGCGCCATCGCGGCGAGGGAGGTGCGGCGGAGCTTCCCCCGCAGCCCGTTCCGCTGGGCCTCCTCGTGGAACGCCAGGTGCTCGGCGAAGGAGAGCCGCGGCACCAGCCCCAGCGCCGCGTCCAGCGAGGCCTCGTCGTAGAGCAGCCCGCGCCAGAGCGCCGGCAGCCCGGCGGTCATCTCCAGCGGGACCGAGTCCGCTCCCCGCACCTCCATCACCTGCTTGATGCGCACCTCGGGGAAGAGGGTGGACAGATGGTCCGTCCAGTCCGAGCGCCGCGCCGGCTGCCCCTCGTACCCTCGGGCGAGGAGCTCGCCGAAGGTGAGGGCCGGCGTGGCGTAGGAGCCGTTCCGGCGGAGGAAGAGGAGCGGCGCCTGCAGCGCCCAGTCGACGTACGCCCGGTAGTCGAAGGTGCCGTCGAGCATCCGGGGGAAGTAGCCGCAGCGCGTGGGGTCGACGTCGCTCCAGACGTGGCTGCGGTAGCTCATCCAGCCGCTCGGCGTGCCCTGGACCAGCGGGCTGTTGGCGAACAGCGCGACCAGCAGCGGCGTCAGGCGCGCGGTCGCGGTCACCTTGCGCGCGCAGTCCCCCTCGGACGCCCAGTCCAGCGAGACCTGCCCGGTGCAGGTCATCAACATCATGTCCAGGGCCAGCGTCCCGCGGACCGGCAGCGTCTGCCGCATCACCTGGTAGCGCTTCTTCGGCACCCAGGGGATGTCGCGGGTGGTTCCGTAGGGCCGGTACCCGAGCGCCACCGGGACGAGACCGAGCTGCGCCCCGGCGTCGGTCAGCAGGCGCGCGTGCTCCAGGTTCTCGGCGTGGACCGCGCGGGCGGTCCGGGCCGGTGAGCCGGAGAGCTCGAACTGGCCGCCCGGCTCGAGAGAGAGCGTGTGCTGATCTCGGGTCAGTGCAATCGGTGGCGCATCCGGAGCGTCACGGAAGGGTGCGTAGCCCTTCGCCTCGAGCAGCCCCAGCAGCGTCCGGATCCCCCGCGGCCCCTCGTAGGGAACCGGCGTGGGCGGATCCTCCACGGGGTAGAGGAACTTCTCGTGCTCCAGCCCCAGCCGGTGCTCGGGGCGCGGCCGCTCCGCGGAGCGGAAGACCTCGACCAGCGCGTCGGCGGAGGTGAGGACCTCGTCTTCGGTCGGAGCCCGGTCGAGCGACATGCAGGGCCGCGTCTATAACAGCAGTGGCGGGCCGCGCCCGCTCCCCCTCATGGAAGACACGCCCGAGCTGCCTCGCACCGGTGGTCCACTCGACCCATTCCGGGGAGCCACCTTCCCCATCCGCGCGGCGCAGCTCGTGCTCCGCGTCCCGCGGCTGCGACGTCTCGCCGCCCTCTGTGCCGCCATCACCGTCCTCGTCTTCGGCCTGTGGGGCTGGGCGCTCTGGAGCTGGCTCCCCGGACTCTTGGAGCGGGTCTGGCCGCATCCGCAGGGACCGGTGGGCTGGCTCTGGGAGGCGACGCTGGTCGTCGCCGGTGCACTCGGATGGCTCCTCGGGGCGGCGACCCTTCCGCTGCTCGCGCTCGCGCCCCTCGAGGACGCCCTGGTCGAGGCCACCGAGTCGGCGGTGGGCGCACCGCCCGCCCCCCCGGCCGGCCTGGTCCGCGCAGCGCGCCAGGCGCTCTCGGCGGTCGGCCGCACCGCGGCGCGGGTCACGCTGCTCCTGCTGGGTCAGGCCCTCCTGATCGCGGGGCAGCTCCTCGTGCCCGCCGCGGGGCCGCTGTGGGTCAGCGCCGGGGTCTGCTGGACCGCGCTGTTCGCCTGCGCCGAGTACCTGGACCCGCCCCTGGCGCGGCGGGGAGGCTCCTTTGCCGAGGTACGGCAGGTGCTTGCGCAACGGACCGGCCTGGCGCTGGGCTTCGGGGTCTCCATCACCCTGCTCCTGTGGGTTCCGCTCCTGAACCTGTTCCTCGTGCCAGTCGCCGTTGTCGCCGGGACTCTCCTGCACCGTTCGCTGGTTTCGTCGGGAACCCTGCCTTGAAGGCCTCATACCCGGTGGTTAGAGTCGAACTCTCCCCATGCCCCGCTTGATGCGCCGTACCCTCCTGGTCCTCGCTCTCCTCGGGGCCTGGGCTCTCCTGGCGCGCGACCACGCGCCGCTTCCCTTCACCGTGGGCGAGGCCGTCGCCGGTCCCGCCGCGCGCGGCGAGGGCTCCACCGACGTCCTCCGCAACGGAGATCGCCCGCCGCACGACCTGTCGGCGCTCAAGATCTTCAACAAGGTCGTCATCTACGTGAAGGACGCCTACGTCGACCCCAAGCGGATCAATCCGCGGGAGATGATGGTCGCGGCCCTCGAGCAGGTGGAGCGCACCGTCCCCGACGTGATGGTGGAGGCGGACAAGGACCGGCAGAAGATCCACCTGAACGTCAACGGGAAGACGCGCGACTTCGACATCAGCCACGTCGATTCTCTGTGGAAGATGTCCTTCCAGATGAAGGACGTCTTCGAGTTCATCGGCAGCAACCTGCGGCCCAGCGAGGACACCCGGGACGTGGAGTACGCCGCGGTGAACGGGATGCTCTCCACGCTCGACCCGCACTCGGTGCTCCTCAAGCCCGAGTACTACCGGGAGATGCGGCTCACCACCAAGGGTGAGTTCGGGGGCCTGGGCTTCGTCATCCAGATGAAGGAGAGCAACCTGACGGTGGTGCGGGTGCTCCCGAAGACGCCCGCCTCGCGCGCCGGCATCAAGAAGGACGACCAGATCAAGAAGATCGGCGAGGAGTCCACGGTCAACATGGACCTCAACGAGGCCGTGTCCAAGCTGCGCGGCCCCGTGGACAGCCGGGTCACCATCACCGTCGAGCGCAAGGGCCTCGACAAGCCGATGGTGCTCACCCTCGCCCGGGCGACCATCTCCATCGAGTCGGTCCAGTCGAAGCTGCTCGCCGGGAACGTGGGATACATCCGGCTGAAGAACTTCCAGGGCAACACCACCCGCGACATGCAGGCCGCGCTCGGCAAGCTCCAGAGCGATGCCGAGGCCACCGGCGGCCTGAAGGGCCTGGTGCTCGACCTGCGGGGGAACCCCGGCGGGCTCCTGGAGCAGGCGATCCAGGTCTCGGACCTCTTCCTGAGCCAGGGGACCATCGTCACCACCGTCTCGCTCAGCGAGCGGCAGCGGGAGGAGAAGCGCGCCCACGCCGACGACGGCGACAACAAGTACCCGCTGGCAGTGCTGGTGAACCCGGGCAGCGCCTCCGCCTCGGAGATCGTCGCCGGCGCGCTGAAGAACCTGAACCGGGCGGTGATCATCGGCCAGCAGACCTTCGGCAAGGGCTCGGTGCAGGTGCTCTACGAGTTCGGCTCGCCCACCGGGAACCCGAACGACGAGAGCGCTCTCAAGCTCACCATCGCCAAGTACCTCACCCCGGGAGACGTCAGCATCCAGGAGGTGGGCATCGAGCCGGACATCGAGCTCGTCCCCACCCGGGTGACGGCCGACCGGGTGAACGTCTTCGCTCCGCGGAAGACGCTGGGTGAGGCGGATCTGGAGCACCACTTCGGCAACTCCGCCACCCAGGCCGCGGCCACCAAGCGCGAGGAGGTGCTGGGGAAGGAGAAGCCCTTCGTCAGCATCCGGTACCTGAAGGAGGACGCGAAGCAGAAGGACGCCGCGGCCCGGCAGCAGAAGGCCGAGGAGGGCAAGGACCCCAAGCTCTCGAAGAACGACAAGGAGAAGGGGATCAAGCCCGACGCGAAGAAGGGCGCCGCCCATCCGCTCCTCGACACCGACCCGAGCAAGCTGGACGAGGATCTCTACGACCAGCTGGACGCCGAGGCCCAGGACGAGGTGAAGGAGGACTTCGAGGTGCTCTTCGCCCGCGACTTCGTCCTCAAGGAGCCGTTCGTCCAGCGCGACCGGATGCTCCAGTCGGGCAAGGCCTACCTCCAGGAGAGGGGCGACACCGAGCAGGAGCGGATCAACACCGCCATCGCGGCGCTGGGGGTCGACTGGTCTCCCGGGGCCACGCCGAAGGTGCCCCAGCTCCAGGCCACGCTCCGGCCGGGGCCGGAGAGGCGGCTCAACCCCGGAGACACCTTCGACCTCGAGGTCACCGCCGAGAACAAGGGCACCGAGCCCCTCTCCCGCATCCGCGCCTGGAGCGAGAGCGAGGACCCGCTGCTCGACCGCCGCGAGTTCCTCTTCGGCTCGCTGAAGCCCGGTGAGAGGCGGACCTGGAAGGTTCCGGTCAAGGTTCCGAAGGACATGTACAGCCGTCGCGACGACATGACGGTGAAGTTCTTCGACGACCAGGGGGCGTTGCCCCAGGAGCTGGTGGCCGAGGTGAACTTCGGCGAGCTACCGCGTCCGGCCTTCGCCCTGGACTGGCAGCTGGTGGACGACTGCACCCAGTGCAACGGCGACGGCGTTGCCCAGCGCGGCGAGAGCGTCACCCTCCTGGTGGACGTGACCAACCAGGGGACGGGGAAGGCCCTGGACGCGGTGGGGTCGATCAAGAACGCCGCGGACCAAAACATCTTCATCGAGAAGGGGCGCTTCCATCTCGGGGAGATCGCCCCCGGCGAGACCAAGACCGCCCGCTTCCAGCTGGAGGTCAAGAAGGGCTACGTCGGCGACACCTTCCCGCTGAAGCTGGCCATCATCGACGAGTCGCTCGAGGAGTTCTCGACCGAGCGCCTGAACCTCCCGCTCTCCGACAAGGCCTACCCCGTCGAGGCACGCAAGGGGAGCGTGCGGCTCGAGGCGGGGACGCAGGTCCTGGCCGGACCGGACGAGCGCGCGCCGGCGATGGCGAAGGTGAGGAAGGCCGGCGTGCTCCCGGTGCTTGGCCGGGTGAACGGGCTGACCAAGGTGGAGACGGAGAAGGGCCGCTTCGGGTTCGTCCGGACGACGGACGCCCGCGACGCGCGCAACGCCCGGGCTGCGGCGCCGGAGCTGGTCGCCCTCCCCTACCGCGAGCCGCCGCAGATCGTGCTCCAGGTGGACCAGTCGCAGGGAGGCGTGGTCGCGCCCACGGACCGCTTCACCCTCTCCGGGACGGTCAACGAGCCGAAGGGGCTCCTGGACATGTACGTGCTGGTGAACGACCAGAAGGTCTTCTTCCGCACCTCGGACAGCCCGAAGAACGAGCCCACCAAGCTGAAGTTCAGCGCCGACTTCCCGCTCAAGGAGGGCGCCAACTCGGTGATGGTGGTGGCGCGGCAGACGCAGGACTTCGCCTCGCGGAAGGTCCTCATCATCCGGCGCCGGCCCGCGGCCGTGGCCCAGGCGCTGGCTCGGAACCAGGCCGAGGCCACGGTCCAGCGGTAGAGGTCGCTCCGCCGCAGGCTCAGCGTTCCGCACCCAGCGCCTTGCGCAGCGCGCCCGGGCGGTTGGTGATGAGCGAGTCCACGCCCCAGGCGCGGAGCCGCCGCGCCACGTCCGGATCGTCCACCGTCCAGACCGCGACCTCCCGGCCGGTCGCGTGCCAGTGCCGCACGTCCGCCTCGGACACCCGGGAGGCCTCGGGGTGAACGGCATCGCGGCCCACCAGGGGGAGCGCCAGCGCCCGCTGCGGAAGCTGCGGTCGGTCGGGGTCGAGGAGCAGGCCCCGGCGGATGCGCGGATGGGACAGGGCGAGCCGGAGCAGGCAGCGCAGATCGAACGAGGACACGACGACGTGGCCCTCGTGCCGGCCCGCGAGGAGCAGTTCCCCCGCGGCCTCGGCGACGGCCGCGGTGCGCCAGCTCTCGCTCTTCAGCTCCACGTTGATGAATGCCGAGCGCGGCAGGGCCTCGAGCACCTCGGACAGCAGGGGGATGCGCCCCGGTGCCGCGCCCGGAGGACCGGCCCGGACCTCGAGCCGGCCGAGGGTCGACCACGGAGTCTCGGCCACGCGGCCCGCCGCTCCGGTGAGCCGCTCCAGCCGCTCGTCGTGGAACACCACCACCTCGCCCGAGCCGCAGAGGCGGGCGTCCAGCTCCACGCCGTCGGCGCCCTGGGCGAGCGCGAGCTGGAAGGCAGCGAGCGTGTTCTCCGGCGCGTCGCTGCTCGCGCCCCGGTGGCCGAGGATGCGCACGGATGCGGCCAGCGTCCGTTCGGGGGGCCTCGGAGGTCAAGCCGCTTGCACCGCCTGGCGGTCGCGGGCGATGTTCCGGGCCGCGCCATGCCTCGGGTCGGTTTCGGAGAGCTGCTGGTCATCGGATTCGTCCTGCTGGTGGTGTTCTCCGCCTCGCGCATGTCCGCGCTGGGCAACGCGCTCGGGAAGTTCATCTACTCGTTCCGCAAGGCCTCCCAGGGGCAGGGCTTCATCGACGTGAAGCCCGAGCGCGCCCTGCGCGAGCCGGGCCAGGGTGAGCCGGGGAGCGGCGGAGACCGCCGCGCGTCCAGGCTCAGTCCCCCGGACAAGGGCGACGACTGAGGGACGCCCGGGCGGCGGCTCCGCTCAGTGCTCGACGCTGGCGCTCACCTGGAGCCTCAGCCCCGCGAGGTCGCGGGGGGCGTCGTCGAGCACCACCAGGAAGTCCGCCCGCTGTCCGTCGGCCACCGGGGTCGCCGCCGAGAGCAGCCGCGCGCGCAGGGCCTCGACCTCGGCGGGCGTCGCGGCCCGCCACAGCTCCTCGGGCGTGGCGATGGCTCCGGCGAGCGTGTCCCCGCTCTTCACCGCCTGGGCCCCGTCCCACACCTCGGCCCGGACCCGGACCAGGCCGGCGGGCACGCCCCGGTTGAGCACCCGTCCTCGCACGTAGAGCAGGGTGCGACCGGACTGCGTCTCGTAGGTCCCGGGGGTGACCTCCACCGGCGTCACCCCGCTGCCCGGCCGGAGCGCCTGGAGGAGCCGGCGAGGGGACAGCGCGGAACCCTCGAGCCTTCCCGCCGTGGCCCAGCTCGAGGCGAGGCCTGCGACCACGAGGAGGAGCAGCGCGGCCAGGCCCACGTTGAGGATGACCGCGCTCACCCGCCGCGCCGCTCCCGGCTGCTCGCGCTCCTGGAGCCCGAGCCGCGCCCGTGCCGGCGGCTTGGAGATGGCGGGCATGGGCGCCGTCGCCGGCGGGCTCGGCGCCGGCTCCGCGGCCTCGGGGATCTCGGGCAGCAGGGCGGCCGAGGTCGCGGGCGCTTGCCCCGACGGCATCTCGAAGAACCCATGGTCCGGGCTGCTCGGTGGGGCGGGCGGCGCCTCGTCGAGCACGACCGAGTTGGGTGCCGAGGGCGTCCTCGGGAAGGAGATCGCCGGCTCGGGCGGCGGGGCGCGAGGCGCGTCGGCGAAGGGATCGTCCCAGCCGAGCCCGGCGGCAGCGGTCGGGGGAGGCGACGCGGTCGCCGGCGGGCTCGAGGCCGGGGGCGCGACCCACGCCGCATCGGGGGACGGGGCGGGCGGGGGCCGGTCCAGCTCCATCGGGGGGAGGTCCGACTCGAGCTCGAGCTGCATCCCGCCGTCTCCGGTGGGCGGGGCACCGGTCCAGCTGCGCGCGTCGTTGCCCGGGTCGAGGTCCAGTCCCGCCACGGGGAGCGGCCCGGTGGGCTCGAGCGCAGGGAGGTCGTCGAGGACGGTGCCTTCCCCCCCGTACTGGGGCGGCGGCGAGGGCGCCTGCGATTCGGGAGGAGGCGACAGGGTCGAGACGTGGCTGGAGAGCGTGCCGTCCACCGACAGGGCCCGGACCGGTGCCGAGAGGCCCCAGGCGGGGGTGAACCCGGCGAGCCCGGCGAGGAGATCTGGACCCTGGGGCGCGGGCGTGGCGGCCGGCGGCTCGGGTGCGGCACCGGCGGGGGCGAAGGGCTCCGCGGTGAACGACTCGGGCTGCGCGGAGGGCACCTCCGGCGGGAGGGGTCGGACCGGGATGGGCACGAGGTCGAGGCCGGCGTCGAAGGGGTCGTCCTCCGGCGGGCGCGCGTCGAGCGCGGTGTCGAACAGCTCGGAGACCACCGCGGCGGGCGGCATGGCCGCGGGGGCCGGCGGGAGGGGGCGGGCCGGCAGGGGCTCGGGCTCGGCCAGACCGGCGAAGGAGACCTCGGGTCCGCCGGGGTGGAGGTCGGCAGCAGGCTCGGACTGCAGGGCGACCGCCGCTCCGCCGGCGTTCCTCCCCGGGCGGGCGGGAGCGGGCGGGAAGTTCCAGGCCGGCTCGGTGCTCGTCGGCTCCTCGCCGGAGACGTCGACGTCGAAGTCCTCGCTCGCGTCCGCCGGGGGCGCCATCTGGGCGAGCAGCGCCGAGACCTCCGTCCCCCGGGCCGGCGTCTTCTCCATGTCGGAGGTGCCCTGCGGCCCGAATGCCTGGAACGGGTCGGGCCCAGCCGGACGCGGTGCGGCAGCGGGTGGGCCCGAGACGTCGCTCGCCGACTCGGGGAAGATGCGGAAGGTGTGGCCGCAGCGCGAGCAGCGGACCTTGAGGCCCCGTGCGGTCACCTTGCCGTCGGGCACCTTGAAGCGCGTGTGGCACTGCGTGCAGGCGATGATCACGGGGAAGCCGGCTGCCGGGAGGCTGGAACCTGCGAGAATACCAGGGGAAGCCTGCCCGGCCGGGGTGTAGGTGCAAGCCCTCCACCTTGTTGCACCGAGCCAAACCGTGCTGCTATCCAGCGGAAACCTGGCGGTCGCAGGGAGGCGCTGCAGCGCGGCATGGTCGGCCAACGGCAGGCCCACCGTTCACGACGGCGACACACGATCCATGACTGAACCCGAACAGCTCCATCCCCCCCAGGAAGAGGCTCCTCGCGAGCCGAAGATCATCAAGCGCTACACGAACCGGAAGCTCTACGACACCGTGGAGAGCCGGTACGTCACGCTCGACGAGATCGCCGAGATGATCAAGCAGGGCGCCGAGGTGAAGATCGTCGACAACCGGAGCAAGGACGACCTCACCTCGGTGACGCTGGCGCAGATCATCTTCGAGGAAGAGAAGAAGAAGAATCAGATGCCGCTCAGCGTGCTGCGGGAGATCATCCGCCGCCCGGGCGACGCGCTCTCCGGCTTCATCCAGAAGGAGGTCACCCCGCGGGTGGCCTCCATCCGCGAGGAGGCGGAGACCCGGCTGGACCGCCTCCTCCGCCGCGAGGAGGGTGGCTCGGGCGAGCTGAAGGAGGACCTCCTCCGGGCCGGCCAGCGGACCATCGAGGACTGGCAGCGCCGCGCGGACGACCGGGTGAAGGCGCTGGTCGAGGGCGTGACCGGGAGCCTCCCCGCGCTCGGCTCGGACCTGGGGCAGCTCAGCCGCCGGATCGAGGAGCTGGAGGCCCGCCTGGCGTCGCTCGAGGCGAAGAAGAAGGACGCTCCGCCCGGCTGAGCGTTTCAGGCGGCGGCCTCTCCCAGGCGCCAGACCGCCTCTGCCACCGCGGTCATCATCTCCGCGCCCTTGCTCCGGGGGGCGTAGTCCCAGACCGTCTTGCCGTGGCTCTGCGCCTCGTCGATGGCCACGCTCACCCCGAGCGGGGGCGTGACCCGGCCGGGGAAGTACGCCTCGAGCCGCTCCTGGACCGCGTCGGCGAGCGCCGTGCGCCGGTGCATCATCGGCACCACCGCGGTGACGCGGAGCCCGGGCCGGTGATGCTCCTCGGCCACCCGCTCCACCGTCTTCGCGACCTCGGCGCAGCCGTCGAGCGCGAGATAGGTCAGGGCGACCGGGATGACGACCTCGGTGGCCGCGACCAGCATCGCCGAGACGCTCAGGCCGAGCGACGGGGGGCCGTCGAGCACCACCACGTCCTGCTCCGAGGCGAACTCGTCCAGGCGCTCGGAAAGCCGCTCCACGGCGGACCCGGAGGTGCCCAGGGCCGCGGCGAGCCCGGCCATCTGCTTGTAGGCCGGAAGGACGGAGAGGCCGGGGATCTCGGTCGGGTGGCGAACCTGGTCGAGGGTCACCGCACGGTCGGTCAGGAAGTGGAACACGTTGGGCTCGATCTCGCGCACGTCGAGGCCCAGCGTCTTTCCGGCGTGCCCTTGCGTGTCCAGGTCCACCAGGAGGACCCGCCGCTCCAGAGCTCGGGCGATCCAGGCCGCCACGTGGACGGCGAGGGTCGTCTTCCCGGTGCCACCCTTCTCGTTGACGAAGGCGATCCGTCGCACGGGCGGCGCCTCCCCGGCTCAGCGGGGCTGCTCGGGCACCCGCTCGAGCTTGGACTCGATGCGGCTCAGCGTGGCGTCGAGGTCGGCGATCTTCCGCCGGAGCGACTCGACGTCCTCGGTGGAGGGCAGGTTCATCGCTGCCAGCGCGGAGCGCAGGCTCTTGTCGAGGACGCCCTTGGCGGAGAGCGTCCGCTGGATCAGCGTCTGGATCGCCACCACGAACCGCTCGTTGGAGAGCAGCGCCTGGGCGAGCTTCCCCACCCGCTCCTCGCCGGTCTCCACCAGCCTCTTGACCATCGGGTTGTTCTTCAGCATGTCCGTCTCGCGGTGCGGGGGACTTCGCAGCCGCGCCCGGAGCTGTCAAGCACGCTCCCGCGTCTCCCGGCGTTGACAGCCCGCGGACGTGCTCCCTACGGTCCGGCGCTCCTTCCTGCCCTCCAATGTCCGGTCTGCTCGACAGGCGTCTCCTCCTGGTGACCGGAAAGGGCGGCGTGGGCAAGAGCACCGTGGCCGCCTCGCTCGCGCTGCGCCTGGCCTCCGCGGGGCTGCGGACCCTCCTCTG
>Ga0335080_10001597_pt1 | contig 22259 bp, 16 predicted proteins | sample Lox_Sample_34_FD_206720 | JGI IMG/M metagenome (GOLD analysis project Ga0335080, IMG submission 206720) | Soil microbial communities from Loxahatchee National Wildlife Refuge, Florida, United States - Lox_Sample_3.4 | ecosystem: Environmental > Terrestrial > Soil > Wetlands | place: USA...
GTCGCTGGCGCGCGCCGGCGAGCCCGAGCAGGCCTACACGGTTCTGTGTCGCGCGCGCGCGCTCTTGCCGCAGGACCGCGAGCTGCTGGCCGCGCTCGAAGAGCTGGTGCGCACGCGCGGCGACACCGCCGAGCTGCTCGGCATCCTGTCCGCCCGCTTCGGCATCGAGTCCGGCGAGGCGCGGCTGCGCGCCGCCCGCGACGCCGCCGGCGCAGCGGCGCGCTCGAACGAGCCGAAGCTCGAGCTGGCCTGGCTGCGCAAGCGCCACGCGCTCGAGCCGCTGGACCAGCGCGAGCGCGCGCGCTGGCTCGCGCTCGAGCGCGAGGTGGGGAGCTCCGGCGGCCGGCTGGAAGCGGTGCGCGCGCTGGCCGACCTGACCCGCGATTCCGTCGAGCAGGCGGAGCTCGCCGCCAGCGAAGGCGAGATCCTGGCCGAAGGCGGACAGCTGAACGAAGCCAGCGCCTGCTACGCGCGCGCTCTCTCGAGTCAGCCGCGGCCCAAGCTGGCGTGGCTGCGCGCGCAGAGTGACTTGCTGGCGCGGCTGGGCCGGCCGAGCGAGCGCGTCGATCTCTTGCGCGCCTTGGCGCGGCATGCGGAGGCGAGCGCCGAGGAACGCATGGGCTACCAGCGCGAGCGCATCGAGCTGCTCGCGTCTCATCCCGAGCTGCGCGAAGAGGCGGCGCTCGAGCTGCGCATGTGGCTCGACTCGGACCCGAGCGCCTCGCGCTCGGCCCAGCTCGAGCGCATGCGCTCCCTGCTGGCGCTGTACGCGGACCTGGGGCGCGACGCCGACTGGTGCGCGCTGGCGGAGCGCGCGCTGCCGCTGTCTCCCGACGCCGAGCGCGCGGAGCTCGAGCGGCGCATCGCCCGCCGGCTCGGTCACGCGCTGGGCTCGACCGACCAGGCGATCGCCGCCTGGCAGCGCGTGCTGGCGCGCACGCCCGCCGATCGCGAGGCGCTGGCCGCGCTCGCGGGACTCCTGCAGCGCCCGGGCGACGAGGCCCGCCGCGCCGACGCGCTCGAGCGGCTGGCCGCCGCGGGCGCAGAGCACGCGGAGTCGCTCTGGCTCGACGCCGCCCGCCTGCGCTGGCAGTCACTGGGCGACGCGCGCACGGCGCTCGAAGACACCGAGAAGGCGCTGGCGCTCGCGCCGCGCCTCGACGGCGCGCACGACCTGCGCAGCGAGCTGTGCGCGCAGCTCGACCGCCACGACGACGAGGCCGCTTCGCTGCGCACCCTGCTCCAGACTCACCCCGACGGCGAGCACGCCGCCGAGCGCTGGCTGCGCCTCGCGCAGCTCTGCGCCGCCAAGCGCGAGGGCTGGTCCGAGGCGATCGAGGCGGCCGAGCGCGCGCTCGCCCTGGCCAATCACGCGCCCGAGATGCTGCGCGAGAGCCGGCGCGTGTTCGAGCGCGCGCACGCGTTCGAGCGCGCGCGCGACCTCTTGAGTGAGGAGATCAGCGCCTCGAGCGGCGAGGAGTCACTTTCCCTGCACCGCCGGCTGGCGCGCATCGCCTGGGACGAGCTGCACGACGAGGAGCTGGCCTGCAAGTCACTCGCGGCGCTGGCAGAGAGCGACGCGCTGCGCACCGACGACCGCCAGCGCTACGCCGCGGCGCTGGCCGAGCAGGGCCGGCTGCGTGAGTCGCTCGAGCAGCGCCAGGCGGCTTTGGGCGAGATCGGCGACGCCGCCACCGCTGCCGCCTGGCTGGAGCTGGCCCGCGACGCGATCGAGAAGCTCGACGACCCGACGCGCGCGCGCGAAGCCTCGAGCCGTGCGCTCGCACGCGAGCCCCGCAACCGCGAAGCGCTCGAGCTGCGCGCGCTCTTGCACAGCCGGCTGTGCGATCCCGCGCGCGAGTTCGACGACGTGCTGGCCCTGGCCGAGCTCGAGACCGAGCCCGCGCTCGCAGCCGCCAAGTTCACGCGCGCCGGCGAGCTGGCGCGCGATCGGCTCGACGACCCGATGCGCGCCTGGGCGCTGTTCCGCACCGCGCTGCGCCACGACGGGGCGCACCTGCCGGCGCTGCTGGGCGCGGGTCAGATCGCGCTGGCGCGCCACGAGTGGGCCGAGGCCGAGCGCTCCTTCGGCCTGGCGACCCAGCTCCTGCGCGGCTCGCCCGACGAGGACAAGCTGGCGTCCGCAGCGCGCTCCGCCGCCGAGGCGGCGCAGGCGCAGGAGCGCTTCGCCGAGGCATTCCGGTATCTCGAGCTGGCGCTCGAGCGCGAGCCGACCCACGCGGGCGCGCTCGACGCCATGGCCGCGCTGGCGCTGCGTCTGGGTGCCTATCCTCGGGCGCGCGACTGTCTCGATGCGCGGCTGCGCTCGCGCGAGCTCACGCCCGAGGAACGCGCCGACCGGCTGGTGAAGCTGGCACAGGCTTGCGAGGGCCTGCAGCAGCTCGACCGCGCGGCCGCCGCGCTCGAAGAGGTGCTGTCGATCCGGCCCGGAGACGAAGTGTCTCGCGCCCATGCCGTCGACCTGCTCGAGAGACTGGGCGAGACCGACCGTGCGGTGCTGCAGCTCGACGCCTGGGCCCAGCACGCGCCGGCGGAGTTCGCGGCTCGGCTCGCGCTGCGAGCGGCGCAGCTCGAGCAGAAGCACGGCGATCGCGCCCACGCGCGCCGCCGGCTCGAGGAGGTCACTGCCGGCGAGCACGCGCCCGACGAAGCCTGGGTGGCGCTCCTGGAAGTGGTGCGCACCGACGACGGCGCCGCGCGCGCGCTCGACCTGGCCGGCCGCGCGCTCGAGCGCGCCAAGTCAGCCAAGCCGCGCGCCGCGCTGCTCTGGACCGCCGCCGAAGCTTCGGCCTCGCTCGGTCAGAACGCCCCCGCGGCGCGCCGCGCGATGGAGGTGCTGATGCTCGAGGCGAGTCACGTGCCCGCCGCGCGCATGCTGGCGGCGAACCTCGGCCAGCTCGAGGACTGGGGCCAGGCCGTGAAGCTGCTCGAGAAGACGCTCGACGTGGCCCACCCCGATCGCCCGATCGAGTCCGAGCTGTGGGAGGCGGTCGGCCGTGCCTACGCGGGCCCGCTCGAAGACATCGAGCGCGCCCAGCGCTGCTATCGGCGCGCGCTCGAGTGCAACCCGCTGCGCCAGACCGCGCGCGAGGCGCTGGCCGACACGACCGCCTTCGATCCCGCCGCCCATCGCGAGTCCGTCGAGTCACACAAGGGCTTGCTGGAGCGTCACCCGGGCCGGCGCAGCTCGTGGCGCTCGCTCGAGCGGATCGCCGCCCACTGGAAGCGGGAGCGCGCCCAGAAGACCTGTCTCGCCGTGCTGCAGGCGCTGGGCCCGGCGGGCGGCGCGAACCCGACGATCGAGGGCCCGATGCTGGTCGAGGTCGGCCCGTCCAACGACGTGACCGTGGGCGCGGCGACCGAGCTCTTGCTGGCGATGTTCGAGGCGGGGGCCCTGCCCTCGCCCGACGGCTCGCCCGCGATCCCGACTCCGCCAGCGCCGCTCGAGCACGCGCTGAACGCGATCGTCGGCCCGGCCTGGAAGCTCGGCGACGGAGCGCTGCGCAACATCTGGAGTCAGTCGGGCGACGACGCCACGCAGACCGGCGTCGAAGACCTCGGCCGGCGCGCGAAGCGGCGCCTGAAGAAGGCGCTGCGCAGCTTCGACGGCGAGCTGCTGCGCGTGCTCACACCCGACCTCTGGCGCGAGCAAGTGCTCGGCCACGCCGCCGCCCGCGTGCTCGGCGCGGGTCAGATGGAGCTGCGCGAGCTCTTGCTCGAGCTGCTCTCCGGCTGGCCGACGACCTCGAAGCTGTCACTGCGCACGAGCGGTGACCTGGCGTCGGCGGTGCAGCTCTGCCCGCCGGCGCGAGTGTTGTTGTTGCGGGTGGCGTCGGCGGTGATTGGGTCGCTGGGCCTCTAGCGCGCCGGAGCGCCCGGCTGCGCCGCGCCGCGCACAAGGTCCCTCACGGAATGCGGGTCGGCGCGGCCACGGTCTCTGCCGTTCGGGAGCGCAGTGCGCCCGGCGCGACCGCGCAGAGGAGTAACCCTCCGGGTCCTAGCTCCGACGAACGAAGGCCGGCTGCAGCACGCCCGCCTCGGGAACGAGCTCGCGCTCGCTGCCCGGCGTCTCGAGCGTCCAGCAGCTCGGATTGGCGCGGATCTCCGCCACCAGCGCCTGATGCAGCTGGTGACCGCCGCGAACCGCCTTCACGTGACCCTGGATCGGAACGCCCAGGAGCGCGAGGTCGCCGATCAGGTCCAGGACCTTGTGGCGCGCGAACTCGTCCTTGAAGCGCAGGCCTTCGGGATTCAGCACGCGGGTCTCGTCGAGCACGATCGCGTTCGCGAGCGAGCCGCCGCGGGCCAGGCCGATCGCGCGCAGCTTCTGCGTGTCCTTCAGGAAGCCGAAGGTGCGCGCCGGAGCGATCTCGCGCGCGAAGAGCTCGGGTGAGAGCGTGAGGCTGTCGATCATCTGGCGACCGATCGCCGGGTGGGCGTAGTCGATCTCGACCGAGAGCTTGAAGTCGCGCGACGGAACGACGCGCACGTAGCGGTTGCCCTCGCGCACCTCGATCGGGCGGCGGATCACCAGCCGCCGGCGCATGCGCGCCTGGGCGCGGATGCCCGCCTGCTGGATCAGATACACGAACGAGGCGGCGCTGCCGTCCATGATCGGGAGCTCGGGGCCCGAGACGCCGATCGTGCAGTTGTCGATGCCCATGCCGCGCAGCGCCGACACCAGGTGCTCGATCGTCGACAGCCGCGAATCCTCGTTGCCGAGCGTGGTCGCGAGCGTCGTATCGGTCACCCACTCGGCGCGCGCCGGGAAGCGAACCGGCTGCTCGCCATCGGTGCGCACGAACAACAGCCCGGTGCCTGCGGCTGCAGGCTTCAGGCTCAGATCCACCGGCTCGCCAGTATGCAGACCGATACCCGTACACTGGACGGGCGCTGCGATCGTCTGCTCAACGCCCCTCAGCAAGGCATCCCCCCGAGAACTCGCTGAAACGCCATCGAACTGTGATCCCCCCCACGGACGCCCGACTATGAGCAACCTGCGTGCCACATTCGCGGATCATGAAGGATGGATCGGAAGAAATTGCAAAGCTCTGGATATGACTTGTGATTTAGCGCACATCCCCATCATACACGCCGTGGGGACACCGCCGCAGGCGCGCGCAAATGCTCCGGAAACAGTGACGTTTCCATTACGCCGTGACCGATTAATCACTACGCTTCGGCTTCGGCTCGCTGCGCGCGAGAGCTGAGCGAGGCCTAACTAAAGCACGCGGGCGGATGAGGCCGAGCGAAGGCCGCCCTGAGCGAGGCCCGCAAGGTCCGAAGGGACCGCGCAGCGAAACCCCGAGTGAACGTCAGCCTGCTGGGGCTCGGCCGGACTGGCGGTCGAGCTCGTCCAGGATCTCCTTGGCCGACTGGAAGCGGTCGGCGGGGGACTTCTGGAGGCAGCGCAGGATCAGGTTAGAGAGACCTTCGGGGATCTCGGGCTTGATGCTGCGCGGGTCGGGCGGCGCGGTGTGGACGTGGTGGTAGGGCACGTTGCCCTTCTGGAACGGCAGCTCGCCGGTCGTGAGCTCGAAGATGGTGACGCCCAGCGAGTACAGGTCGGTGCGGTGGTCGACGTCGCGGCCGAGCGTCTGCTCGGGCGACATGTAGAAGGGAGTGCCCGAGATCAGGGTCGTCGCGTTGCGCACCTCTTCCATCAGCTTCGCGAGACCGAAGTCCATGATCTTCACGTGCTTCTCGGTGGTCCACATCGTGTTCGCGGTCTTGATGTCGCGGTGCACCACCTTGCGCCCGTGCGCGTACTGAAGCGCGGCGGCCATCTGGCGCAGGATGTAGACGGCCGCGTTCGCTGACACGGCCCCGCGCTGGCGCAGGATCTCCTTCAGCGTCGTGCCCTCGACCAGCTCCATGGCCATGTACAGGCCGTGCTCCGACTCACCGGCGTCGTACACGGTCACGATGTTCGGGTGATTGAGCTGCGCGGCGGCCTTGGCCTCGCGCAGGAAGTTCTTGAGCGCGTTGACGTTGCCGCGCAGGCCCTCGGGCAGCACCTTGTAGGCGACCTCGCGCTCGAGCACCGAGTCACGCGCGAGATACACGACGCCCATGCCGCCGCGGCCCAGCTCGCGCACGATCTCGTAGCGCTTCTGCGTACTCGGAATGACGCCCGGCGCGGTCTGCGGCGGAGCGGTCTCCTCGGGCGTCTTGGGCCGCGCGGCCTTGCAGCGCTCGAGACACGCCGCCACGTCGCGGAAGTGGTAGTCGAAGGAGAGGATGCGCTCGTAGATCTCGATCGCGCCCGCCAGGTCGTTCTGGCGCTCGTGCGCGCGCGCCAGCTCGTAGAAAGCATCGACGTTCGAGCGGGTCACGTTGTCGGAGCCGGCGGCCTCCTCGAACTTCTTGATCGAGAGGCTGTGCATGCCCTTCTCCTGGAACATGCGGCCCAGGATCGAGCAGGCCTCGCCGTAGCGCGCGTCTTCGGCGGCGATCTGCTGCAGCATGCGGATCGCGGAGTCGATCTCGCCGAGCTCGGCGTAGAGCTTGCCGGACTCGAAGGCGTCGCCCGCCTTCTCGAGCATCTCGGCCTGCTTGTCTTTCTTGTCCACCTGGCCGTAGCAGGTCGCGGCCTCGGCGTATTTCTGGCACTGCGCGTAGGCGTCGGCGGCGGGCTCGAGCTCGCCTGCCGCGCGGAACGCCTCGGCCGCCGCCGGATAGTCGGAGGCCGCGGCGTAGCACCTCCCGGCCTCGCCGAAGTTCGCGAGCTTGCGGTAGAGATCGCCCGCGGCGCCGTGCTCGCCGGCCTTCACCAGGAAGTCGACGGCTTCCGCGTCCTTGCCCTGGTCGCGGAGATACTCGCCCATGAGCCGCGCCGCGCCGACTTCGTCGCCCAGCCGCTCCAGCGCCTTGCTGGCCAGGTCGCCGCGCCGCACGCGCAGGAAGAGCTCCGAAGCGCGCTTGTAGTTACCGGTCTGAAAGGCGATCTTGGCCGCCGGTCCGAACGACTCCGAGCGCACCAGGAGTGACTCCGCCTCCTCGAAGCGCTCGAGCTTGGCCAGGATCTCGGCCGCCTTCTTGGCGATGCCCTTCATCTCCTTGGACTTCTGGTCGCTCTTCGCGCCGGCGACGCCGCCCTCCTCGTTGAAGGCCTGCACGAGACACTCGGCGGCTTCCTTCTCCGCCCCGCCCTTCAGGTAAGCCTGCGCGGCGTGGCGGTGGAAGCCGATCTGCGAGTAGCACTTGCCGGCCTCGCGGAAGTTCTCGGCGCGCTCGAACAGCTCGCCGGCGACCGAGAACTTGCCGGCGGCGAGATAGCACTGCGCCGCCTCTTCGTTCATGCCGATCTGCGCGTAGACCTTCCCCGCCTGCTCCTCCTTGCCCATCTTCTTGTAGAGCTCTGCGGCCTCGTCGAAGCGGTTCTGGTCGAAGCGGACCTCGGCGGCGCGGTGGTAGAGCTCGTGGCGCAGGAACAGGTCGGCGGCCTCGTCCTTCATGTTGTGACCGAGGAGATACTCGCCGGCGGGCTCCGCGCCCTTCTCCTCCTCGATCTTGGCCGCCTCTTTGAGATATTTCTTGCCTTCCTTGCCGGAGGGCGCGGCGTGAGTCTCCTCCGCCGCGAGCGGGCTCTTCCTGGCCGCGGCTTGCGTCTCCGCCTTCTGCGCCGCTTCCTTGCTGGCCTTGGCGGCCTTCTTTGAGGTCTTGGTCGGCGAGCGGCCGCGCTTGCGGCGCGGCACGATCGCGTACAGGAGCAAGAGCGCTCCGGCGCCGCCCAGGCCGGCGAACACCGGCTCCTGGCGCAATGAGTCGAGCTTGCTCGCGGCGATGTCGGCGGCCGCGCCGACCGCACCGCCCTTGGCGGCCTGGAGCTTGAACTGCGCGCGCCACTCGGCCGCGCCCTTGTCCCCCGCGCGCGAGATCAGCGCGCCGGACACCCCGCCGAGCAACAGGGGGATGGCCAGGAGAAACGCCAGAATTCGCAGGCCCGTGCGCACCTGCTACGAATCGACCGGACGGCAGCCCGACTTATGGTCGGATGGGCACGCTACCCATGCTCCGGGCCTCTTTTGGCGACGGCGCGCGTTCCTGTCACCAGAGCTTTTCCTGGCGGGTGCTCGTGCCGGGCCGCACGTCGCTCCCGGGCGTGACCCCGAAGTGGCGGTAGGCGCGTTCGGTCGCGACGCGGCCGCGCGGCGTGCGGTCGAGGTAGCCCTCCTGGATCAGGAAGGGCTCGTAGATGTCCTCGATCGTGCCACGGTCCTCGCCGATCGCCGCGGCGAGCGTGTCCAGGCCGACCGGGCCGCCGCCGTACTTCTCGATCAGCGCGCGCAGCAGCTGGCGATCCATGCGGTCGAAGCCGGCCTCGTCGACCTCCAGCCGGCCGAGCGCGAAGCGCGCGAGCTCGCGCCCGATCTCGTGCACGCCGTCGACCTCGGCGAAGTCGCGCACGCGCCGCAAGAGCCGGTTGGCGATGCGCGGCGTGCCTCGCGAGCGCGTGGCGATCTCGCTCGCCCCCTCGGGCGCGAGCGAGATCCCGAGAATGCGCGCGCTGCGCGCGAGGATCCGCTCCAGATCGGCCGCCGGGTAGTAGTCGAGCCGCGCGATCACGCCGAAGCGGTCGCGCAGCGGCGAAGTGAGCAGCCCCGCGCGCGTGGTGGCGCCAATCAACGTGAAGCGCGGCAGGTCGATCTTCACGGTCTGCGCGCTCGGCCCCTGGCCGATCACCAGGTCGAGCTTCCCGTCCTCCATCGCCGGATACAGGATCTCCTCGACCACGGGGCTGAGGCGATGGATCTCGTCGATGAACAGCACCGCTCCGGGCTCGAGATTGGTGAGGATCGCCGCCAGGTCGCCGGCGCGCTCGATCACCGGGCCGGCAGTCACGCGCAGGGTCGCCCCCATCTCGCGCGCGATCACGTGCGCGAGCGCCGTCTTGCCCAGCCCCGGCGGCCCGTAGAACAGCGCGTGGTCGAGCGGCTCGCCGCGCTCGCGCGCCGCGCGCACGAACACGCGCAGGTTCTCGCGCAGCGCGTCCTGGCCGACGAACTCGTCGAGCGAGCCGGGACGGAGCTTCTCCTCGACCCGGCGCTCGGCCTCGACCGAATCACTCTTCAGCTCAGCCGCTCGCGGCACGCAGCGCCTCCTTGATCAGTGACTCGAGCCCGGGTGACTCGCCGAGCGCCGCGAGCGCGCGCTGCACGGCCTTCTCGGCGTGGGCGCGGGGATAGCCCAGGTTCACCAGCGCGCTCTCGGCCTGCGCCCCGACGTCGTCCTTCGGGGCAGTCACCGGCGCGGCGCTGGTCTCGATGCCGGCCACGCGGTCGCGCAGCTCGACCACGATCCGTTCGGCGGTCTTCTTGCCCACCCCCGGCACGCCCACGAGTGCCGCCAGATTCCCCTGGCGCAGCGCGGCGATCAGCTTCTCGACGGGCAGGCCCGACAGGATCGCGAGCGCGAGCTTCGGCCCGACGCCGCTCGCGCCGAGCAGGAGCCGGAACAACGTGCGCTCGAGCTCCGTGCCAAAGCCGTAGAGCAGGAAGGCGTCCTCGCGCACGTGCGTGTGCACGCGCAGGCGCACGGTCTTGCCCTCGTCGGGCAGCTCGAAGAAGGTCGAGAGCGGCACGCGCAGCTCGTAGCCGACGCCGCTCACGTCGATCACCACCGCGTCCGGCGCCTTCTCGACCAGCACGCCTTCGATCCGGGCGATCACGCGCGTGACTCCTGCGCCAGCCGCTCGAGCGCGAGCCGCGCGGGTCCGCGCCGCGACAGCCCGTGACAGACCGCGATCGCGAGCGCGTCGGCCTCGTCGCTGGGCGGCGGCGCGGCCAGCCCGAGCAGGCGCTGCACCATCTTCGCGACCTGCGGCTTCTCGGCGCGCCCGAAGCCGGTCACGGCCACCTTCACCTGCGACGGGCTGTACTCGTCGGTGGCGAGCCCGGCGCCGGCGCAGGTGGCAAGCGCCACGCCGCGCGCGTGACCGAGCACGAGCGCCGAGCGCGCGTTGCGCGCGCTGAACACCGACTCTAGCGCCGCCACTTCGGGCGCCAGCTCCGCGATCAGCCGCGCCAGCTCGCGCTGCAGCTGCGCCAGGCGCGCGCCCAGTGAGTCGCCGCGGACGCGGATCGTCCCCCCGCCCAGGCGGCGCAAGCTGCTGCCTTCGACGAACACCACGCCATAGCCCGTGGCGTTGGAGCCGGGATCAATTCCCAGGATCCGCACTCGACCCCCCGGTCGACGACGACCGCGGGTCAGTGTATCGCAGCAGGCTCTTGGGGCGAGCGGCGAGCTCAGCCCTCCGACGCCGCCAGCATGTCCTCGTCCGAGATCTCGAAGTTCGCGAACACCTCGGACACGTCCTCGTGCTCGTCGAGCGCCTCGAACAGCTTCAGCATCGACTTGGCCTGATCGCCCGACAGTTTGATCGTCGAGCTGGGAACCATGGCGAGCTTGGCGCTGGCGGGCGTGAATGACTTGGCCTCGAGGGCCTCCTTCACGGCGTTGAACTCCTGTGGCGCAGTCTGGACGGTGATCGTCTCCGGCTCCTCGACCACGTCCTGGGCATTCGCCTCGATCGCCGCCTCCATCAGCGCGTCGGCGTCGACCGCCGCGCGGTCGAACTCGAGCACGCCCAGGCGCTCGAACATGAACGCGACCGAGCCGGTCGCGCCCAGGTTCCCGGCGAAGCGGCTGAAGATGTGGCGGATCTCGCCGCCGGTGCGGTTCCGGTTGTCGGTCGTGGCGTCCACGATCACCGCGGCGCCGCCCGGTCCGTAGCCCTCGTACCGGATCTCCTCGTAATTCTCGCCGCCGAGCTCGCCGGTGCCCTTCTTGATGGCCCGCTCGATGTTGTCGCGCGGCATGTTCACGCTGCGCGCCTTCTGGACCGCCAGGCGCAGCCGGGGATTGGCATTCGGGTCGCCTCCGCCCAGGCCCGCCGCGATCGAGATCTCGCGAATCACCTGCGTGAAGATCTTCCCGCGCTTGGCGTCCGCCGCGCCCTTCTTGCGCTTGATGGTCGCCCACTTCGAGTGACCGGACATTGGGAGCCTCCTCGCGAATGGCGGGGGATAACACCGTGCACTGACTCGGTCAATCGCTTCAGTCGGCTCGGTGGGCTTGCCGATGAATTGCAGGGCTTTCACATGGCTAAAGACGTGACGATCGGCATCGATCTCGGAACGAGCAACTCGTGCGTCTGCGCCATGCTCGACGGCAAGCCGACCGTGCTCGCCAACAAGAAGGGCGAGCGCGTGATCGCCTCGGTCGTGGCCTTCCACGAGGACGGCAAGATCGAGGTCGGGAACAGCGCCAAGGCGCGCATCATCCTCGACCCCAAGCACACGGTCTCCTCCGCCAAGCGCTTGATCGGCCGCTACTTCTTCAGCGAGGAAGTCCGCAAAGCGCGCGCGGTCTGCAAGTACGAGATCGTCCCGGGCGAGAACCATGGCGTCCGGATCAAGATTCGCGAGGAGGAGTTCTCCCTTCCGGAGATCTCCGCCTTCGTGCTGAAGGAGATGAAGGCGATCGCGGAAGGCGCTCTGGGCCGACCCGTCTCCGGCGCGGTGATCACGGTCCCCGCGTACTTCAACGACAACCAGCGCCAGGCCACCAAGGACGCGGGCCGGATCGCGGGCCTGGACGTGCTGCGCATCCTGAACGAGCCCACCGCGGCCGCCCTCTCCTACGGCTACGGCAAGGACCTGCGCCAGAAGGTGGCGATCTACGACCTCGGCGGCGGCACCTTCGACGTCTCGATCCTCGAGATCGGGAAGGACGTGTTCGAGGTGCTCGCGACCGCCGGCGACACCTACCTGGGCGGCGACGACTTCGACGACCGCGTGATCGACCTGCTCGCCGACAAGGTCCAGTCCGAGCACGGCGTGAACGTGCGCCCCGATCCCTACGCGTTCGCCAAGCTGCGCATGGCCGCCGAGACCGCGAAGATCGAGCTGGCCGAGCAGGAAGAGGCGCGCATCTCGATCCCCGATCTCGCCGAGCACGAAGGCAAGACGATCGGCGTCGAGTACACGCTGACGCGGAAGGACTTCGACAAGCTGATCCGCGACCTGATCCTGCGCACCTTCAAGGTCTGCGACGAAGCGCTGCAGCAGGCGAGCCTGACGACGCGCGACCTGAACGGCGTGATCCTGGTCGGTGGCCCGACCCGGCTGCCCTCGATCCGGAACGCGGTCAAGGAGTATTTCCAGCGCGACCCCGAGACCGGCATCAATCCCGACGAGGTCGTGGCGATGGGCGCGGCCATCCACGCCGCCTCGCTCGCCGCGCCCGAGGCGGGCAGCTACCTGCTCGACGTCACCCCGCTCACGCTGCGCATGGGCATCGCGGGCGGGCTCAGTGAGTCGATCATCGAGCGAAACAGCCCGGTGCCGATCGACCAGATGCGCGTGTTCACCACCGTGCGCGATCACCAGCAGACGATCGCGGTGCGCATCTATCAGGGCGAGTCACGCCAGGCGGAGGGCAACACGCTGCTCGGCGAGTTCGAGTTCTCGGGCTTCGCGCCCGGGCCGCGCGGCGAGGTCAAGATCGAGGTCACTTTCTCGATCTCGACCGAAGGCATCGTGAAGGTGCAGGCGCGCGACCCGAAGACCGGCGCCGAGGCTTCGACCACGGTGTCGATGTCGAGCGGTCTCTCCGAAGAGCAGATCCAGTCGATCATGGCCAAGGATCGCGCCAGCGACGTGGCGGCCAGCGCCGTGACTCCGCAGCGCGCCAAGCGCAGCAAGCCCGACAACGCGCCCGTGCCCGTGACCGCGCTCGAGGAGACCGACGAGAACCTGCTCGAGCTGCCCGCGCTCGAGGCCGACGTGCAGGACCTGCTCGAGAAGCCCGACGCCGAGCCGGCGATGTTCGGCAAGGTCGACGGCGACCTGGGCGGCGAGGCGCAGGAGCCGATCCGGCCGCACACCGAGCTGGGCGGCGGCCCGCGCGAGATCGAGCTCGAAGAGGCCGAGATCGCCCCCGAGGACGACGACCAAGTCCTGGGCGACGACTGACTCGGGGAGCGACGTGCCTTCCACGGACGCCAGCCTGCAGGAGATCAAGGCGCTCGCGCGGGTGATCGACCGCGTCGACTACTACCGGCTCTTGAAGCTCGAGCCGAACGCCACGTCCGAGGCGCTGCGCGACGCGTATCACGACGCGCGCCGGCGCTTCCATCCCGACGCCTACATCGCCCAGGCCGAGGACGTGCGGAACGCGGTCGACGTGATCGCGCGCCGCATCACCGAGGGCTACCTGGTGCTGAAGGACCGCACGCGCCGCGCGGCCTACGACTCGGCGCTGTCGAGCGGCCAGGTGAGATACAACCCCGAGCTCGAGCAGGAGAAGCGCACCGAAGCGGATGCCGCGCGCGGCACCACGCCCAACGGCAAGCGCTACTTCGGGCTCCACCTCGAGGCCGAGCGCGCCGGCGACCTGGTGAAGGCACACGCGCACCTCAAGACCGCGGTGACCTTCGAGCCCAAGAACTCGGCGCTGCGCGCCAAGCTCGACGCGCTCGAGGCGCAGCTCAAGGCGCTGCGCAAGAAGGCGAAGCAGCCGAGCTAGTCTCCATCCGCCGGTCCGCGGGCCGCGCGGCCCCGTGCTGACCCGCCGGACCGTGGTTTGACCCGGCACTCCGGCGCGGAGGAGAATCGCACTTCCCCCAAGGAGAGGTGCACCTGCGATGACCGAGGCCGTGGCGGCAGAGAAGAAGCCGCTCCCCGTGGTTCCGTTTCTGAAGATCCCCGAAAAGGGCGATCCCTATCTCGAGGGCTCGCGCTGCAGCGCCTGCAAGTCGGTGTTCCTGGGAACACGCGACGTGTGTGCGAAGTGCGGCGCGCGCAAGCAGCTCGAGCCGACCAGGCTCGCGAACAAGGGCGAGCTGTACGTCTACTCGATCACCTATCGCTCGTTCCCCGGGATCGAGACGCCGTACGTGTCCGCGGTGGTCGACCTCGACGGTGGCGGCACCGTGAAGGGCAACCTGATCGGGATCGAGCCCGACCCCAAGAAGATCAAGATGGGGATGAAGGTCGACGTGGTCTACAAGATCGCCCCGCGCAAGGACCGCGAGGGCAACGAGTATCTGACTTACTACTTCCAGCCCGCGAAGTCCTGACTCGCGACGAGCTGAAAGGGAGAAACAGCGATGAGTGACGTGTACATCCTCGGAACCGACATGATCAAGTTCGGGAAGTTCCCCGACCGCAGCGTGCCGCAGATCGGCGCCGAAGCCGCGCTGCTCGCGCTCGACGACGCGGGACTCACGATCAACGACATGGAGGCGCTCTACTGCGGCAACCTGATGCAGTCGAACGCCATGGTCGGCCAGCGCATCCTGCAGCAGATCGGCTTGACGGGCATCCCGGTCGTGAACTGCGCCAACGCCTGCGCCACCGGCGCGACCGCGTTCCGCGAAGGCTGGACTGCGATCAAGGCCGGACTCTACGACCTCGTGCTGTGCGTCGGCGTCGAGCAGATGGCCGGCGCCGGCCTGCTCGGTGGCGGCGGCGGTGGCAAGGGCATCCCGACCGAGGGCCTGCTCGGCTCGGGCACGATGCCCGCGGTGTTCGCCGAGGCCGGCATGGAGCACGCGCGCAAGTACGGCACCACCTTCGAGCAGTTCGCGAAGGTCTCGGTGAAGAACCACTGGCACTCGACCATGAATCCCAAGGCGAGATACCAGGTGGAGACCCCGCTCGAAGAGGTCATGAACGCCGAGATGATCTCCTACCCCAACACCAAGCTGATGTGCTCGGTGAACGTCGACGGCTCGGCCGCGGCGGTGCTGGCGTCGGAGAAGAAGGCGCGCGAGCTCGGCCTGAAGCGCGCGGTGCGCGTGAAGGCTTCGGTCTTGACGAGTGACCGCTTCACGCAGCGCGATCTCACCATGCCCGACGTCAACACCTGCACCCGCGAGGCGGCGAAGAAGGCCTACGAGATGGCGGGCGTCGGTCCCGACGACATCAACCTGATCGAGCTGCACGACTGCTTCGCGACCGCGGAGATCCTGCACTACGAGAACCTCGGCATCTGCAAGGACGGCGAGGCCGGCCGGCTGATCGACGAGAAGCAGGTCTACCTGGGCGGGCGCATCCCGGTGAACGTTTCGGGCGGCCTGCTGTCCAAGGGACATCCGCTCGGCGCGACCGGCATCGCGAACATCTACGAGGTCTCGACCCATCTGCGCGGCGAAGCGGGCAAGCGCCAGGTGCAGAACGCCCGGTTCGGACTCACTCACGTGATCGGGCTCGGCTCGGCCTGCGGCGTGCACATCCTCGAGAAAGTCGCCAACTGACAACCTCGCAGCGAACCACTTACAGGAGAGATTGATGAGCGATTACACGATGACGATCGACGGCAAGGCGGAATCGGCCAAAGCGACCTTCGGCGTGATCAATCCCGCGACCGAAGACATCTTCGCGCGGCCGCCGGAGTGCACCAAGGAACAGCTCGAAGCGGCGTTCCAGTCCGCGCAAGCCGCCTTCAAGCCCTGGAATCGCGACGAGGCCAAGCGCCGGCAGACGCTGCTCGACATCGGCGAGGCGATCAAGTCGCGCGGCGGCGAGATCGCTCCCTTGCTCACCCAGGAGCAGGGCAAGCCCGTCGACAAGGCGATGATGGAAGTCATCGGCGCGTCGATCTGGTTCCAGTACACCGCGTCGCTCCAGATCCCGGTCGAAGTCATCGCAGACACGCCGCAGAACCGCACCGAGGTGCGCCGCCGCGCGCTCGGCGTGGTGGCGGCGATCACGCCCTGGAACTTCCCGCTGATGCTGGCGGTCTGGAAGATCGCGCCGGCGCTGCTCGCCGGAAACACGGTCGTGATCAAGCCCTCGCCCTACACGCCGCTCACCACGCTGAAGCTGGGTGAGATCCTGCGCAGCGTGGTTCCGCCCGGCGTCGTGAACGTGGTCTCGGGCGGCAACGAGCTCGGCGGCTGGATGACGGCGCACCCGATCCCGCGCAAGGTGTCGTTCACCGGCTCGGTCGCGACCGGCAAGAAGGTGAACATCGCGGCTGCGCCCGATCTCAAGCGAGTCACGCTCGAGCTCGGCGGCAACGACGCCGCGATCCTGCTCGGCGACATCGACGTGAAGTCGACCGCGCAGAAGGTGTTCTGGGGCGCGTTCGAGAACTCGGGCCAGATCTGCAGCGCGATCAAGCGCGTGTACGTGCCCGAGAACCTGTACAGCTCGGTCGTCGCCGAGCTGCAGGAGATCGCCAAGACCGTGAAGGTGGGCAACGGCCTCGAGGCCGGCACCCAGCTCGGCCCGCTCAACAACAAGATGCAGTACGACCGCGTGAACGAGCTCGTCGCCGACGCCAAGCAGCACGGCGCGAAGATCGTGACCGGCGGCCAGAAGCTCTCGAACAAGGGCTACTTCATCGCGCCCACGATCGTGTCGGAGATCAGCGACGGCACGCGCCTGGTCGACGAGGAGCAGTTCGGGCCGGCCCTGCCCGTGATTCCCTACCGCAACGTCGAGGACGCCGTCGAGCGCGCGAACGCGACTCACTACGGCCTGTCTGGCTCGGTGTGGTCGGCGAATCCCGAGAAGGCGGCCGAGGTCGCGCGCCAGCTCGACACCGGCACCGCCTGGGTGAACCAGCACCTGGCGATCGCCCCGAACCTGCCGTTCGGGGGCGCCAAGTGGTCGGGCATCGGCGTCGAGAACGGCCCCTGGGGCCTGCTCGGCTTCACCGAGCTCCAGGTCGTGAACATCGCGAAGACCTGAAGCGGCGACTCACTGAAACTCGGGCGCGCTCCGGTGCTTCACCGGGGCGCGCTCTCATTTCAATTCAGCTCACTCTGGAAGTGACGGAGTGAGCAGTCTCAGGGGGCCGATCGCGACGAAGAACAGGACCACTCAGGCAGTGTAGAAGGCTTCGATCAGGGCGCGCGGGCGCGGGTCGATCGCGAGGCTCGAGCTCATGCGGTTGCTGACGTAGCCGAAGCCGATGCGCGCATCGGGGTCGGCGAAGCCGAGGCCGCCACCGGCGCCGGGATGGCCGAAGGCGCGCGGGTTGGGTCCGAAGCCGAACTCCGGATCCGCTGGCTGATTGAGCCAGTAGCCCAGACTCATGCGAATGGGCTTGTTCAGGAGCGGGTCCACGCCTTCCACCTGCAGCGCGCGGGCGCGCTCCACGCCGGCAGCGGACAGGATGCGCACGCCGTCGAGCTCGCCGCCGCGCGCCAGCGCGCCGTAGACGCGCGCCAGCGCGGCCGCGTTGCCGTGACCATTGATCGCGGGGATTTCGGCGCGCCGGTGCGCGGGTGAGTTGTGATCGCCGGTGCCGGAGGGATTCACGAACGCGAGCATCACGAGCGGCGGCTCGCCGCCCGTGTCAGCGAAGGCCGCGGCAATGTCCGGCGGCGGGATGAGCGGCGTGATGTCGGCGGCGCGCTTCTCCTCGGCCGGGCCCAGCCCGATGTGAAAGTCGACACCAAGCGGTGTCGCGATCTCCTCGCGGAAGAAGCGCCCCAGGCTGCGCCCGTCGACGCGCCGAACCAGCTCGCCGGCCAGCCAGCCGTAGGTCACCGGGTGATAGCCGACGCGGCCGGGCTCGCTGCAGGGCGGCTCCGCGGCCAGCGCGGCGCACATCGCCTGCCAGTCGTAGATCGCTTCGGGAGGCATCCGGGTGCGCAGGGCCTGCAGCCCCGCGCGGTGCGAGAGCAGCCAGCGCACCGGGATCGCGCCCTTCCCCGCCTGCGCGAACTCGGGCCAGTATCTCGCCACCGGCGCGTCGAGCTCGAGCAGCCCGCGGTCGACCAGCACGTGCGCGCAGAGCGCGGTCATGCCCTTGGTGACCGAGTAGGTGTGGGCGATCGTGTCTCGCCGCCAGGGCCGCGTGCGGGCCGGGTCGGCGTGACCCGCGAACAGGTCGACCACCGGCTCGCCGTCGAGCGTGATCGCAACCGACGCGCCGAGCTCGGCGCCCGAATTCATCTGCGCGGCGAAGACATCCTTCAGCTTCGCGAAGCGCGGCGCGACCTGGCCGTGGATCTCGAGCGGCATTCCAGGCTCCTTTGGCAAGTGGATATATCTACTATCCATTAGCGGATACTAGACAGGTCCACTTTCCAAGGTCAAGGTATCCCCACGATGCGACTGGCCGAGCTCTCGACCCGCGCGGGCGTGCCGCGCTCCACGATCAAGTTCTACATCCGCGAGGGCCTGCTCGCCCCGGGCGCGGTGCACGCGCGCAACCAGGCCAGCTACGGCAGCCAGCACCTGGAGCGGCTCGAGCTCGTCCGCGCGCTGCGCGAGGTCGCGAACCTGCCGCTCGAGGCGGTCGCCAAGGTCACCGCCGAGATCGACAAGGGCTGGCGCGGCGACGGCTTCGGCGAGGCGATGCGCGCCATGAACGGTCACTCGCGCGCACGCCCCGATCCGGAGCGCACGCGGCTCACACGCGAGCTGCGCGACTTCCTCGCCGCCCTGCCCTGGAGCGTGGACGAGACCGCGCGCGCCGCCGAGGAGCTCGCCGAGACGCTGATTCAGGTGCGCCGCTACCTGTACCCGGACTACCCCGTGGCCGGGCTGGCGCGCTACGCCGAGATCGCGTGGCTCTTGTCCGAGGCGGAGTTCGCGCTCGTCCCGGGGGGACCCGGCGTACCGATCGAGGCGCGCGGCGACGACGTGGCCGAGCCGCTGCGGCGCGCGATCGTGGGCACCGTGCTGTTCGAGCGGATCTTCGCCGCGCTGCGGCGCTCGGCGAACGTGGCGCGCTCGACCCGCATCTCGGCCGGGCGCAAGCTGCCGCCCGCACGCGTGACTCGCGCGCGGCGGCAGCGCTAGCCGAGCGCCTCGGCCAGCGCCTCCCAGGCCAGCGTCGCGCAGCGCTGCCGCGACGGGAGCGTCGCCACGCGCGCGAACGCGCGCAGCCGCGGGTCGAGGTCCGCGGCCGGCGGCTCACCCTTCACCACGGCTTCGAGCGCGTGGCCCAGCGCCCGGGCGCGCTCGGGACTCAGGCCACTCACCAGCTCGGTCATCACGCTGCCCGACGCCACCGCGATCGAGCAGCCGCGTGCGCGGGAAGACACGTCCGCGATTCGGCCGTCGGCGAGCTCGACCTCGACCCAGACCTGGTCGCCGCAGACGGGATTGGTGACTCGCGCCTCGGCGCTCGGGTGCGCCAGCGGCGCGCGGTGCCGCGGGTTGCGGTAGTGCTCGAGCACCACCTCGCGATAGAGCGCGTCCAGGCTCAGCTCGGACACTTCGCCGATTCGAGCGGACCTTCCGGAACCAGGACGCCGGCCTCGGTGATCTGCACGCCCTTCACGCGCATCAGCGGCTGGCCGGTCGACTTCGCGCCGCGCCAGTGCTGCACCACCTCGGCCAGGATCGAGAGCGCGATCTCCTGGGGCGTCTCGGCGCCCAGGTCGAGCCCGGCCGGCGCGGCCACGCGGCGCAAGAGCTCGACCGGCATGCCGTCCTCGTGCAGCCGCTCGAGCACCAGCGCGCTGCGCTTGCGGCTGGCGACCAGGCCCACGTAGGCCGGCGACTGCCGCAGCACGCGCTGCAGCGCCTCGTAGTCGGTCTTGTGCTGGGTCGCGATCGCGACGAAGGTCTCGGAGTCACACTCGGCCTTGGCGTAGTCGGGATCCTCGGTGACTCGCACGTCGGCGTCCGGGAAGGCTTCCGGAGTGGCCAGCGGGTCGTTCACGGTGGTGTGGAAACCGAGCGCGTGGCCGAACCGGACCAGTGTCTCGGCGATCTGCCCGTGACCCAGCACCAGGAGCTTCGGAGCCTGCATCATCGCCTCGACGTAGACCTCCATGTAGCCGCCACAGGGCATGCCGACTCCCAGCACCTCGTCGTCGAGGTCGAGCCGGACCAGTCGCGAGCCGCGCTGGGCCAAGAGCTCGCGCGCGACGTCGCGCACCGTGGACTCGGCGCAGCCGCCGCCGATCCAGCCGAAGACGGTGCGGCCCTGGGCGTCGATGATCGCCTTCGCGCCCGGCTTGGCGGAAGCGCTGCCCTCGATCCGCACCACGGTCGCCACCGCTACGCTCTCGCCCGCCGCGAGGCGTGCCGCCAGCGTCTCCGCGAACTCCTTCGGCGAGGCCGCTCCCATGTCTGTCGGAGTTTAATCGGCTGGAAGCCGTGCCGCGAGGATGGGTTATCCTGCGCCGACCCAATGGGCAGGCTTCGGATGGAGACTCGGCGCGCGGCCCTCGCCGCGCTTGCGTTCGCGCTCGCCTGCGCCGCGGGCGCGCTCTGGCCGGGCTCGGCGGGGGCCCAGAGTGCGGCTCGACCCTCGCTGCCGCGCTTCGAAGGCGCGACGCTGGACGGCGGGCGCGCCGGCACCGACATGATCGGCCAGCGCCGGGCGCTGGTGTTCGTGTACGGCAGCAAGGACCCCGATGCCGACCGCACCGCGCAGCTCCTCGAGGGGCTGCGGCCGGCCGCCGAGCGCGCGAACGTGGTGATCCTGGGAGTGACTCGTGACTCCGACCCGGTCCTGGCGCGCCACTTCGCCAAGCGCTTCGGCTTCGATTTCCCGATCATCCTGGACCAGGACGGCAGTATCGCTTCGAAGCTGCGCGCCCCGCCAAACACTTCGGCGATCGTGATCGCCGACGGCCAGGGCAACATGATAGGGGCAGTGGCCGGGCTCGCGGCGCAGCCGGCGAGCGACGACATCGCCTACGCGAGCCAGCTCCGGCAGATCCTCGACCTGCCCGCGGAAGACGCCGCCGCCACGCCGGCGCTCGGCATCCTGCCGTCGGCACCCCCGTTCGAGGTCGCGACGCTCGATGGCAAGGGCACCGTGAAGCTCTCCGACTACGCCGGCAAGGTGGTGGTGTTCCTGTTCTTCCTGCCCACCTGCCCCCACTGCCACGAGATGCTGAAGTTCCTGAACGGCCTGGCGGCGAAGCTCAACACGCCCGACCTGGTGGTGATTCCGGTCTCGGTCTCGGACAAGAAGTACGTGATCGAGGACATGGCCAAGGACCTGAAGCTCGGCTTCCCCGCCTACATCGATCCCGATGCCAAGGCGCAGACCGCGTACGCCTTCCAGCACACCGTGCCCGAGGTGTTCGTGATCGACCGCCAGGGCAAGGTCACCCGGCGCACGGCCGGTGACTCGCCGCGGCTCGAGGCGCTGCTCACGCTCGCGATCAAGCGCGAGCTCGGCGTGCCCAACCCGATCCTGCTCGAAAAGGCCGGCTACAGCGGCGAGGAGTTCTGCGGGGTCTGTCACCCCGACCAGCACACCACCTGGGAGCTCACCAAGCACGCCTCGGCCTGGCAGACGCTGGTCGAGCACGGCAAGGACCGCGATCCCGAGTGTCTCAAGTGCCACACCGTGGGCTTCGGCCAGCCCGGCGGCTTCGATCCCGCGCAGCGCCAGGAGCACCTGCGCGGCGTGCAGTGCGAGAACTGCCACGGGCGCGGCGGCCCGCACCAGTCGCCGCAGTTCGTCAGGTCCGGCTTCGAGCCGGTGTGTCTCACCTGTCACGACGCCGATCACTCGCTGCACTTCGTGTTCTCGGAGCGGCTGCCCCAGATCTCCCACGCCGCCAACATGATGAAGCTCGCCAGCCTTTCGCTCGCCGAGCGCCGCAGGCTGGGCGAGGACCTGGCCAAGCGCCAGCGCACGCTGTTCGACCCGGGAGACTTCGTGGGCTCCGAGGCCTGCGCCAGCTGTCACGCCAAGGAGCACAAGCTCTGGGCCGAGTCGGCGCATGCCAAGGCCTTCGCCGCGCTCGAGCACCGGGGCGAGACGAAGAACGCGGACTGCCAGAAGTGTCACACCACCGGCTTCCGCCAGCCCACGGGCTTTCCGACGGGCGGCACGGCGCTCGCCGGGGTCGGCTGCGAGAGCTGCCACGGCCCGGGCAAGAAGCACGTCGAGGACCAAGGCAAGACTCCCGGCACGATCCTGGCGCTCACCGACAAGTGCGACAGCTGCGCGATCGCCGCGATCTGCGGCACCTGTCACGACGAGGCCAACGACAAGGGCTTCGAGTTCCAGGTCGAGCAGAAGCTCGCGAAGATCAAGCACGGCTTCCGCGCCAAGAAGACGGCCGAGAAATGACTCCCGACGGCGAGCGCAAGCGCACCCTGGCGGCGATCCGCGAGTCACTGCGCGACCTGGCCGCCGACGGCGTCGACTTCCTGCCGCGCCCGGCGAGCCCGCGCGCACCCGCCCGGGCCGCGCCGGTCGCCGCGCCGACGGCGCCCGCGCGCCCCGCTGCGACCGGCTTCCGCCCGCGCGTCGCTCCGCTGGCGGCGCCGGCGCGCGTCGGCGACGCCGCCAGC
>Ga0335080_10001598_pt1 | contig 22255 bp, 12 predicted proteins | sample Lox_Sample_34_FD_206720 | JGI IMG/M metagenome (GOLD analysis project Ga0335080, IMG submission 206720) | Soil microbial communities from Loxahatchee National Wildlife Refuge, Florida, United States - Lox_Sample_3.4 | ecosystem: Environmental > Terrestrial > Soil > Wetlands | place: USA...
GTAACCGCCCTCTAAGGAGATATCGTCTTAATTCTCTGCAAAATCCGCACGACGTGTGTAGCCCGCACAGGAAATCACCGGAAGCCGGGGATACTTGGGGAAGTCGGGGTCCTTAAACGCGAGTCCACACTGAATGAAGATGGAGCCTTTGTCGGATTTGATGCGGCGGGCGTGGGTGCAGGTGGCGCACAATCCTTCGCGGCTTGCGCTGAGTGGAGGAGGGTTCTGTTCCATTGCGAGAGCCAAGCTGGAGCAACGCGGCGGAGTGAATAATCCAGACTAGCGCGGAGTCCACTGCGGATGAGCGCTGAACAATCCCTGCACAATGCAAATCTGGTATGCCAGAAACAGGCCGAACCCCAGGCTGACCAGTCCGGAAGCCATTCCCAGCCGTTGCCCGAAGCCCGTAAACCGGTTTCCGACGGCGCGAAAGGTGGATGCAATGCTCATAGTAATGAGCATCATGCCGGCAATGGTTCCTATCCCGAACACCAGCAGATAAGCAACCGCCCAGTGAGTATTGCGAATGCTGGCCAGGATCAGCAATGCAACCGCGGCTGAACCGGCGAGTCCGTGGACAATCCCAACGGCCAACGGCCGCAGCAGCTGATAGGCGCCGAAGCGTCCCAGGCGGTGGTCGAGGGAGGCGATCGGCGCATGCTGATGGCTATGGGAGTGGCCGGCGCCGGCATGCGTGTGCGGATGCTCGTGAACCTGCCCATGGTGTTGATGCGGATGGGAATGGACGACCTCACCGACTGCCGGTGGCTGCGTCCCCGGAATGCCGCGGAAGAAAACATACAGGTTCCAGACTCCCAGCAGAATGAGCATGAATCCCACGGAAAGTTCCATGCCCAGGCCCAGGCGAACCGGGATGACGAGATTAAAGAGAATAATGGCGGTGCCCACGGCGAGAATGGTGAGCGTATGCCCAACTCCCCACATTGCCCCGATCAGGGCGGCGCGGCCGGTCTTGCGCTGCTGGCTCACAATCGTGGTCACGGCGATGACGTGATCCGGGTCAGTGGCGTGCCGCATCCCCAGAAAAAAGCCGATTGCGATGATCGAAAGCAGACCCAGCATGAATTGCTACCGGAAACCATCAGCGCCGATTGGATGCACCATTCATCACCGGCCCTCGGGTGCAAAGGTCCTCGAGCGCAAAAGCGATGATGATCGCTTTTTTACGGAATGAAGAAATGCGCCCCGAAGGGCCGAACCCGGGATCCCATTGGTGAGCGCGGCAGGATTCGAACCTGCGACCCATGCCTTAAAAGGGCATTGCTCTACCACCTGAGCTACGCGCCCACTGTTGTTCAATCTAACACAGCTATTCTGCCCATTTTGAGGGGCAGGCGGAGAAATCCAGGGGCGGTTTTGACCGGGAAATCCGAGGGGCGCAGGTGTCGCGGGTGGGTTCCCTGGCTTCGGGGGAACGCCGCTTCAAAATTCTGCTTCTTCATGATCTTAAGCACTCGGCCGGAGCACTCGGCCGGAACCCCGATTCGGTTCCGGAGGCACTTTTCACCCTCCCGGGGCAAGGATTCGTGGTCGAATCCAAGCTTGGAAAGGCTTCCAGCCTTGGGGCCTAAGTTGATCCGGGCGAGGACATATTTGGGTTGGCTAGTACATTGCAATTAATGTTTTTCCACTAGTTTTATCTTGACAACGATTGCAAGCGTGTTCTATTGTTCGCCCCGGCGCACCGATGTACACGTTTACATGCTTAGCAAGCAGACTTCGGTTCGCCTTATCTGGCCCTGGGGAACTACCAACCTAAAGAGCTTTCATTGAGGAGAACCTCGACCATGAGCGCCAATCAATATCCTCTGCGCTGGTTCAGTTTGCTGTGTGGGACTGCTCTTGCCTGTGTGTGCCTGTTGCTGATCGCGGTGCAGCCGGGATTCGCCCAGGTGGACCAGGGCTCGGTCACCGGAACTATCACTGACCCCACGGGCGCGGTGGTGGCGAACGCCAAGGTGACCTTGACCAACACCGACAATGGGCTGGTCCTGCAGACCACCACCAGCAGCAGCGGCGAATATACGTTTTCGCCGGTCAGGATCGGGCACTACTCGATTGCCTCGACCGCTCAGGGATTCGCCACTACCACGCAGAAGAGTCTGCAGGTCAACGTGCAGCAGCGGCTCGAGGTGAACCTGCAGCTCAAGCCGGGTTCCACCAATGAGAGCATTGAAGTAACCGCGGCGGCGCCCCTGATGCAGACCGAAGAAGCCTCGGTCGGGCAGGTCGTGGACAGCCACACCATAAACAACATGGCGCTCAACGGCCGGAATTTTACCTTCCTGGCTCAGCTGGCCGCAGGCGTAAACACTCCGCAGGCGGACACTCGTGGCAATGCCGCCACCGGCGCCTTTTCCGCCAACGGCAACCGTCCGGCGCAGAACAACTACATGCTGGACGGCATTGACAACAACTCCGACACCGTGGACTTCCTGAACGGCACCAACTACGTGGTTCTGCCTCCCCTGGAAGCCATTCAGGAGTTCAAGGTGCAAACCTCGGACTTCAGCGCCGAGTTCGGGCGGTCCGGAGCCGCCGTGCTCAACGCCACCATCAAATCCGGCACCAACAGCTTCCACGGCGCGGCCTGGGAATACTTCCGCAACGATAAGCTTGACGCCGCCGACTGGTTTGAGAATTTCCACAACGTGCCCAAAGGCGAACTGCGGCAGAACCAGTTCGGGGTGTCGGGCGGCGGGCCGATTATCAAGAACAAGATTTTCTTCTTCGGCGACTACGAAGGATTGCGCCGGGTGCAGGGCACCATTCTGAGCGGGTCCGTCCCGACGATCGCGGAGCGCAACGGCATTAATGGCACCGGCCCCGACCCCACGGTTGCAGATTTCTCGGATTTGATCACCGGGCAAACGGGCACAGAAACGGATGCATTGGGCCGGACAATCCCGCTGGGAACGATTCTGGATCCTGCGACAACGAGGCCCGTCACGATCGGCGTAACGGATCCGATTTCAGGCCTGGTGGCGACCAGCAGCGGTTATGCCCGTGATCCCATTAACACCAACTGCGCGCCCAGCACGGCGGTGTATACCCTTGCGAACTGCACTCTGAATCAACTGCCTATTAGCCGGCTGGATCCTAACGCTATCGCACTGCTGAATCTCTATCCCGCGCCAACCAACACCAACACTCTGTTTTCGAATTACGGGAACTCTCCCAAGCTGACTGAGCGCCGCAACTCCTTTGACACACGCGTGGACCTCAACTTCAGCGAGAAGAACCAACTTTTCTACCGGTTCAGCTACGTAGACGATCCGCAGTTCATCCCCGGCATTTTCGGCGGCATCGCCGATGGCGGCGGATTCCAACAAGGTACACAGACGGCACTCGCGCAGCAGAGCGCGCTTGCCTGGACTCACGTGTTCTCGCCGACCATGGTCAATGTGGCACGTGCCGGGTTGAACTACCTTCATACTACCCGCGTCTCGCCGGACGCCAATGACCTCAGCGACATCCCCGGGCAGTTCGGAATCCAGGACATCCCGCAACTGCACGAGAATGGCGGCCTTCCCGCCTTCGGAATTAACGGATTGTCCACCTTAGGCAGCAACGCCTTCCTGCCCTCCGATGAAGTCACTTCCACCTTCCAGGTCACGGACGACTTCACCAAGATTTACGGTAAGCACACTTTCAAGATGGGGTTTGAGTGGCAGCATGTGAAGTTCTCCACCCTGCAGCCACCGTGGTCGCGCGGTGAGTTCGACTACGGCAGCGTGTACACCGACGTTCCCAACGTGCGCAACGGCAATACCGGCCGGGCTCAGTTCCTGCTGACTCCGATGCCAACCGAAGTAGCTGGTGGAATTGACAACGTAGGCGGCGCCTCAACCGGTGCGGGCAACAACAGCATGTACGTCTCTAACATCTCCCTCACCGACAACGGAAAGAACTACTACGGCAGCTACTTCAACGATGACTGGAAAGTCACACCCAAACTCACGGTCAACCTGGGCTTGCGTTGGGACTTCTTCGGTCTGGTGTATGAACACCACGGAGCACAAGCGAACTTCGTTCCCGGCGGCGCTCCCACGGGCAGCCCGCTGTATCTGCTCCCGGCAGGGACCAATGCCGCAAATCTTTCCACCAGCTTTAACACCCTGCTGGCTCAGGATGGCATAGGGTTGGTGATCGGCAACAAGTACGGCAAAGGCCTGGGGAATTCACAGAAGGGGAATTTTGCGCCGCGCTTTGGCATCGCCTACCAGGTGACTCCTAAACTCGTCGCCCGCGGCGGCTTTGGCCTTTTCTATAACGGCTTTGAGAACCGCGGCTTTTCACCGAACCTGGGAGAGAACTATCCCTTCCAGTTCAACTTCCAATACTCGGCCGCCGATGACGGCCACCCCATCTCATTCCCGGGTTGCGCCCCGACGGCAACCTTCGAGGTTGGGTTCTCCTGCACTCCCCTGGATCCTACCCTGGTGAATGCGTCAGGCCTGGCTCTACGCGGAATTCAGTTCAACTATCAGACTCCGTATTCGATGAGCGGCAACTTCACGTTGCAATATCAGGTGACCCCCACCCTGACCGTGCAAGCGGGTTATGTCACCTCGTTGTCGCGGCATCTGGAGTCGTTCCCCGGCTCCAACCTGCCCACTCAAATCCTGCCGGTTGACGCTTCTCTTACAGGAACCCCGGCTTCGCAGGGTGGAATTCCGTTCCCCGATTTCGGTGAAAACGCCAGCTACGCCATTACCAGCGGGAATAGTCACTACAACTCGTTGCAGACCAAGGCAGAAAAGCAGTTCGCAGGCGGCCTGTCTTTCCTGGCGACATACACTTGGTCCCAGGCTCGCACGGATGCGGGCGACCTGCTGAACGGCGGCAGTTTGCAGGGTTTCCGCGCACCCGATGTTCCGGGTGCTGGAATCCAGTACGACTACGGTCTAGCCGATTTTGATGTTCGGAACGTGGTTCACTTAAGCGGTTCGTACGAACTTCCCTTCGGTAAAGGCAAGCATTTTGGCGCCAGCTCCAGCGGGGCCGCCAACGCTCTGCTGGGAGGTTGGACTGTAAGCTGGGGCATTGTGCTGCAAGGCGGCCAGCCCATGACCTTGCCTTGTCCATCGGGCACAGGCAACGGCACGGGTTGCTATGACATCCTGGTTTCGGGTCAGGATGTGAAGCGAGGAATGCACATAGATTCCAACGGGCAGCCAAGCTTCCTGGGAAATCCGGCGGCCTTCACTCAGCCCTGCGTGTGGCGCAGCACAGGACCCGACACCAGTTCGGTTCCGGGATGCATTCCGATTGACGGCGGCCTCGGCTTGCTGGGCGGCTCACCCACTCAGATCGCCGGTCCAACTTTCCACCGCTTCGATTTCTCGACCTTTAAGGACTTCCGCCTTAGTGAGCGCTTCCGCATGCAGTTCCGGGCGGAGTTCTTCAACATTCTCAATCACCCGAACTTCAACGCCCCTGGGTTTGGCGGCAACGGCGTCGTGGCCGTGTCGGGCGCGACCAACTTCACCAGTTCGAACTTTGGCGAAGTCGGTTCCACCCGTGATGCTCCCTACGATCCGAGGCAGATTCAGTTCGCTTTGAAGCTGTTCTACTGAGTTAGTTGTCTTCGGGCGGGAGGCGTTCAGTCAAAATGCTTTCCGCCCGTTTCACATGCGCCGGACTGTCCCGCCTGTTCCGGCGCGGTGTTAGCATGGAAACACCGTGATCATCCGGCTCCGGTCGCTGTGGCTGTATCTTCCCGCTTCCCTGCTCTTCCTGTTGGCGTGTGCGCCGTTTACCTTGGCTACAGACGGTCCGAATCAGCGTCTGGAGCAGGATTTCCAGGCTGCGGTGGAGCAATATAACTCTGGGCATTTCCCTGAGGCGGCGCAGCGCCTGGAGGCATTGCTGCGTCAAGTTCCCGAAAGTTTCGATGCGCACGAACTGCTGGGGCTGGTTTATTCGGCGCAATCGCAGGACACCAAGGCCAGCCCTCACCTGCAAGAAGCGGTAAAGTTGAAGCCGGATTCGGCTTCGGCGCGCACGAATCTGGCGGCGAATCTGGTGCGCCTGGGAAAGTACGAGCTTGCGGGCGAGCAGTTCCGCAAGGCGGCGGAACTTGATCCCAAAAATTTCGACACCAATCACAACCTGGGCGAGTTTTACGTGCAGGCGCGCAAGATGGCGGAGGCGGCGCGCTTTCTGGAGCGGGCGCAGCAGATCAATCCGGCTTCCTACGACAACGGCTATGACTTGTCGCTGGCGTACATACTGACCGGGCGAACGGCGGACGCGCGCCAGCAGATTCACGCGCTGCTGCAGCAGAAAGACACCGCCGAACTGCACAACCTGCTAGGCGAGGTGGAAGAGAAAGACGGGAAGTATGTGGAGGCAGTCAATGAATACCAGACTGCCGGCCACATGGATCCAAGCGAGAGCAATCTCTTCGATTGGGGCAGCGAGCTGCTCATTCACCGCACGCTTGATCCGGCGATCGAGGTGTTTCGCCAGGCTTCAGAACGTTATCCGCAGTCTCCCCGGCTGATTATTGGCTTGGGCATGGCGCTGTACTCGCGGGGGAACTACGATGAGGCCGTGAAGGCGCTTCTCCATGGCGCCGATCTGGATCCCTCCGACCCCAGCTGCTATCTGTTTTTGTCGAAGGCATACGACAGCTCACCGGGACAGGCGGACGAGGTGATTCAACGCTTCCGCCGCTTCGCCGAACTGCAGCCGAAAAACGGACGCGCGCTCTACTACTACGCCATGAGCTTGTGGAAAGGGAAACGGGCGCAGGATCCGGACCTGGATTTAGGGCAGATTGAGGGATTGCTCAAGAAGGCGATTGCGCTGGATGACAAGCTGGCGGAGGCCCACTTGCAGTTGGGGAATTTGTATTCTGACCAGACGAAGTACGCGGAGGCGATTCCGCAATATCTGCGGGCGCGGGAGTTGAATCCTGACCTAGCGGACGTTCACTACCGGCTGGGCCAGGCCTACGTGCACACCAAACAGAAAGAACTTGCGCAGAAGGAACTGCAGGTCTATCAGCGGCTCCGGGCCGAGCATCTTGCCGAACTGGACAAACAGCGGGCGGACATCCGGCAGTTTGTCTATTCGGCCAAGAATTCGCCTTCGACGAAGCAGTGACACTAGAGACTTCATATTTTCTTTGCGTCCACTGCGATTCCTGCGGCTAAGGCTTTCAACCGCAGAGAACGCAGAGAGCACACAACTGATCGTTTGGAATGTCTGACTCTTCTCTACAAACCGAGCGAGTGCGAGCGGCGCTGGCAGCGTCCAGTCCGCGGGAAGTTGCCCGGCTGGTGTCTCTCAGCCGGCGGGAGTTCCTGCGCACGGCTGCGGGCGTGGCACTGGGTGGAACACTTCTGCGCTCGAATCCGCTGGCGCGGGCCGCAGTTGCGAACAAGAAGAGAAAAATCATTGTTGTCACCTTCGGTGGCGGCGCTCGCGACCAGGAGACGTTCGCTCCCGAGGGGCAGGAGAACATTCCGCACCTGATGCGGGAACTGATCCCTCAGTCGGCCTTTTTCACCCAGGTTGTGAATCGGGGAATTCTAGGACACTATGTGGCCACCGCGAGCCTGGCGACCGGAGTGTACGAGACCATCAACAACTTCGCTTCCCTTCCCCCGGAATATCCCACGGTGTTCGAATATTTCCGCAAGGATTTGAAGCGACCCTCCTCCGATGCCTGGGTGGTGGCGCCCAGCAATGGCTTCAACCGCATCGGGGAAAGCAACCACCGCTCGTACGGCGCCGGGTTAGGAGCGCGCGTAATTCTTCCCAAACACCTTTTGACGGCTGCGATGCGCGGCGGTGCAACCGACTATGAGCACCTGCTGCGAGATAACTACGAAACGCCATTCCGCGCGCCGGAACTTGCGGGCAGCGAGTTTGAATTGCAGCAACTGGAGATGATCCTGAAGCTTTCCGTCGATGATTTCAAGGCGCACGCACGGACGCTTTCCAGCCCGGATGAGCTTTCGGTGTACATCACGCGACAGCTGATGCGGCAAGTGGCGCCCAGCCTGCTTTGGATCACGCTGCACGACATTGATGTCGCTCACGCCGGAGCTTATTCACTGTACGTCGAGGGCATCCGGCGGACTGACCGGCTGTGCGCGGAGCTGTGGCAGGCGGCGCAGAGCGAACCGGAATACGCGGGCAAGACCACCATGTTTATCCTGCCGGATTTCGGCCGCGATGCCGACGAGGATTCGGCCGGCAACGGGTTTCAGCACCACCGCACCGGTGACCCGCTCTCACGCACCACCTGGCTGATGGCATTGGGCGCGGGGGTTCGCGAGGGTGTGGTCTACGACCGGGCCACCGATTCCACCGACCTGGTGCCGACGTTGGGTTCGATGCTGGGGTTCTCGCCATCGCTGGCGCAGGGCAAGCCGATAACGGAACTTTTGTAGTCCGATGCTTCCTCATGATCTCAAGCCGGAGCAGTTCCGCAGCTACCCTCCCGATGCCCGCAAGCTGGCAGTGGACTACCTGGGCACGCTGCAAAAACTTCCCCTCGCGTTCTTGCCGAGCCTATTGCGCGAAGCTATAGAGTACGACTACAAATTTCCGGTCGAGCGCAAAGCCCTGGAGCAGGAACTGGCGATGCTGGCCGGGCTCTCTTCGGGCCAGCTGGGGGAGCGGCTGCAAGCCTTCGAGCACATTTCAATCTCACCGCAGCTGGAAAGAGCCGATTGGGTAAACGCGCCGGCGCAATTTGTGGAACAGCTCTCGGCTCATCTGTGGTCCACACATCAACAGGACGCCTTTCGCAAGGCCGCGCTGGAGTATGCCGATCGCCTGCGTGAGGCAACGCCGCCGGAGCCGCTTCCGACACCGCGTTTGGGAATTGCGGTGATTGGGCAGGGGGTAAATGCAAGCAGCGAGCCGCTGTTTCGCAAGCTGCGCCCACACGGAGTGTACTTCAAGCGCGTGAAGCCGGAAAACGGAATGCAACTGCTGCTGAATGCTGTCGCCGATCGGGCGAAGGCACACCCGGCTCCCTACGGGCACTGGTATGTGGATGGAGGCGCGCAAATGGACCACGATCCTGCGCTCATCTGCGTCTCTTACAAGGGGCTGGAAACGGCGCGCGCCGAGCTTCTGCGCAGAATGCAGGCCGAAATCGACCGACCCGGCATGGGGCCGGAAACTTTGCGCAGCGTGATGGCGAAGCTGCACCCCTCCGACCTCGGCGTAACGAAAGAGGACGCTGTGCTGAGCCGCTTCGAAGTAAAGGTATTGACCGAGGGCTCGGGCACTCAGATTTTCAGCACGACCTTCGCTCAGTGGACAGCTCGCGAGGCCCTCCGACGCGCTCAGCCGCTGACGTTGATGGTCCGCTTCGCTCCGCGCCAGCGGCAGAAGCCGATGAACGAACTGCTCACTCCCGTGCACAATGAAGTGGAACTCGATCCCGCGGGTTCGCTGCTGGATGCCGACATGGGGGCGTACTACAACTGGCTGAATCAGCAGCGACTGCCGGGGGCGGAACAGTCTTCTTTTCTGGCGTGGTTTGAAGACCACAACGAAGCCGTGGCGATTGCCCCTTCCCTGCCGCGCGGAACCGAGTCCACCACATCCGGCGACCTGAGGACGATGCTTTCCTGGATGACTTGATTCGCACTAAAGAACCGCCCCTCATGCTAGCGCCTTGCTGAGGATGACAAGTACACCCTTCTTCACCCTGCGCGCCGGAACTCTTCCAGCGCGGCGCTCACGCGCTCCAATCCGCCGCTGACCGTTTCCGTGGTTCCGCACAACCCCAGGCGGAAGTGCTGCTCCTGCTCGAAGAATTCTCCGGGCACTACAGTCGTCTCGAATTTATCGCGCAACAGGGCGACGAAGTCTGCCGTGCGGCCCGTCTTTAGCCGCGGAAATATGGTTGTGCCGAACCGACTGGGCGGGCAAACTACTTCGCTGTGCGCGGCCAGAAAGTCGTTCACCAGCGCGCGGTTGGTGTCGAGCAGGCCGCGGGCGCGTTCGCTAACGCGGTCCATGTGGTCGAGAGCGACCACCGCGATGCACTCCGCGGGGTGCACAGGAGATCCGTAAGTAAAGTCCACAATCTGCCACATGCGCTTCACCAGCGAGGGCTCGGCCAGAATCCACCCGCAGCGGATGCCGCTCAGCCCGTAGGCCTTGGTCAGGCTGCTGGTCACTACGAAGTTTGCGCCCAAATGGAAAGCAGAGCGCCATGCCGGGTCGAATATAGCTTCACGATATACCTCGTCCACCAGGACTCGCGCTCCCACCTTGGCCGCCATCTCGCCCACCTGGCGCATGGTGTCGTTGTCGGTAAGCGTGCTGCTGGGGTTGTGCAGGTTGCACACCACCACCAGCCGTGTTTGCGAAGTGAGCCTCCGCTCCAGTTCCCCCAATCCCAGGCGGAAGTCGTGTTCCGGGCGCCGTTCGAAGCGGCTCACCTTGGCCCCGAGATGTTCGAGGATGGTCAGCAGCGGATCGTAGGTCGGCTTCTCGACTAGAACTTCATCGCCCGCGTGGACCAGCGCCGTCAACGCCACATAATTGGCCATGGAGGTGCCGAGGGTATAGACCAGGTTCTCCCGGCTTACCGCAGACTTCGCCGCCAGGCGTTGCATCAGCGGTTCGTATCCGTAAGGGCCGGTGCCGCCCATCTCCAGGTCTTCCATTCGCACCGGCAACTCGGCCAGGGGATAGTCCACCACACCACTCACCGCCAGATTGAAGCGCGCGGCAGAATGCAGCTTTGCCCACTCCATGTAGCGTGAGAAGGCCTCGGTGCGAGCGCTCATACCTTGATCTCCTGTCGTGATTTCCGGCCGGCCCGGCTCCACAGAAAATACACGGGAATGCCCGCCAGCAGCAGCCCGATGCCGATGAGGCTGTTCTGCGGATAGCGAACGATGGCGTTGCCAACCACCCACCAGCATATCGCGGTAAAGGCCAGAGTGGTAACCGGGTGGCCCGGAACCCTGTAACCGGGCGCTGCGCTCATGGCGCCCCGCCGCACGCGGCGGCGGAAGATGAAGATTGTGGTTGCGGTCAGGCCGAAGAACAGAAAATCGACCGAGACCACATAGTTGAGAATCTGCTCGTAGCGGCCGGAGAGCGCGATCACGATAGTCCACACGCTTTGTACGATGATGGCCACCACCGGCACGCGCGTCCGCGGGTGCAGCCATGCCATCTGGCGGAAGAACAGGCCATCGTCGGCCATGGCGAAGTAAACCCGCGGCGCGGTGAGGATAGCCTGGCTGAGAAAACCGAGCGTGGAAATTGCGATCGCGGCCGCGATGAACGTTGCGCCACGCTCGCCGAGTGCCGCGCGCATCACAGTACTGGCGGGTGTTGTGGTGGCCGCCAGTCCTTGCGGTCCGAGCGAGCGTACGCACACCCAGTTCACCGCGGTGTACAGCACTACCACTCCGAGAACTCCAACCAGCAGAGCGCGCGGGAGGTTCTTGCGCGGCTCGCGGATCTCCGCGGCGATGAAGTTGGCGGTCTGCCAGCCGCCGTAGGCGAAAAGCACCGGAACCATCGCTGCGCCGAATGAGGCCAGAGGCGTGGAGTCTGCGACCACCGCCGGCGCTTTCCCGTGGACACCAGCCAGCGCCAGGCCGAGGATGACCATGGCGGCAATGGCGATGATCTTCAGCGCCATCAGTACACTTTGGGTTCGACCGCCGGTCTTAACTCCGAAGCAGTTGATCAAGGTGAGGATGCCAAGCGCGACCGCGGCAATCAGCCAGTCCTGCAGGTGCGCGCCGGTGAGTTCAATAAAGTAGCGGGCAAAAGTGATGGAAACGGCTGCCATGCCGCCAGTTTGGATCACCAGCAGGAGCACCCACCCATAAAGGAAGGCGACCGCCGGATGATAGGCTTCACGGAGATAGGCGTATTGCCCGCCTACTTCGGGAAGAGTCGCCGCCAGTTCCGCCCAGATGAACGCGCCGCCCAAGCCAATGAAGCCGCCGAAAATCCATGCGCCCAGGATCAATGCAGGTGTGTGGACCTGGCGCGCCACCACATACGGGTTCATGAAAATGCCGGCGCCCACGATGCCGCCCATTACCACCATGACGGCGTCGAACAAGCCGAGTTGCCGGGCCAGGCGCGGTTTGGAGTCGGGTGAGGCGGGCTGGTTACTCACGTTGTGGGTTGGCCGCGAAATGAGGCATTTTTGGTTTTGGAACGCGAAGCATTGTACATCGCCCGATGTAGGCGCGAGCGTCGCTGCCGGTGCAGGACCGGCACGGCCCGGGCAAGCGAAGGACGCTACCCGGTTTTGGGCTTAAACGTATCTACGATTCCGCTGCCCTCGCGTATCGTCAGGATCTGATTGGCCTTTACCTGGGTGAATTTTTCCACCTTCTGCGTGGTCGGCCACTTCACTTCAATCAAATCTGCCGCGGCGGCCTTGCCCAGGCCGAAGTGCAGGCGCAAGTCGCATTGCGACATTACGCTCGATCCGCTGTGAACTTCATCCATCTGTGCGTGCTTGCCCGTCACCACCCTGACCCGCGCTCCGATGGCGGTGCGGTTGCACTTGGTTCCGATCAGCTTGATCTTGATCCAATTCTGCGTGTTGCCGCCGTCGTTACGCAGCAGTGAGGGTAGATCGTTCATATTCAGAACCAGGGCGTCGATATCGCCGTCGTTGTCGTAATCGCCGAAAGCAGCACCCCGGCTGGAATATCTTTCAGTTATACCTGGTCCCATCTCGTCGGAAACGTCCTTGAACCGCCCGTTTCCCAGGTTCTTGTACACCAGCCGCGGGTTCTTGTAGGTCTGGCCAATATCGTGGCCTTCGATTTCAGGATAAACATGGCCGTTGATCTGAATAATGTCCTGCCAGCCGTCGTTGTCGTAATCGACGAAGCCGCAGCCCCAGGCGACGTAGCGATTGTTGATGCCTACACCCGAAGAAAATGTAACGTCCGTGAACGTGCCGTCGCCGTTGTTGTGATAGAGGTTGCAGGTATCGTCGGCAAAGTTGGTTTTAAAAATATCGAACCAGCCGTCGCAGTCATAGTCGGCCACAGCCACTCCCATTCCGGCCTGCTCGTGGCCGTTGTCGCTATAAGCGCAGCCGGCGATCACGGCGATGTCGGTGAACGTTCCGTTGTGGTTGTTGCGATACAGAATGCTTGGTTCTGAGTCCACCGCGACATAGATATCGGGCCAGCCGTCGTTGTCAAAGTCGTAGGACACGGCAGTGATGGAATAGCGTGGGCCCGGCTTCAGGACGCCGGCCTTTTCTGAGACGTTCGTGAACGTACCATCGCCGTTATTACGGTAGAGAACGTTGGTGTCGCCAGTAAGGCCGCGCGGCCCGCACATCACCGGAATGCCTTTCCATTGGCAGGTGGGCGCATCGCCGGCGGCGGGCGCCTTCGCGGGATCGAGCTTGATGTAGTTACAAATGAAGAGATCGAGATGCCCGTCGCGGTCGTAATCGAGCCAGGTGCAGCCCGCACCCCAGCGATATTCGTCGTTTTGAACCCCGGCCTTGTGCGTTGCGTCCGTGAAAGTGCCGTCGCCGTTATTGTGAAACAGAATATTGTGGCCCCAGAAGCAGCAGAAGAGATCGTCCCAGCCGTCGTTGTCGTAGTCGCCGACGCAAATGCCGGTCTGCCAACCGGTGCGGGCGAGGCCGGATTTTTCAGTGACGTTGGTAAAGGTGCCGTCGCGATTGTTTTTATAGAGTTGCGATGTCGGCGCTTTGCCCAGAGGCCAGTCATTATCGAGGTGCGTGCCATTGGTGAGATAGATGTCAAGCCAGCCGTCGTTATCGTAGTCGAAAAAGGCCAGGCCGCTGCCCTTGGCCTCGATGATGTAACGCTTGCGATCGACACCGCCCCACACGTTGGGGATGTTCAGCCCCGCTTCCCGGCCCACATCGACAAACTGAACGGGGGACGACTCCCGCTTGTCGGCCGGCGTAGTTTGCAGGAAGAGCGGTTTTTTCCACCTCCAGAGAGGAGTGGTGAGCGCGTCCAGCAACGCACTTCCGAACACGATGGAAGATGAGCCCAGGAATCGCCGGCGGGAAAAATTCATAAGTCAGTAGATCGCAATCTCCAAACTCCGCGACCTCGGCGGATGTTCCTGGTGTCCCCGGCGTTTTAGGGTTTTTGCTAACTGCAAAACAAAACCTTAAATCGCCGAGGACGCTGAGGACCGCCGCCGAGTGCGCGGAGATTTGCTGGTGCGGTTAGTGGCTCGTCACCTTAGGAAATTTTCGGGGGACGATTCCTGTGCCTTCCTTCACGGCGATGATCTGGTCAATCGGCACATCTTTGAGCCGGTCTACCTGCCCGCTGGGCCAGGTAATCTCCAGCGAGTCGATATTGGTTCGTTTGCCCAACCCAAAGAAAATTCGGGGATCGCTGGCCGACATGTAGCTCATTCCGCCTTTGGCCTGCTCCACGTGTACGAATCCCTCCGAACTGAGCTTCAGAGATGCCCCGATGCCATCGCGGTTGGATTTGGTTCCGATCAACAACACCTCCAGCCAGTGGTTGGCATTGCCGCCGTCATTGCGCAAAAGTTCCGGATAGTCGCCGCGGTTGTTGATAGCGATGTCAATGTCGCCATCGTTGTCGAAATCGGCGGTGGCCAGCCCGCGGCCGGCGATGGGGCGCATGAAATCGGGTCCCAGGGTATCGGAAACTTTTTCAAACTGGCCTTTGCCCAAGTTGCGGTACATGAGGAGAGGTTCTTTGTACGACACTTCGCCGTGGTAGAGCTGAATATTATCGAGCATCGCGCCGTTCAGTTGCAGGATATCAGGCCAGCCATCGTTGTCGTAGTCCACAAACTTCATGGAGACGCCGCTCAGCAGAATTGCCTTGTTGCCGATGCCGGAGCGGAAGGTGGCATCCTCAAAGGTGCCGTCGCCATTGTTGTGGTAGAGGCGATTCAGTTCGAGATCGAGATGGGTGATGTAAATGTCCTGCCGGCCGTCGCCATCCACGTCGGCAGCATCGATGCCCATGCCCGCCTCGTAACGGCCGTCTTCGCTGGCCGCCATGCCGGAGATGAGGGAAACATCTTCGAAAGTTCCGTCGTGCTTGTTGATAAAGAGAAAATTAGGCCAGGAATCGTTGGCGATGGCGATGTCGGTCCAGCCGTCGTTGTTGAAGTCGGCCAGCACCACGCCCATGCCCTTGGATTCGGGCTTGCCCACGCCGGAGGCGTCGCTCACGTCGGTGAACGTCCCGTCGTGATTGTTGTGGTAAAGCTTGGTCTTCTGCCCTTTGTAATTTCCCGGATGGCAGTAAGAACGGTAGCCGGGCTTGCGCTCGCCGCACCACAGATTGTTCTTGGGGCTCCACTCGATATAGTTGGTGACCACCAGATCGAGCCATCCGTCCTTGTCATAATCGAACCAACCGGCGCTGGTGGACCAACCACCCTCGTCGGCGACACCCGCTTTGGCCGTGACGTCGGTGAAGGTGCCGTCGCCATTGTTGTGATAGAGGATAGCGCGGCCGTAGCCGGTGACGTAGAGATCTGGATAGCCGTCGTTGTCAAAATCGCCGACGGCCACGCCCTGGCCGTAGTGCCCTTCGCCGCCGACGCCGGCTCTCTCGGTGACATCGGTGAAAGTTCCGTCTCCGTTATTGTGGTATAGCGCGCAGCGCAAGGGATGCGGCGGCTTGTAGATATCCGTGGCGGCCGATTGGACGAAGAAGAGATCCATCAGCCCGTCCTGGTCGTAGTCGAGCCAGGCCACGCCGGTGCCCATGGTTTCCAGGTAATACTTTTCGTCGGTTTGGGTGGAGTCCTGAAGGAAGGTGATTCCCGCGGCCTGCCGGATATCGGTATAGCGAACAGTTATAGGAGGATCGGGCTTCTTCGCTGCCGGCGCGGATTGCGCCGGCGGGCGAGCGGCCATGCTCAAAACGAAAAGCGGGCCGAACAACACACTGCACTTGAACCGCAAACTGCTGCCGCGATTTATTGTCGTTTCTCCCCCACCCTAGAGTGTCCTGTCGGCAAGCGAGATCGCCAGTTGCAGCAACTGCTGCCGCGCCGCCATCGGCATGGGTTCGGTTCCGGAAGAAGCCGCCGCCGGCGCGCTCGACAAAGCTTCCTCAATCCGGTTCACGTCCAGTCCGCCGGCGTGGCTGTTCTTGAAGCGGTCCAGCACTTCCTTCGCTTTTGCGATCTGTCCCGTCTGATAATAGAACACGCCTAGCGTTGAGTAGCTGCCCGGCCACTCCGGTAAGAGGTCCACGGCGCGCTCCAGGCGTTCGGCGGCTTGCGCGGTTTTGCCCTGCAGCACCGAAATCAATCCCAGGCCCCACAGAAGTTTTCCGGAACCGGGGATTCGAGCCAGGCCCTTCTGCAGCGTTGCCTCCGCACCGGGCACATCTTTGTCGCGCAACTGGATTAAGGTCAGAGAGAGATAATACTGGTCGTTATCGGGATTGCGGCTGATGGCATCACGGAAGATCTCCTCCGCCCGCGACGTTTCGCCGAGATGCGCCTGTATATCTCCCAGCAAAGCCAGAAACACATCATCCTGTTGGCCCTTGGCCGAGACCTGTTGAGCGGTTTCCAAAGCCTCGGCGTACGATCGCTTGCGGAAATAAGCGTCGGCCAGGTCGAACTTCACGTCGTCAGAATCGGGGTTGGCACGTAAGGCGTTCTGAAAATGTTGGATGGCGTCGTCATACAAACGATAGCGAGCCAGCAGCACGCCTACGCCGGTCTGGGTGCGGAAATCGCCCGCACTCATCTGGTCGAGCTGCGCAACGGTGCTTCGTGCGTCCTCAATCCTGCCGAGTTTCAGATACGTTTCTGCAAGAAGATAAAGGTCCTGCGGCTGGTCGGGATGCTTCTTGATCTGCTCGAGCAGATTTGTGAGGTCGAGTTCGGTGCGGGCCTGGGGGGCCAGGCTTGAGCGGCTATCGAGGTACTCGAACAGGTGCTGGTAGGGGTAGGGCCCGGTCGAAGCATCCTTGGAGAGGGTTTGAAATACGCTCAGGTCGCGCTGCGCGGCCTCGGTCTGATGCAGGCTCCGCTCCACCATCGCCAGCTTGTAATAGCCGGCGGCGGGATCGCGGCTCACCTTCACGTATTTCCTGAGCAGCGTGGCAGCGTCTTCAAACTTCTTGTTGGCGAGTCGTAGATTCGCCAACTCGAGCAGGGCTTCGGAGTAATCGGGGTTCGCGCGCAGCGCCTGCTGAAACAGATCCTCTGCCCGAGCGTGATTTCCCTGTCGCTCCTCGATAAAACCCAGGTTGAACAAGCACGAGGCGTTGTGCGGGTCTCGCTTGAGGCCTTCGTCGAAGTACTTTCTGGCTTCATCGAAGCGTCCCAGATGCCGGTAGGAGAGGCCCATGAATACGTAGGAGCGTGCCGAAGGGTCCAAGTCGATGAGGGTTTTGAACTCATCGATGGCCCGCTCCGTCTTCCCTGCCATGAAATAGCTCTCGCCCAGAGCGGCGTGCAGGTCGGCACGTTGCGGATCGATCTTTATGCCCGACTCGAGAAGGGGGATGGCATCTTCGAAATAATTCTGGGTCATGCTGACCCGCGCGAGAAGAAAGATGATGTCGGTATTCTCAGGAGCGAGCTTGTGGGCGCGCACCAACAGATCCAGAGCGTCCACCGGCCGCTTCTCATCGGAGTAAACCTGCGCCAGCAGGTAGAGGGTTTCGGGTGAATCCGGCTTCAGCTTCAGCGCGCGGTTCAGCACCAGCTCAGCTTTGGAGTGATCGCCGGCCCGCAGGTATGCCTGCCCGAGGTTGTGGAGGATCTCAAAAGTTTCGGGCTGCAATGCATTAGCCTTTTCCAGTTCCAGTTGCGCGGCGCGGTATTGTTTCTCGGAAGCCAGCAGCACGCCCAGAGTGAAATGCAGTTGTACGTCATTTTTGTTGGCCGCGGAAAGCTCGTTTGCGGTTTTCAATCCTTCCGCAGTGCGGCCGGCGCGCAAGTAAGCGCGAACCAGGTTGGAACGCGAGGCCACGTTCTGCGGACGCACCCGCTGCAGGTAGGCGATGGCCTGGGCGGGCGAATCGTTGGCCATCAACACCAGCGCCAGATTGTAGTTGCCGTCGCGATTCGCAGGGTCGAGACGCACAGCCGTGCGAAACTCCTTCTCCGCGAGATCGAGTTTACCTTGCGCCACATAGGCGTTGCCCAGGTTGTTGTGGGTTTTGGTGGATTTAGGGTCGAGTTTGAGCGCGTGCTGAAATGCTTCGAGGGCGTTGGGGAAATCCTTCTCCGCGCTGTACACGATCCCCAGCAGGTTATAGCCTTCGACACTATCGGGATGCTGTTGCAGCCCTTCCTGAATTTTCTGCTTGGCCTCAGCGATCGAACCCTGTTGCAGGAGTGTTTCCGCCTCGCTAAAAACCGAGGCCACCTTGGAGGATTGCCGAGAATCGCTGGAAGCTGCGTGCTGCTCTGTGGAAGAGGCGCCGAGCGGGGCTATAGCCAGTGATAGGGCGAGGATGCCGGGCAGTTTCCACCGGCTGGCCGCGTCTCGGAAGCAACGCTGCAATGCCGCTCCGGTTAACATCCCCAGGACCGCCTCCCACCAGCGCCGAAGCGCAAGGTCACTGTAGCATTTCCAGCGTCTGTCGGGCCACCTTGTGCTGGGGCTGCAGACGGAGCAAAGCTTGCAGGGTCTCTTTCGCCTTATCTTTTTCTTGCAGAATCACGTACAGGCGGGCCAGGTTGAGGTATGCCTGATCGAAGTTCGGCGCCACACGCACGCAGGTCTGAAACTTCTCCTCAGCCTCGGGATAGCGCTGCTGGCGAATGAACAGCACTCCCAGATTGTTCAGCGCCTCGGGATAGTCCGGGCGAAGGTCCACGGCTCTTTCCAAATATTGCTGCGCGCGCGGAAACTGCTCCTGGGTGGCGTAGAACATTCCCAGGCTGTAGTTCACCTCGGGATCGTCAGGCTGAACTTCCAGCGCCCGGGTGAGGAGTTTTTGCGCCTCCTCAATCGCTCCCTGGCGGCGATAAAGATTTCCCAGGTTCAGTAACGCCGTGACATAAGTCGGCCGCAGCGCCAGCGACTGCTGAAAATTCCTCACCGCTTCTTCCGCGTGACCCGCCTGGGCCGCAATCATACCCAGATTGTTCCATGCTTCCGGATAATTCGACCGCAGCTTCACCGCCTTCTCAAGATACCGCTGCGCTTCCGGCAGCGAGTTTCGCCGCAATTCCAGCGTTCCCAGGTTGTAATAGGCTTCGGGATCGGTGGGCTTGGCGGCGATCACGTGGCGGAAGGATGCCGCCGCCTGCTCCAGGTAACCATGCTGAAACAGGGCAACGCCGTAGGTGAAGTCGTTGCGCTGAAACAGATCCTGAAACAAGGTGCCGCCCAGAGGGAGCGCCTTGCGCATGCGTTCGGCCGATGTCGCGGGCAGCGATACGAGATCTTCCAGGAGCCGCTTCGGGTCCGCCGGCCCCTGATAGACCTTGACGATCATTCCCTCTTTATCCAGTAGAAAAGATGTGGGGAGCGCGAGGTCGCGGCGGCGGTCGAACAGGTAGCGGAAGATGATGTTGTAAATGCCGGCTACCTCAGGCGTGGCCAGCAGAACAGGAAATGTGATTCCTTCGCTTGTGGCAATGGATCGCACGGCCGCCGCGTCGACAGGATCGTCGGAATTGATGCTCACAATGCGCAGTTTCCGCGCCGCCAGTGCCGACTCCGAGTGTTGCAGAAGCCGCATTTGTTCGCGGCTGGCAGGAGACTTCGCTTCCCAAAAGTTCAGCAGCACGAAGCTGCCGCGAAAAGAACGCAGTTCCTGCAAGTTCCCCGCAACGTCAGCCAGAGCGAATTCTGGCGCGCTCAGCGGATCAATGAGCCACGTCTCAACCGTAGGGGGCAACGGTTCCGTCTTTTTTGCTTCAATCTCTGCCGGCTCGCCGGCTGGCGTGTAGGAGGCGGGAGGCGATGCAAAGGGCTTGGCGGAAAAATCCGGCGAACCTTCCTCGATCTCAATTCTCTGGCCGACGGGCAAGTGCTCGAACTGCTGAACCGCCCCGCTGGACCAGCGGATGCTGGCGTGAACATCGCCTTCTGCCGCCCCCAGCCCAAAAAGCAGTTCTTTCGTATGCTGCGCCAGAAATCCCGATCCGGCCTGGATATATTTCGTTTGCCGGCGGCCTGCGGCTTCCACAGTCACGGCGGCTCCAATTGCATCTCGATTGCTCTTATTCCCCCGCAATCGAAATGCAATCGCCGTCCCCAGGTCCTTCATGGCATTGCGCAGAATCCGCAACTGCGGGGCGTTGCGGTTCTTGAGCACGACTTCCAGCCGGCCATCGTGGTCCAGGTCGGTAAGAACGAACGAGCGGCCGTCCTCGGGAAAATCCAATCCCACGGCGGCGGAGACTTCTGAAAACGTTCCGTCGCGATTGTTCGCGAAAAACACGTTCCGCTCGTAGCCGCTCCAGGAAGAATCCGAGCGAATCAGTTCATTCAGGGCATTCCACCCGTGTTCGTAGCTCAGCGATGGAGTGGAATTCTCCGGTGACCTGCCCACCACCTGCCGCCAGAAGAAGCTGCCGAGATCGCGCCGGTCAGGCGCGGAGATGTAGCCGTTGGCGACGTAAAGATCCGGATAGCCGTCGTGATCGAAGTCCCATGCGTCGGAAGCCCAGGCCCAGCGGCCCATTTCGACTCCTGCCCGCTCGCCTGCATTTTCAAACTTCCCGTTCCCCAGATTTCGATACAGCGAATTTCCACGGGCATGCCGGCGGTAGAGCGCGCGAATTTCTTCCGGCGCATTTGGATGAAATATCTTTTGCTCCGAAACCCGCACACCGGCCGCCGACCACATATTGGAAACGTAGATGTCCTGCTGCCCATCGTTATCGAAATCGAGCCAGCAAGCGCTCATCCCTGCGCCGACGTCCTCGACGCCGGCTTCGCTCGAGACCACTCTGAATGTGCCGTCGCGGTTGTTGTGGTAGAGATTGCTGCGCCCGAAGTCGTTGGCCACGTAAAGGTCGGGAAAGCCGTCGGAGTCGTAGTCTCCCCAGGCGCAGGCGAAGCTGTAGCGATCATTGGCCGCGTTCAGTCCGGAGGCAGCGGTCCGATCCTCGAACTCCGTGCCACCTTCATTGTGGAACAGAAAATTCGGTGGCCCATTGCGTGCATCGAAGTACGGCACCGGGTAGTGATACTGGTCCAGGCCAACGTAATAGCTGTACAGGCAGAAATAAATATCTAGCCGTCCGTCGCGGTCGTAGTCGGCGATGGCGGCGTGCGTGAAGGTCCCTTGCGGAGGCTGCGCAAACTTGAAGGCATCGCGTTTGAGCGCGAACTGGCCGTTCCCCTGATTCACGAACAGCAGCGGCCCGCTACCGCACACCACGAGGAGGTCCTGCAGGCCCTTGTTCTCGAAGTCGGCAAACAGGGCGCAGGCTGTGCCGTCCAGCACATCCACCCCGGACTTCTCCGTCACGTCCTCAAAGGTACCGTCACCGCGGTTGCGATACAGCCGATTCGGGAGCCCCGCGGGCTGGCAGATGTAGAGATCGTCGAAGCCGTCGTTGTCGAAGTCTCCCGCCGCCAGGCCGTTATTGCCGTAAACGTCGATTCCGCAGGCGCCATCGAGAACCGTGCGCCAGTAATCCACGCCTCGCAGCATCTGCTCGTGGTAGGACTGCACCTGTCCCAGCGCCGGTGCCGTCACGTCAACGAAAACGGGCCCCCGCGCGCGGCTGAGCGTTTCCTCCGTCGCTTCCCACCGCGTCACACGCCACGCATTCGACAGGTCGCGCGACCACTGGGTTTGCCAATGGCCGATCCGTTCTTCGCGGGCAGAGTCCGCGCGCGTTCCAACCAGGTCGTAGCGAATCTCAACCTGCAGGGCCGTAGAGTTGGCAATTTCCTCGATGCCAACAATTTCAAATTCCGGTGTCTCGACGCGCGAGAAGCCAGCCAGATAACTTTTCATCTCATGCAGGAAGCCATCCGCGCCCAACGCTGCATCGCCGGCGAATCGCCGCCGCAAAACCTGGATTCCATACTCCGAGCGCAACCTGGTCTCGTGTGCCGGAGCCAGAGAGCCGCCCCGAAACGATGCGTCCAGCAACTTTGCCAGCGTTGCCAAAGCGGGCGGTTCGGTTTTCAGCGCCCGGCTCCATTCCTCCAGCAGCGGCATGATTTCGAAGGCGTACTTCTCGGTGATAAATTCATCTGCGCCTGGGTTCACGAGGCGCAGGACATCATCCAGCGGCGATTTCGCGGGATAGTGCGGCGTCAGCCGAAGGT
>Ga0335080_10001600_pt1 | contig 22230 bp, 20 predicted proteins | sample Lox_Sample_34_FD_206720 | JGI IMG/M metagenome (GOLD analysis project Ga0335080, IMG submission 206720) | Soil microbial communities from Loxahatchee National Wildlife Refuge, Florida, United States - Lox_Sample_3.4 | ecosystem: Environmental > Terrestrial > Soil > Wetlands | place: USA...
GCTCGAAGTCGCGCTCAACGGCAAGACCGTCGAGCACCTGACCCTCACTCCCGACAACAACGACCTGCTGCACCAGTTCGTTCTGAAGGGCATCGACCCGGCGTCCAACAACGTCGTCCTCAAGTTCGAGGGCAAGGGCGGCCTGGCCTACCAGATTGTCGGCCGCTACTTCACACCGTGGGGCGAAAAGCCGGCCAGCGAGCCGCTCTCCATCGACGTCACATACGACCGCACCCATCTGTCGCAGGACGATATTGCCACCGCTACCGCCACCGTCCGCAACAATCTCCCGCAGTCCGCCAAGATGGTCATGGTGGACCTCGGCATTCCGCCCGGCTTCGACCTTCTGAGCGAGGATCTTCAGGACTTCCACGAAAAGACCGCGGGACGCAAGAGCGGCCGCCTCGAAAAGTTCAGCATGACCGCCACGCAGGCGATTCTTTATTTCGATTCGTTCGCGCCGGGCGAGACGGTGACGATCAGGTATCGTCTTCGCGCAAAGTATCCGATCCGCGCGCGCACGTTCCAATCGCGGGTGTACGAATACTACGATCCGGAGGTGAATTCCGTCGCGCGGCCGGTGGCGCTGGAAGTGGGGAAGCGGTAGCGTTTGACAGCCCTGCTTTGTCGTCCTTACGCTATAGTAAGGAATAGAGGCTCGGTAAGGAGACAAAGATGCCCTCAGCCACTCTGACCAGCAAGGGACAGATTACGATTCCGCAGGAGATCCGCGATGAAATGGGGCTTCGCAAAGGCCAGCGCCTCGATTTTCGCGTGGACACAAAGGGCCGCCTGATTCTGGAGCCACTTACCGGGGATGTGCGCAAGTTGAAAGGCATCGTGCGCTCCTCCCGCAAATCCGCACCTTCGCTCCGTGAAATCTCGGAAGCCATCATCCGTGGCTACTCGAAATCATGAGAAGCCTCGACACCAATGTTCTGCTTCGCTATCTGGCCGGAGATGATGCCCGGCAATCGGCCGCGGCCGAACGTGTGATCGAAGAGGCCCTGCGGAATGAAGAGAAGCTGTACCTGACCTGCATCGTCTTGTGCGAATTAGTTTGGGTTTTGGCGCGTCTGTATCGGCAGGGCAAGCCGCAGATCATCGGGCATCTGGATCAGATACTCGGTACGGCGCAGTTTTCCATCGAGCACGATGCCCTGGTGAGGGCAGCCGTTCGGTCGTGGCGCTCCGGCAAGGGAGACTTCTCCGACCACCTGATCGGCCTGATCAGCCGGAATGCGGGATGCCAGGACACAGTGACATTCGACCGGGCTCTGCGGCACACCTCCGGATTCTCGGTGATCCTCTGATCGGCCTGTCGTGAACTTGGTATCCCATCTATCCGGATGGCGGCACCGTCCAGTAGCGGAACGACAGGAAATTGTTCGACTCGCTCACCTCCGCCACCTGGTTGGCCGAATCGACGATCATGTCCAGCTCGTAAACGAATTTCGGATTCTCGGTGCGGTACAGCAGGGGCAGGTTCTTGATCGAATCCGTGACGTACTGCGCGCCATGTCCTTCGATCCGTACCGTGGCAGGCACCTGCACATTGAGTTGCCGCGTGATCACCGCCAGGTTGCGGTCGGTGTAGGAGACGCCCAATGTCACCTGGAACGGTCCCTGGGCCGGACCGTCCCCGATATTCTGGATCACTCCCGCCACTTCCAATGTGCGCGCGGTGTGGTTCGGCTTGATCTGGAATGTCTTGGCGAGCAGATCGGGCTTCGGCGCCGGCGGATGGATGCAGTCGTTGTATCTCTTCTGCTCGGCCGCGATCTGTGAGTTCAGCGATTTCATTTCCGCCAGCAGCCTGCTGCGCTCCGCAGGTGTACGCGCGTCCGCGATTTCTTCCCGCAAATCCCCGCGTTCCGTGATCAGTGCATCCAGGTGCGTCTTGATTGTCTGACAGTCTGCCATGATGTTACTCCTCCGCTAACAGGCTCCTCCCGGGCAACTCCAATAAACCAGGAGCCGTCCGTCAAAACCGAACGCCACGGTCTCCTTTCGCGGCTTCATCTCGCCGTATTTCGTGATCTCGGGTGTGCGGCGCGTAGCGGTGACGCGGACCCGAAAGGGTCCGAAGGGGCCTAGCGATTTGAAGGTCACCTTCACGGCTGCGTTTTGATCGCCCGGCGTGCTCGCACCGATCGTGGCCTGCGGACTCGGCCGCGGCGGCGGAAAGATGTCGAACTCCACCGCGTCCTGCGGTGAATCGCCGCCCGAAAAAAACCAGTTCACCCAAGTGTCGGCCTGTGTGGCGGGCTTGCCGTTGCGGCTCACCATCTTCACCGCCGTATATACGGATGGCGGATGGACTTCGGTCTTGAAAGCGTCGAGGTTGGTGCCTCCGTGACCGCAGTCCACCACGAATCTTCCGGCCGCGAAGATCAGGTCTCCCGGCGTTGGATCGCCGTAAGCCACCAACTGGTGTTGAAAATCGACCCGCTCGAATTCGATCTGCACCGCGTCGCGGTGTGCGGCCTGCATGGAGCCGAAACCGGGCAACGGCCGGATCTTCAGGTCCCAGTCGGATGGGCAAATGGTTTCGTTCACCAGCGCCTCGAGCACCGGCGCCGGGCAGGGGTCGAACTTGTTGCGGTGCGTGAACGGGTTATCGCCTTGCGCCAGGTGAACATCGAACAACACCCCCCAGATCGGCACAGGGAGAAAATCGCCGCGGATCGGCACCCATTCGGGCGGGTCAGGCTGGAACGTCGAGAGGCCCCTCACCTGCTGCTTCCAGTCGAACTCCTTGCCGTGGCACAACGCCGTGGCCCCGGTAAACGGGGGCTCAACCGGTGGCGCCGCAACCGGACACGGTCCCGACGTCGTTGTACAGGCGAACGACTCGACGATGACCGGGTTGTTCGGGCGCTGCACGCCGGTGAACAGCGAGAGATCGCCGCCCTGCCGCTCCACAAAAAGCCGCGGAGGGTCGCCGCGAATCTCGAGCGTCGAAGCTACGGGGACGCCGGCGCGCACGAAGCGCTGGAAGAGCCAGGTCACGAAGGCGGGGCGCGAGTCGCTGGTCGGGTCCCCGTTCGGCAGGCCGACGCCGGCCTCGCCGCCAAGCACGTCGATTGCGGCGGCGAACACGGGCGGAACAAAGAACGTTCCCGGCTGCGAGGTGTAGATTCGGCCGCCCGCGAAATCCTGCGCTCGAGCACTGCCGCCTGCGCTGCGTTCCTCGCCGCGCGGACAGCCGAGTTGCGGGAACTTGCCAGGATCCTGGAGCCCGAGCCATTTTTGCAGAATCGGCCCGCGCACCACCGAGGTCGTGCCGCCGGCTGCGGATATCGCCGCCCGGGCGTAGACCGCGTATGTGCATGCGCCGATCGATGTCACGCTTCCGAACGCGAATGCGCCTACAGCCGTGGTCCCGCCTTCCTGCCGGAGCCGGGCGCGAATCGGGTCCGGCAGCGCGTCCAGAACCGCCGTGGCCTTACCGTGCAGTCCCGCGGAGTTCTCCGCGTCCATGGTGATGGTATTCGGGCCCACGCCGAGCGAGATCGTCTGAGTGAAGAACTTCATGTCGGCAGGTCCGCGATCCACCAACTGGATCGGATATGTGAAATCCGCTGTCGTCGTCGAACCCGGAGGCCGCTGCACGTGTACTGTGAGTACAGCGTGCGGGTCGACCTGCGGACCGGTCACGGTCCCTTCCACGAGAAACGTCGCCGCGCCGGTTTGCTGCCCTGGCTTGGGAGAACTGATCGTCACGGTTGGAGGCTGTTTCGGCAGGCCGTCTCCCGCCGCGCCGGTGAAGGTCAGGTCGTCGATCACTTCGTTGTGATCGTTGGCGTACAGCAGTTCCACGCGGCGGATTGTCTGCCCGGCGGAGCGAACCTCCAGCAGGGTATTGAATGCGCCTGGAGTGACGGTCTTTGGCCCGTCGCGCATCACGACATTGCCTGCGGCGTCGAAAGCCGTCAGCGTCGCCGATTCGGCTTCCGTGCCCGCGGTGCCGGCAAACAGTCGCACGGAGCTCTGCCCGCCGTCGAAGTCGATTCGGATCGGACCGGGAAAAGTGAAGGCCTCCACAATCGGCGAAACCGAGTACAGAACGTTCTGACCCGAGTGCGGAGCGTTGTTGGTGAATATGGTCTGGCCGCCGAAGTGTGCGCCCTTGGCGGCATATTGATTTCTCACTTCCGTGCGGACCGGAAATTCTTCGAACGTAATCGTGGTTTGAGCTGCGGCGCGATTCGCCGCCAGACACGCAACCAGAACAAACAACCGTGGCAGAGTGGTAGCCATCGATCTCCCCTCAATCGATTGCAGTAGGTGCACCTGCGCATTTGCCCGTCGCAGTGTTCGCGCGGGCTTGTCAGCGCATAAGGCTTCTTGTCGATTGTAGAGCCGGCGGCTTGGAACTCAACTGTATCTTTGGGCCACGAATGTCAGCCGGTGATGAACAAAACAATTCGCGCGGCCCGCAGCTCAGTGCGGCGCCTTCCGCGCGCGTTGCTTCCTCATCTCACCTTGAACGAATTGCAGCGCCCCGGCCAGCAGGTCACGTAGCGCATCGGGCTTGATCTTATGCAGACGCACCAGCACAGCCGGATACCCCACGTAATGGTCGGTCACATAGTAGACGTCCGGCGCCTCGGCCAGCAATCCCGCACGCTGAGCGAAATCGACGCGCACCGCCAGCGAACCCGGCTCCGCCGAACGATGAGACGCCACGCAGGCGAACATCTTTCCCCGGATCTTCAGCGCCGGCTCCCCATAACAGGTTGATTCCTCGACGCCCGGGAACGTCCTCCCGATCTTCCGCACCGCCTCGAAATCCGTCGCACGCATCGGTGTACCCCGCGCCCCCTAAGGCCGCCCCAGCGCGTGCCAGATCACGAAGTCCGTCATCGGCGGGGTCACTCCGAGCGCGCGCATCCGCGACGCGTTCTGCCCGCGATGATGCTGTCCGTGCGTGATCGCCTGCAACAGCAGCACGCCCGCCGGCGCTTCGAACGGACCCTTGGGGCCGCGCGGCAGCGCGATCATCCGGTCCAGGTCGGCGCCCGGCAGCGCGTCGATCAGCGACTGGTTCTCCCGCTCCATCGCGGCTTGCAGGTCGTCGGCCGATTCCCGATCCTTCATCGACGCAAAATCCGGCGTCTCGCCGCGCGCCAGCGTTTGCAGCATCTGGCAGGCGGAGACCATGTGATTGAGTCGCTTGCAGATTTCCCCGTCGTCGAGCGCTGCCGCGTGCTCGCGCAGCACGCGCCAGTGCTCCCTGTCGGCCCACCGCTGATGGCGCGCCAGGTCAATGAGAAGCTCAGCCTGCATGGGTACATCCTCCCACACCGGCGGCCTCCCGGCACGGGTTACAGGCCGTTGATGGGCACCGGCGTCGGGAACGCGCGTAGCCGCGCCAGGCCGTCGACAAGCTGCTCCAGCTCGGTCTCGCGCTGCGAATACGCCGCGCACATCGAGCGGACGGCCTCCGCCTGCCGGTCCAGCCGCTCCACCAGCGCGTCCACCCGCGAGGAGAACGTGCACAGCGCTGCCTTCACGGCCGCGATATCTTCCTGGTGCACGCCCAATTCCTTGCACAGGTTGTCGATGCGCTCGGCGAGTGCCTTCGCCGACGCCCCGGTCTCCGCGCGCAACGCATCCAGGTCCGCGGACTGCTTCGCGGTCGCGTCCTGCTGCGCCGCGACAGTTGCGTCGATCCTTTGCGAAACCGCCGCCGACGATTCGCGCGCCTCGGTGCGCAGCGCTTCCACGTCGGAGGCGTGCCGCGTCGAAAGTTCCTGCAACTGTCCCGCGACGGCGGAATTGGTCGAGCGCTGCTCGCCCATGAACCTGGTCAGGTCCTGCAGCGTGATCTGGAGCGTGTCGAGCCGCCGGTCGACCGTGTCGCTCACCTTCCGGGTCTCGCTGGCAATGTGGTCCTCCAGCTCCTTCACCGCCACCACCAGGCCGCGCGCAATCACGTTGGCGATTTTGTCCACGAGCGGCGCCAGGGCGAAGTCTTCGGCGATCTCCGCGGTCTCGCTCGCGCGTTTCCGGACGCCGGGTCTGTCGAGCGTGCCGAAAACCTGACCCTCCTCCACTGCTATTTCAATTCCGTTTGTCGCCATGTCCAGGTCCTTTCCAGAATCTCGTCACACCAAAAACTGTTCCGCCAGCTCCACGTTGCCGCGCAGCGCCTCCTGCCACGCCGCCTGCGCCTCCTCATGCTTCCCCAGCGCCATTAGGGCGTGCCCCAGGTTGATCTGTGCTTGCGGAAAATCCGGCCGCAGCCCCAGCGCCTGCCGGTAGTGCCGCACCGCTTCGGCAGGCCGGCCGCGCTTCTGGTAGAGCAGCGCCAGGTTGTGGAGCAGGTCGCTCGATGGCTCATCCATCTCGAGGAGCTGCTTGTGCAACGTCAGCGCCTGTTCGTATTCCTGCTGCTCGAGCGCGATCGCCGCCAGGTACCGCACCGCCTCGACCGGCCGCGCCGAGTTGAGGCATTGCCGGAACGCCTCCTTCGCCGCCTCGAGATTGTGCATCTTCCAGAGGGCCACCCCGATGTTCATAAGCGCCTCCGGGCACTTCTTTGGAAGAGCCAGGCAGGCTTCGAACGCCTGGATCGCTTCCGGCAATTCGCCGAGGTGCAGGCGTACGTAGCCGAGCCGGAACCAGGCGTCCTGCGCGTCGGGATAATACTCCACCAACCGCGCATACAGGCTCTCGGCATGGCGCGGTTCGCCGCGGCCCTCATACAGCAGCCCGAGATTCCACAGCGCGGTCTTCATCTGCGGCGCGAGGGCCAGCGCCTCTTCGTAGGCGTTGCGCGCCTCATCCAGCCGGCCGGTCTCCGCCAGCGCGCTGCCCAGGCTGAGGTACGCTTCGGCCGAGCGCCTATCCAGCGACGTCGCCACCGAATACGCATACGTCGCTTTCTCGTATTCCCCCATGCGCTGCAGCGCCACGCCGTAGTTGAACCACCCCGCGAAGTGGCCCGGATGCGCCTCCACCAATGCGGCCGAGCAGCGCGCAGCCGCGTCGAAATCGCGCCGCGCGAACGCCGCCAGCGCCGCGCCTTCCAGCCCGATCCGCGAGCCCGGCTGAATCTCTATCAGGCGCGCCGCGCATTGTGCCAGCGCCTCAAAATCGCCGCGCGCGATCGCCACCGAGATTGCGTTGCCCAGCAGCTCCTCGGAGCGCGGGTCGCGCGCCAGCAGCCGCTGGTTGCAGCCGGCCGCTTCCTGGAAGCGTTCGAGCAGGTGCAGCGCCACCGCCTGGCCGCGCAGCGCCGCCTCGCGAAAAGGCTGTCGCTCGAGGCACTTCTCGAAGGCCGTCAGCGCCTCCGCGGGTTGCCCCAAGTGTAGCCGCGAAATCCCCAGCCCCAGGTGTGCGCTGGCCCGCCGCGAATCCAGCTCGATCGCTTTCTCGAACTCGGCCGCTGCATTGGCCCAGTCCTCCAGTCTTTCCAGGCACACGGCGCGATTGTAGTGCGTCGTGCTGTCACCGTCCTCCATTCGCAGAGACTCTTGGTAGGTGTCCGAGGCGGCTGGGAACTGCCTGAGCTCGAACTGCAGATGGCCGATCGCGTCGAGCAGCCTGGGGCTCCGTTGTCCGGCATCCCGCGCCCGGCACAGCTCCGCGAGCGCGTCCCCGGTCTTGCCCGCGATGGCGTGCGAAGCCGCCCGAATCATCGTTTCGGCAAGCGGCAGACTCATTCGCTTCCTTCCTTTCGGCAAACCGCCCGCGGGTCCCACCCGAGCGGCGCCAGATCGCCGGCCGGAATCGCCGCGTCCGGCGCGGGCGCCAGCACCTCCTGCAATTGGACGGGCCCGGCGGGACAATCCACCCACGCGGCGTCACATCGCCGGAAATCCGACGACGGCACGCGCTGGCGGCGCTCGATCCCGAGCCCGCTCCACTCCGGCGCCGCTGGCGCCGGCTCCGGCTGAAACCACATCGCAAGGTGCAGCGGCCACATCCCGGCGTCCACCGGCGCGGCTTCCGTCCTCAGAAACGGCGCGTCCGGCGTGTGCTCCGCCGCATGCGCCGATCCGTTCCCACGCTTCGACCCCGATCCGTTCTTCTTCCCCGGGCGGTGCGAGCCGTTGGCCGCCGCCGGAGGAACGGCGGCCAGGCCCTGGAGATCCGCACTCTTCATATGCGGAGGCTCCGTTTCACCGCCATCGCCAGCGCGGTGATGTCATAGTGCGCCGGGCTAAGCGGAGCGTACTCGCCGATCCACTGCCCCGCCCCGAAGGCGTCCACAAAGGCTGTGCGCTGGTGAACCGCCGGCCCAATGCTTTCCCCGAATTCCCGCACCTGCTCGTCGATCCGCCTCCCCGCGTCCGTGCGCCGGTCGATCTTCGAAGGCACGATCAGACACTTCGGCGTGCCGCTTCGGCGCACCTCGCGCGCCCGCCGGACCAGGTCCACCACCGTCCGCGTCGCCACCAGGTCCACCCCGCTCGCCGTCACCGGCACCAGCACGAGGTCGGCGATCTTCCCCGCCGCGAAAGCCGCCGCGCCCACATGTGCCGGCGCGTCCAGCACCACGTAGCGCTCGTTCCGTCCGGCCACCGCGCGCACCAGGCGCTCGCCGTCCTCGTCGGTTTCCAGGGGCATGTACTCGCCGGCCACCGGCAGGCGCCCGTGCGAAAGCCAGTGGCTGGCCGTGCCCTGCGAATCGTTGTCCACGAGCAGCACCGACTCCGTGCCCGACGCCAGCTCGCACGCGAGATTCACCGCAATCGTGGATTTTCCGCAGCCGCCCTTGAGGTTCAACACCGCGATCACCACCGACGGGTCGCGCTGCGTGTACCGTACCGAGCCGAACAGGTACCGCGTAACCTGTCCTGCGATCTGACTTACCGGATGACTCGACACCTTACCTGCTTCGATCTCCAAATACGATCTGGATCGCCACGTTGGCGGCGATCGGCTTGCCGTTCAAGGTCGCCGGTTTGTACCTCCACGTCAGCACCGTCTTCTTCGCCGCTGCCGCGAGCACGGGATCGCCGGCCAAAATCTTCACATTCTTCACCTCGCCGTGTTCATCGATCACGGCGTCCATCCTCACCATCCCGTACACGCCGCGCGTCCGGGCGAACATGGGATATTCGGGCAGCGTGCGGGTCATCAGTTCGGCTTGCTGAAAATTGCCGCCCGGTGGCAGCACTGGCTTCGCGACCGGAGCCTGAGCCGGAGCGGGCGGCGCCAGGACATCGCTGGGCTTCACCTCCGCCACCGGCAATCCGGGAATCGCCACAGCCGACACGGCCGGCTCCGCGCCCGGCGGCGCCGGCAGCGCCGAAGCCTGGGAGGCCGTCGCCTTCGCACCTGGAGGAACAAACTGACGCAGCGCCGCCGCCCGCTCGGGAGCAGGTTGCGTCTGGGACTTGCTGGTTGCGGGATCCGCTGCAACCGTCAGCGAAACCGGCGGCGGCGAATCCGGCGGCTCTGTCACACTCGGCTCCGAAGCCGCCGCCGCGCTGGAAACCTGTGCTGCCTCCTGCTGTTGGGGCGGCCTGGAGACCGGCGCGTCACCGCGCGTCAGCTTCCAGGCCGCACCGCCGGCCGAGACCAACAGGAGCGAAGCAGTCCCGGCAATCGCCGCCCGCCGGAAGCGCGAAGGTGCGATTTCGCGAACAGGTGCATCATCACCCGAGGCGGTCTGCAACTCGGGCAATGGCTCCGGCTCCGGTGCTGCCACGTGCCCGGCAGCCGGCGCGGTGTCCGCGGCCTTCGGCTCCAACCCGGCTTGGGCGGCCGACAAATCCCTCTCCAAAAACGGATTCCCTGGAAACAACAGGAGCAGGTTGCACAACAGGTCGGCGGCCGCCGCGAACTGCTGCTGCTGGATCAGCTCCAGCGCCTTCTGGCGTCCGTTCTCCAGAAAATTTTCTTCCTCCATCGCGGCCCGCGCCTCGCGCACGGCTTCCAGCAGCGCACGCGCCTCCGGACGGCCCTCCGCCACAAGCTGCGCGAGAATCTGTTCGGCCTCCGGCAACTGGCGTCTGCCAAAGAGAACCTGCGCCGTGCGAAGGTCGTCGCGATACTTCTTCTCCGCCAGCAGTTCCTCGCGCAGGGCCTCGAGCGCCGTCTCCGCGCCCAGCAACTTCCGCCCCTGCCGCAGCGCCGCCTCTGCCTGATCGAGTTCCCCGTCCGCCATGTGCTGGCGAACCTCGGCCACCACGGCATCGCATTCGGCCTGCCGCACGCCGGCATCGATTTCGCGCCGCAGGGGTGCCAGCTCCGGCGCTCCCGGGAACTCCGCCCGCGTGCTTTCCACGAGCGTCAATGCCTGCCGCCAGGATTGCGCGGCGATCTTCTGCGCGATCAGCTCCAGCCGCCGCGCGAGCTTCTTTCGCCGCTCGTGCTCCACCAGGCATTCGCGCACGCGCTGCGCCCCGGCCAGCAACTCTTCTGACGCCGGGTACGCTTGCAGCGCTTCTTCCAGAACCGTCAGCGCGGCTTGCCATTGTGAGAGTTGCTCCAGGCTCGCCGCGCGCGCCAGCGCCGCCTGCGCGTGTCGCTTCTGCTCCCACACAGGCAGCAGAGCTTCCAGCTCTTCGAGGCGTGCGACCACTGTCTCCTGGTTCGCCAGCGCCTCCGCCTTCTCTCTCAGGAACTGAGCCGCGAGATCGACACGGTCCTGCTCGTACAGCCAGTTTGCTTCCTGGAGAGCGGCCCGCGCCTCGACTTCGCGGCGCCGGGCCAACAGCGCCGGGTCGCCGGGAAATACGAGCAGTCCCGCGTCCAGCGCTTCGAACGCCTTGCCGAACTGCCCTTCCCCGAGAAATGTTTCGCACTGCGAGACGGCGCGCGCAATCACCTTCGCGCGTTCCAGCACTTCCCGTGCCTCGGCCAGCAGGTAGGCCACCTCCGCCTCGTCCGGCACACCGCTGTCGCTGGACTTCAGGCGCGCGATCGCGTCGCGCAAAAGTTCCAATGGATTCTCGCGGTCCCGTTCCGCCGCGGGCGCGGAAATCTCCTCCTGCTGCGGGATTCGAACCTGCCGAATAGCACTCATGCGAGTTTAAGCGTTTGTAGCAAACCGCCCCGTGAGGTGTCCATGAGAATCCTGATAACGAAGGGTGATTTCCACAAGTTTGTGCGAGCGCAAAATCCGGCGTTTCGCCGATTTTGCCTGTTCAAAGATTGTGAATAAAACGACCGCGGCAAGGTTTGTAAATGGGAGTACACCAGCCAATCGCGATTTCCCGCGTTTGCACTCCCCGGCCATACAATCTCTGGTTAGGGCAGTTGTGCGCTGTGTAGAGCTGACCTGTTGGGCGATCGGGATCGCAATTGCGTCCAACGCCGAGGCATCGGATCACGAGCTTACCGGTTTCGTCAGAGACGAAAACGAAGCACCGGTATCCGGCGCACGCGTCACCGTGCGGCCCGGGCCTCCTGCTTCGGGCGGCCCCTGGCAGGCGATCACCGACCCGTCCGGCGCCTTCTCCCTCAGTCTCCCGTTGCCCGGCGATTATCTGGTCGACGTCCGGCAGGAAGGCTACTACCAGCTCAAAGACCGCCTCGTCCACGTCGAACTCTCGCAGCAGGTCACGTTGGTCATCAACACCGTCCGCGAAGTCTTTCAGTCGATCAATGTCGATGAGCAACCTTCTCCGGTGGATGCCGCCCAGGCGCGCAATGAAGAGCGCCTGACGGGCACCGAGGTCAATGACGTTCCCTACCCCAACAGCCACAGCCTGCGAAGCTCCATGAAGCTCATGCCCGGCGTGCTGCAAGACCCCGGAGGCGGATTGCACTTCAACGGCTCGTCCGAGAATCAGGTGCAATACCTCTTGAACTGCTTCAACATCACCAACCCGATCACCGGACAGCTCCAGACCGTTCTCGCCGTGGAAGGAATTCGCTCGCTGGACTATTCATCCGCCCGTTACTCCCCGGAATACGGCAAGGGCTCGGCCGGCGTTCTGGCCATCAGCACCGAAAACGGAACCGACGCCTTCCACTACACCGCAACCGACTTCATCCCGGGCCTCAACATCCAGCAGGGTGTCCGATTCGGCAATTGGTATCCGCGAGTGGGCGTCTCGGGACCCATCGTCCGCGGCCGCGCCTGGTTCTCGGACACATTCGATTTCCAATACAACAATTCCGTGGTCACAGGCCTTCCAAAAGGTGAGAACATTCGGAGCGGGTGGGCCGGCAGCAACCTGTTTCACACGCAGGTGAATCTAACCACCCGGAACATTCTCTATGCGGATTTCCTGGTGAATGTCGATAACGAGGACCGCGTCGGATTGAGCCCGCTGGACCCAGCCTCGACCACCCGGACCGTGAACACGCGCCAGCACCTCGGGAGTGTGAAAGACCAGGTCAGTTTCGATGGCCGCAGCGTCCTCGAGTTCGGCTACGCCCACAACGATTTCTCGAACCGCCAGACGCCGCACGAAGGACGTCACTTCGTAATCCGCATCCGCTTTTTCGGCCGGACTTCAACCAAGTAGCTACCGGAATGTATAACTGACGCCGAACAGAGGCGTGAACTGCTGGAAGATCCCCCGCGCGGTGTTGTGCGGCGCCGGCACGATCTGCGTGCGCGGAAACGTGGTCAGGTAATCCAGAAACTCACCGCGAAACTGGAGGTGATCGCGCACTCGCAGCTTGACTCCGCCGCCCGCGTTGAACGCTACCCTCCACACATCGTTCGCCGCCAGCGTCGCGATCTGCGGAATCGGCTGCGGAAACGGCTCCGGGCCGGCCACGGTGTAACCCTTCGCACCGGCGCCGGCAATCACGTAGGGGCGCCACCGATGCTCGCGATTCTTGAAAGGGAACACCGCCTCGCCGGTCAGCGCCTGCGATTGTCCCTGCATGTCCACCTTGACGCCGGGCGGCCTCGAGAAAGGGATGACCGTCATGGTACAAATACCGGAATTCGCACGACACGTACTCCTGCAAGTCGTAAGGATCGCCGGCAAAACTCGCAATCCCATAGTTCTCTCGATGTTGGCAACGTGGGGCAGGTTTCCGCCTGCCTGTTTCCTACTGCCCTGTCCGTTGGCAGTGCTATGCTATCGCAGGGTACCATTGGTACCAAGGAGGACTAGTGTCCCAAGCTTCACGGCGTACTTTCCTGGCGGCCGGAGCAGCCGCGATTTCCCTCCGGCGCGTGTTGGGCGCCAACAACCGCGTTAACATCGGTATCGTCGGAATCGGCGGACGCGGCAACGATCACATCAAGACCTACGCGCCGCTGCCCGACGCCCGCATCGTCGCGCTCTGCGACGTCAACCAGCCCGCCCTCGAGCGCGGCCAGGCGGCGGTGCTCAAGCTCACCGGCGAGAATCCGAAGGGCTACGACGACATGCGCAAGATGTTCGCGGACAAGAACGTCGACGCCGTCTCGATCACTACTCCCAACCACTGGCACGCGCTCTCCACCATCTGGGCCTGCCAAGCCGGCAAAGACGTCTACTGCGAAAAACCTGCCTGCTACAACGTCCACGAAGGCGAGCGCATGGTCGAGGTCGCGCGCCAGACCGGACGCATGGTGCAAATCGGGTCCCAGGGCCGCAGCATCCCGCACAAGATGAAGGCCATGCAACTCCTGCGCGACGGCGTCATCGGCAAGGTCTACATGGCTAAAGGCCTCTGCTTCAAGCGCCGCAAATCCATCGGCCACAAGCCGGACGAGCCCGTTCCACCCGGCCTCAACTGGGACATGTTCCTCGGTCCCGCGCCCATGCGCGCCTACAACGAGCTCCGCTTCCGTTACAACTGGCACTGGTTCTGGGACACCGGCAATGGCGATATCGGCAACCAGGGCGTCCACGAAATGGACGTCGCCCGCTGGGGCCTCGGCGAAGTCACATGGCCCAAAAGTGTAGTCTCCACCGGCGGCAAGTTTGTGTATGTCGACGACCAGGAGACTCCCAACACCCAGCTCGCCACGTTCGATTACGGTGACAAGCAGCTCATCTTCGAAGTGCGCGGCCTCATCACCGGCGGCGAGGGAAGCATTCCAAAAGGCGGCAGCAACTACATCGGCAACCTCTTCTACGGCTCGGATGGCTGGATGGAGGTCGATAGCCTCGGATTCAAGGTCTACAAGGGCGAAAAAGAAGATCTCGTCATGGAAGAGAAGGCGCAGAAGGAGTGGGAGACTGCGCCCCACATGGAGAATTTTCTGGGCGCCTGCCGCTCCCGCGACCACAAGAGCCTCCATGCCGACGTCGCCATCGGCGTCATGTCCGCCGACCTCTGCCACCTCGCCAACGCCAGCTACCGCGCCGGGCGCAAGCTGGCCGTGGATGCGGCCAAAGGCCGCTTCGCAGGACCCGGCGCGGAGGAAGGAAACGCGTTGCTGACCCGTCCCAGGTATCGGGCCCCCTATGTCGTCTGACTTCGAAACCCCGCGGAACTTCAGGCCCCCACCCCAGATCCTTACCACAACGGTGGGAAGCTATCCCGTGCCGGATTGGCTGTCCGCCCTGCCCAGCGAGCAGGCGCGCCTCGACGCCACGCGCGTCGTGTTCGATGTCCAGCGCCAGGCCGGAATCGATCTGCCCACCGACGGCGAGCTCTACCGCTTCGACGTCAACCATCCCGACACCAACGGCATGATCGAGTATTTCGTCCAGCCGATGTCCGGGGTCCGAGCCCGCGTGGGACGCAGCGATCACGAGGCCTTCGCGCGCCAGTCCATCATGCAGTTCCGCCATAAGGCCGCCGGGGTAGTCGAATCGCCTCTCGGCGAAGGCTCGCTCAACCTGCTGGCCGATTGCGAGCTCGCCGCCGCGGTGGCCGGCGGCCCCTTCAAGTTCACCGTGACCAGCCCTTACATGCTGGCCCGCACTCTACTCGACCGCCACTATGGCAGTTTCGAATCGCTCCTGACGGCCGTGGCCGAAGTGCTGGCGCGGCAGGTCTGCAATCTGCCCTGCGCGTGTCTCCAGATCGACGAGGCCAATATTCCCGGCAACCCCGCCGACGGTCCCCTCGCCGCCGCCGCCGTCAACCGCGTCCTCGATGCCTTCCATGGACGCCGCGCCGTGCACCTGTGCTTCGGCAACTACGGCGGCCAGACGATTCAGCGAGGCGAGTGGCACGCCCTCATCTCTTTCCTCAACTCGCTGCACGTTGATCACCTGGTGCTCGAGATGGCGCACCGGCCCATGGCCGATCTCGCGTCGCTCCGCGATCTCGACCGGCGCATCGGTCTTGGCCTCGGAGTCATCGACGTCAAAATCAATCACGTGGAGACCCCCGACGAAGTCGCCCACGCCCTGCGCCGCGCCGAAGCTATGCTTGGCCCCGGCCGCGTCACCTGGATTCATCCCGACTGTGGCTTCTGGATGCTCAAGCGCTCCATCGCCGACCGCAAGATCGCCGCCCTCACCAAAGGCCGCGACCTCTACCTCGGACGCACATGACCCGCCAGATCACGGACGGACCCCACATCAATCACCCGACCTACTTTCTGCAAAGCAGCTTCTTCCCCGGCGACCGCGAAATGTTTTTCACCAGCTATCGCACCGGCGATGCGCAGCTCTTCGAAGTCTCGCTCGATACCGGAGAAACCCGGCGCCTCACCCACGGCGCGCCCATCCACCCCTTCTCCCCCGCGTTGCATCCCGATGGCGAGACTCTGATCGTCACGAGCGGCGGCGGCCTGTGGGCCGTCAGCCGAACCACTCTCGAAGAGCGGCGCATCTTCTCCTTCGAAGGCGCGCAGCTCGGCGAGTGCTCCATCGCGCGCGGGGGCGAATGGCTCACCGCCGCCTTCAAGCGCGGCAGCCACAACGGCCTCGTCGCCGGCCGCTTCGACGGCGCCGGCTGGCACGTGATTCCCTTCCCGCGCACCGTCATCCATCCGCAGTTTCATCCCCTCGAGCCGGATTGGATCGAGTTCTCCGGCGACCCCGCTCCCCGCATGCACCGCGTCCGCCGCGACGGTACCGGAATGGAGTGTCTCTACCAGCACGGCAACGACGAGTTCATCGTCCACGAGACCTTCCTCGGCGCCACCGGTGATCTGGTCTACACGGTCTGGCCTCGCGCCCTCTGCCGCATGGACTGGAGCACACGCGCCATCCGCACCATCACCCGGTACAACGCCTGGCACATCGCCCCCGACCGTGCCGGCCGCCGCATCCTCTGCGATACCAACCACCCCGACGAAGGCCTGCACATCGTCGACGCCGAAACCGGCGCCCGCCGCCACCTCTGCGAGGCTCTTTCCAGCAATCAAGGCTCGCAGTGGCGCAAGTCCTGTTACGCGCTCGCCGAAGACTTCCAACACGCCCGCGAGACTCTGAGCTGGATGGAATCCGCCGCCGACACCGTCTACGGCCCCCAGCACACTCATCCGCACCCCAGTTGGTCGAGCACCGAGAGCATGGTCGCCTTCGCCAGCGACCGTTCGGGCGTAACTCAAGTCTACGTTGTGGCAGTAGGGTAGGCCTCCCGGCCTGCCCAGCGCGGGACTTCAGTCCCGCCGGCTCGCTTGGCAGGCTCACGCCCCGTCGCGGTCAGCCTGTCCCCTTCAGCACCTCGCGCACCATGCCGATCAACCGCTCCGCCGTGAAGGGCTTTTCGAGCAATCGGGCATTGTCGTCCAGATTCACGCGGTCCGTATAGCCCGACATGTAGATCACCCGTGTGTCGGGGCGCAGCGGCGCCAGCCGCGCGGCCAGTTCTTTGCCGTTCATGCCCGGCATGATGATGTCGGTCAGCATGAGCCGGATCGGGCCCGGGAAACGCCGCGCCACGGTCAACGCCTCATCCCCGTCGGCGGCCTCCAGCACGTCGAAGCCGCGTTCCCTGAGGATAGTGCAGGCCAGCCCGCGCACTTCCTCCTGGTCCTCCACCACCAGCAGGGTTCCGCCCTCGTGCTTCGCGGTGCGCTCTGCCGCCGCGGCGGGTTCGGCCGGCGCCGCGCCGGCCAGCCGGGGAAAGTGAAGGTGGAAGGTGGTTCCCCGCCCCGGCTCGCTGGTCACCGAGATCTGTCCGCCCGCCTGTGTGACAATGCCGAACACCGTCGCCAGTCCGAGGCCGGTGCCCTTGCCCGCGCCTTTGGTGGTAAAGAACGGCTCGAAGGCGTGACGCCGCGTCTCGTCATCCATGCCGACACCGGTGTCGCGGATGCGCAGGCAGAGATGCTCGCCCGGCGGGTCCTCGAGGCGTATATTCGTTGTCTCGATGGTCAGAACGCCTCCGTCGGGCATGGCATGGCGGCCGTTCACCACCAGGTTCATCAGCACCTGGTGCATCTGGCCGCGATCGGCCTTGATGGTCCAGGGATCCGGATGAAGCTTGAACTCGAGCTCGATATCCTCGCCGATCAGGCGTTGCAGCATGCCCTGCGAATCGCGGATCAGCGCGTTCAGATCCAGGGCGCGCGGCTGCGTCGCCTGCTTGCGGCTGAAGGCCAGGAGTTGCTGGGTCAGCTCGGCGCCGCGCTCACCGGCCCGCCGGATTTCGTTCAGCCCGCGCCGCAAGGTCTCGGAATTGGCGAGGTTGTTCAACAGAAGGTCGCTGTAGCCGCTGATGACCATGAGCAGGTTGTTGAAGTCGTGCGCGATGCCGCCTGCCAGGCGGCCCAGGCTCTCCAGCTTCTGCGATTGCAGAATCTGCTCTTCCAGACGCTTGCGGTCGGTGATGTCGAAGAAGGTCACTACCACGCGCGACCAGTCCTTGGGCGATCCTTCCACCGACACGATCATGCTTACCGTACGCTCTTCGCCATTGAGAATGGGCGTCTCGAACTCCGCCTTGTAAATCGGCTGCCGCACCAGCACGCCCAGCTCGTCACAGAAGAGTTCGTACGAGCGCTCGTCGAAGAGGCGGTTCAGGTCGCCCAATAATTGGTCCTTTCTGGTTGCGCCGTAGAACCGCAGCGCCGCCCGATTCACATCCAGAATGCGCACCCTGCGGACGCATTCTTCCAATTCGCTCCGGTTGGCCATCAGGTGCGCCCGCGGGTCGCTGACGCCGCGCGCCGCAAGCTCGTCGATGAACCGCTTCACGCCGGAGCAATCTTCCTCCCACATCGGAAACGGCGAATCTTCGAAAAGGGACCGGTAGCGCTCTTCGCGCATGCGCAGCGCCTCTTCCGACATGTGGCGCTCGGTGACCTCGTGCTCGTGGCCCTGCACGCCTACCTGCCGCCCGCCATCGTCGTAGATGGGCCCCCAGGAGGCGGAGACCCACTTGATCCGGCCATCCCTGGTCACCAGGCGATATTCCTCTTCGTGGAACGATCCGCCTTCGAAGAGCGGCTCCCATTTCGCCAGCATGCGCTCGCGGTCGTCGGGATGGACCCAGCAGATGAAATGCGCACTCTCCAGTTCGCCGATCGTGTAGCCCGTCAGCGACTGCGCCGCCGCATTGACGAAGGTCAGGCGTCGATCCATGTCGTACGCCATCACCATTTCGGTGAGGCCTTTTGCGATCAGGCGAAAGCGCGCCTCGCTGTGCCGCAGTGCGTCCTCCAGACGCTTACGGACAAGGCGCTCCTGCGCGAGTTGGGCCTCCAGTTCTTCGTGCCGGTCCACGTTAGAAATATCGTAACTAATGTGGGCCCCGGGCTTCAGGAACCATTCAAACAGGCTTCAGCCGAACCGGTACGGAATCGCGGCCGCCTCACCCAACGCGCGTGATTTCGAAGTCCACCCTTGTATGGAAGTTCCCGATGTTTTCCCAGAACATCACCTGGAAGACCCCGGAGCCGCCCGGCTGTAGGCCACTCAGGTCGAATTGCTGGCCGGCGGGCGTCGGGTCGGAAATGACCGTTCCGCCACGCGGGGTGGGGTCCGTGATGATGCCCTCCACGGTGAGCGACGCGTAATCGCCCGCCATCTTGAAATTGCCATCCAATGCCTGAGTGCGCTGCATCAGACCGCACTGCCCGTTCAACGGAAACTGGTTCTGGGGGACGCCGTTGCGGTTCAATCCGCGGATGGTGAGATTCCAACTCGTGCCTTCCAGGTCGTTATCCGGCCCACCATCCAGCCGCACGATCTGGAAAGCCCGCACGTTGAACCGGGGCACCGCCGCCGTGGCCAGTTGATGGCTCTGCAGATACGACATCAATACCTGAGCGAGTTGCATCCGTTTCAAGTCGATGGCCGGGTCACCGGGGAAGTACTCGGACGTCAGCAAGGCCGTATACGGCGCAAATACGACAGAGACGGGAATCATGTTGGTCTGCCAGTTCTGCTGCCAGTCCTGAAAGCTGGCGTCCACCGCGTTGCCCCCGCCGGCTCTCAACTGTTGCTGCATCAGCCCAATTCCCTGGGCGTTGGCGCTGCTCTGCCCGGTTTCGAAACCGACGGAGCCGCCCAGCTTGATTCCCTCCACCACGCCTTCCACACCGGCCTTGAAGCCTGCGTCGTCCTGCGACGAATGCTCCCAGGAGCTGGCGCTGATTGTAAGATCGATGAAGTAATTGCCGCCATAGCTTACAGACTTGGCGAAATGCGTTCCGAAATTGGCAATCAGTTGCAGATAACTTTCCTCTGTCCCCAGATTCGCGACGGTTGCCTGGAAGGCCGGAGAAAGAAACTGAGGCCAGAAATTCGCGCCGGGGAGCATCTGCATGGCTAGCGTGTATAACTGTTTCACATGGCATTGGACGTAGTGGAAATTCTGCTGCGACGACAGATCGTTGGTCACCCTCTGATAAAAGGTGCTGGTGTTGAAGCTCGCCGCATCCTCCACGCCAACCTGCTCATCCACGGTGACCCGGAATTTCTGCTGGAGGCTCGAAGTGGACCAGACCATGGTCCCGTCCGAATCGTCGAACTCGCTGCTGCCCGGCAGATATACCATACCTTGGGGGATCATATGTTGACCGTCCGGGAAGAACCCGCTCGGAGTTAGCACGAAAGCGCTCATGCGCTGGCTGGTCGAATCGCCATATGCGGTAGGATCGGTGAAAAGAAGGTCATATCCCGCTCCGACATACTGAATGTTCGGGAAAGCCTGTGAAAAGTCGAAACCCGGCGCGAAACTTGCCATGTTTGAAATCCCCTTCCTATGCTCGCGCGCATCCCTACACCCGCGAGTGCAGATGGAAGAGTATCACAGTTTTTCCGCAGCGAGTCTGAGAATCGCATTCTACGATTCCGGTTTCCACGGAGTGAGGCGTGGAATCCACCTCGGCACCGCGGCGCGGAATAACTCGTACACCGTGAGCGCCGGCGGGTAGACCAACGCGCCGGTAACGATCGCCTTAAAATGAGACTGAAACTACCCGGAGGTCCAGCTATGATACGATTCGCTCTTTCCGTGTGTCTTCTCGGCAGCGCGCTCTGTGCGCAAGACCGGGGACCAGCCGATCTGTTGAAACTGCCGGTGTCGCCCGGAGCGCGCCGGATCGCTTACGGAACGGACCCGCTGCAGTTCGGCGAGCTGCGAGTGCCGGGCGGGAGAGGTCCGTATCCCGTGGTGGCGATTGTGCACGGCGGCTGTTGGGTGTCGAAGCTGGGGAACCTCGATGAACGTGCCGTAGCGCTGGATCTGTTGCGCCCGATGGCCGAGGAGTTGACGAATAATGGAATCGCCACGTGGAACCTGGAGTACCGGCGCGTGGGCAATGCCGGGGGCGGCTGGCCCGGCACCTTCGAGGACGTTGCGCGCGGAACGGATTACCTGCGGAAGATCGCGGACGAGAACCGGCTCGACCTCACCCGTGTCGTAGCCATCGGGCATTCGTCAGGCGGGCACCTGGCACTGTGGCTCGCAGCGCGGCCGAAGCTCTCCCCGGCCAGCGAGCTGTACGCGAAAGATCCGCTTCGAATAAAGGGCGTCGTAGACCTCGATGGACCCGGAGACTTGAAGGCGACGCTGCCCATGCAGCAATCGGTGTGCGGAGCACCGGTGATCACGCAGCTTCTGGGCGGCACGCCGGAAGAGCGCCCCGAGCGCTATCGGGAGGCGTCGCCCATCGAGATGCTGCCTCTAGGAATTCCGCAGGAGTTTTTCGCGGGCCGAATGTTCGCGCCGCAGGCGCCCGCATATGAAGAAGCTGCCAAGCGCGCGGGAGACGCCGTGAACGCGGTAGTGTTGTCGCAGGCCGGGCACTTCGTGTTCATCGACCCCGGTTCTGCCGTGTGGCCCCAGGTGGTCCAACGCACACGGGCACTATTGGGCCTCTCGCGGTGAGGGAACCTACCACGTCGGCCTGATGACACGCTAGTGGCGTTATCATCTGTGGCATGACCCGTCGCGATCTCGCCTGCTTCTCCGCCGCCGCCGCATTGCTGGCACGCCGCCAGGCCAAAGCGGCACCCGCCAAGTACGCCAGCGCCCTCGATGGCCTGGAGAATAAAGTCGATATCTCCACCTTCGACCCCATCGCCTACACGCTCAAGCTGCACGACGAGGCGCCCCTGCGGCTCACCTTCCGCGCCACCGATCGCAAGCAGGCCCTGGCGTGGCAGAAGCAACTGCGGCCGAAGATCGTCGAGCTGATGGGCGGCTTCCCCGAGAAGCGCACGCCGCTCGCACCGCAGACCATCGAGGTCAAAGAGTATCCCGGCTACCGCCGCGAGAAGTTCGTGTTTCAGAGCCGGCCCGGAGTCGGCGTTCTTGGCTATCTGCTTACTCCGACAGCGGCCAAGCCGCAGTATGCGGCAGTTATCTGCATCCCCGGCCACGGCCGCGGAGTGGACGACCTGGTCGGCATCGACGAGAAGGGACAGGATCGCACGGTCAAAGTACCGTACCAATACGACTACGCGGTGCAGGTGGCCGAGCACGGGATGGCGGCGGTGGCCATCGAGCCCATGAGCTTCGGCTGCCGCCGCGATGCGAAGACCATCGCGCGCTCGCTCGACGCCAGCGTGTGCCAGCCCACCGCCGGCAGCGCGCTCCTGCTGGGGCAGACCATGATCGGCTGGCGCGTCTACGACGTGATGCGCACCATCGATTGGATCGAAACGCGCTCCGAGCTCGATGCCAAACGCGTCGGCTGCATGGGCTGCTCCGGCGGCGGGATGGCCACACTATTCGGCGCCGCCGTCGAACCGCGCATCAAGGCGTCGCTGGTGTCGTGCTACCTGAACACTTTCCGCGAGTGCGTGATGAGCATCAGCCACTGCATCGACAACTACATCCCCGGGCTCCTGAATTGGGCGGAGATGTACGATCTCGGCGGGCTGGTGGCTCCGCGCCCGATATACTTCGAGTCCGGCGAGCGCGACAACATCTTTCCGGTCGCCGCCAGCCGCGCCAGCTTCGCCCGCGTGAAAAAGATGTACGAAGTATTCGGGGTGCCCGACCTCACCGGCCAGG
>Ga0335080_10001602_pt1 | contig 22226 bp, 13 predicted proteins | sample Lox_Sample_34_FD_206720 | JGI IMG/M metagenome (GOLD analysis project Ga0335080, IMG submission 206720) | Soil microbial communities from Loxahatchee National Wildlife Refuge, Florida, United States - Lox_Sample_3.4 | ecosystem: Environmental > Terrestrial > Soil > Wetlands | place: USA...
CGCGTGCGCAATTCGTTGGCCTGCGCGCGCACCGCGAAGATGCTCACCTGGCTGAGTTCCATGTCGTCGAGCACCGCTCGCGGCATGTCCTTCAACGGGCGTGGAGCCAGATCCTCCAGCAGCCAGGCGTTGTACTCGACGCCCAGCGCTTCCAGCTCGTGCGCCAGAGCCGCGCCAATCTCGCGGCACGCCACGTCGGTAATCAGCGTGACCCTCTCCCCGGGCTGGACGCGCAGACAGGACACCACCGCGTTGCGCGCGCCCGGCGCCAGGTCCGAATCGCGGGGCATGGACCGCAGTTGTTCCCGCGTCGTCACCGGGCCGCCTCCGCGAACAGCCCTCTCTCGGTCTCGGCAATCGAGTAGTCCACCACCTGTTTGAGATCCCCTGTTTCCTGGAACACGCGCAACTGCCGGTCTGCCCCGCTGCCCTCTTCCAGGATGTTCCAGATATAGCCGAGCTCCTGCGTGCTGCCCAGCTCCTCCGCCACGTCGGATACGAATTCCAGGATCTCGGCGATCAGTTGCCGCACCGGCACCTCTTGCTGCTTTCCGAAGTCGATCAGTTTGCCGTCCAGGCCGTAGCGCGCCGCCCGCCATTTGTTTTCCATGATGAGCGCGCGGCTGTAATGCCGGAAGCTGAGATTCTTCTCGTGCAACTGGTACAGCTTGCCGATTACCGCCTGGCAGAGCGCCGCGATGGCGATGGTTTCCTCCAGCCGCATCGGCATATCGCAGATGCGGAACTCCAGCGTCGGGAAATGCGGGTGCGGCCGGATGTCCCACCAGATCTTCTTGGCATTGTCGATGCAGTTGGTGCGAACCAACAGGCTGACGTAGTTGTTGAACTCCTCCCAACTGCCGTAGAGGTCCGGGATGTTGGTGCGCGGAAACTTATCGAACACTTTGCAGCGGTAGGAGCGCAGGCCGGTGTCCATGCCGAGCCAGAACGGAGAGTTCGTCGAGAGCGCCAGGATGTGCGGCAGAAAGTAGCGGGCGCCGTTCATGATATGGACGGCGGTCTCGTGGTCCTCCACGCCGACGTGCACGTGGAGACCGAAGATCAGGTTGGCCCGTGCCACCATCTTCATGTCCTCGACGATGGTGTGGTACCGTTCGTCCGGATAGATCTCCTGCTCGCGCCAATGCGCGAAAGGATGTGTTCCGCTGGCTGCCAGGCGCAGGCCGTTATCCCTCGCCAATTTCACCATCTCGCGGCGGATGTCGCGGATCTCGGTCTTGGCTTCCTGGATGTTGTGGCACACGCTGGTGCCGATCTCGACCACCGACTGGTGCATCTCCGGCTTGACGCGCTCGGCGAGCAGCGTCTTGCCCTTCTGGAGAATCTCCGCACTGATGTGCGAGCGCAGGTCGCGCGTCTCCGGGTCGATCGTCTGGTATTCCTCCTCGATCCCGATGCTGAGGCTGGGCCGCGGCGCGCGATTCATTGTCCGCCTCCCGCGAGAAAGCGCGCCCAGTGCAACTCGGGCGTCTCCGGCGGAGCCAGCGCCCGCGCCACCGCCATCCTCGCGACCGCGTCCACCACCCAGTCGAAGTTCTCTTGCCCCACCGATTCCAGCCCCGCGTCGGGGGCCGGGTTCATGAAGTCGATCGCGTACGGAACACCGTCCTCGACTGCGAACTCGACCGTATTCAGGTCGTACCCCAGGGCGCGGCACAGCGTGAGCGCGTCGCCCACCATGCGCCTCTGCAGATCGGGCGACGCCGGAGGATTCCCGGGCACGTAGCGCTGATGGTGCGGCGCACCCGGGTCGTAGCGCATCACGTGAACGTGTTGCCGGTCGATCACGTAGCAGCGGAAATACTCCTGGAAATTCACCGCGCCCTGCAGCGTCATGCACAGGTCGCCGCTCTCGTCGTAGGCGGCGAAAAGCTCGTCCGGCGAATTCACTTTGTAGACGCTCTTCCAGCCCCCGCCGTCATGCGGCTTGAGAAAGGCCGGAAACCCGACATAATCGAAGACGCCCTGCCAGTCCAGCGGGAATTCCAGGTTGCGCATCGAGCGGTCCGTGGTGCCTTCGGGGTGCTTCTTGTGCGGCAGCAGTACGGTCGGCGGCACGGCCACTCCCAGTCTCGTGGCCAGCGCGTAATTGAAGAACTTGTCGTCCGCGCTCCACCAGAACGGGTTGTTGATCACCTTGGTTCCGTTGAGCGCAGCGTTTTTCAGATACGAGCGGTAGAAGGGAATATCGTGCGAGATGCGGTCGATGATCACGTCGTACCCGCAGGGCACGGCCATGCGCACGCCGCCCACCTTGAGGTGCTCGGCCCGCACGCCTTCCGCCCCGAGCGCGTTGATGAGATTCACCAGTGCCGGCGGAAACGATTCTTCCATGCCGTAGAGAACGCCGATTCGAGCCATATTTCTACCCTCTTACTGCACAAAGAACTTGTGCGCCATCCTGTGCCACCAGGGCCAGTCGTGGCCGAATCCCTCCCAGACATCCAGCACGTGCGGGATAGACCGGGTGCCGAGCGCGTGCGCCAGCTTCACGTTCTGATCGAACAGCGCGTCGCCGTTCCCCACCGCCAGCACGTAATAGTTGCGCCCCATCTGCTCCAGCAGCCGCGGATCCTCCAGCCTCGGCAGGTAATCGAGCGGGCTGTGGAACCAGGCGTCGTTGTTGTAGAAGCCATCCAGGAACTGCTGCGGAATATTGAACGCGCCGCTCATGCTCACCGCGTAGGTAACGATGTCGGGGTGGCGCAGCGCGAAGTTGATGGCGTGATACCCGCCGAAGCTGCACCCCGTGGTGCCCATCTGTCCCCATGTGGTCCGATTGCGGACGAACGGCGCCAATTCCAGCGCCAGGTAGGCGTCGAAGGCGTTCTGCCGGTGCAGTCGGTCCGCCGGCGCGATCCCCCGGTTGTACCAGCTCTCCTGGTCCACCGAATCGACGCAGATCACCTGCAGCTCGCCGCGGTCGATCTTGGGTGCCAGAGCCGCCACCATGCCGCGGTCCTCGTACTCGTAGAATCGTCCGCCGGACGTCGGGAAGACCGCCACCGGAAATCCGGCATGGCCGAACGCCAGCAACTCCATGTCCCGATGAAGCGACGGGCTGTACCACCTGACATATTCGCGACGCATTTGCGGAGGGATAGGGTCTCTCTATCGTACACTGAACAATTGGTCCTTCGCGCGAAAGAGCAGGGGCGGCTCCGTCTCCATTCCCGGTTTTGTTCCCGCTATCTCTCCACTCCGCGGGAACTGGTCGTGTATCTCCCGCCTGCATATGAAACCGGGCGAACCCGCTATCCGGTTTTCTACCTGCAGGACGGCCAGAACCTTTTCGATCCCGCCACTGCCTTCGGCGGCAACGACTGGCGCGCCGACATCACCGCCGACGACTTGATCGGCCGCGGCCGGATCGAGCCTCTGATCATGGTTGGCATCTACAATACCGGCGTGCGCCGCGTCTCCGAATACACCCCGACGCGCGATCCAGGCTCGCGCAAGGGCGGCAAGGCGGCGCGTTATGCCCAGATGCTGGCGCGCGAGATCAAACCGTTCATCGACCGCGAGTACCGCACCCGGAAGCCCGCCGGCGACACCGCCGCCGGTGGGTCGTCGCTGGGCGCGCTGGTCTCTCTCGTGGCCGGCATCGGCTATCCGCGCGTCTTCGGTAAGCTGGCCCTGCTTTCGCCGTCGGTGTGGTGGGACCGCCGCTCGATTCTGCCTCTGATCGATTCCTGGAAAGCGCCCCGCCGTCCGCGCATCTGGCTGGACGTTGGAACCCAGGAGGGCAGCGATCCTGCCAAAGTCGTCGCCGACGCGCGCCTCATGCGCGACGCATTAGACGCGCAAGGCGCCGACCTGCGCTATTGCGAAGCCGCCGGTCACGGCCACAACGAGCAGGCGTGGGGAGCCCGTTTCGGCGGCGTCCTGGAATACCTGTTCCCCCCGACGCCGGCCGCTCCTCGCATCTAACTGGTCGCGCCTCGCCCAAACTTATTCGCACCGCAGAGCCGTCATCGGATCTGCCCTGGAGCCGCGCCACGCCGGTATGGCGCAGGCAACCGCGGACACAACGGTCAGCAGCAGTGCCCCTGCGAGGAGAATCGCGGGATCGCCGGAGTTGCCTTTTGCCCACTGCGCGAGGACCGTGCTGAGGCCGCGAGTCAGCGCCAGGCCGGCCCCGATCCCGGCCGCCACACTCCCCAGGATCGAAGCGAAAACGATCCGCAGCAGATGGCCGGGCCGCGCGCCCAGCGCGACACGAATCCCAAACTCGTTGGCTCGCTGCGCCACCGTGTAGGAAACCACGCTGTAAAGCCCCACCGCCGCCAGAATCAGCCCCAGTCCGCCAAAGACGCTGAAGATCCATGCCGCCAGGTGCTCCTGCTGCCACTCCTCCTGATCGGTGATCCAGGAGTCCAGCTCCTCCGTCTGACTGTAACTTTGCTGCTCCGGGTCCACGGCCGTCAATTGCATCCGCACCGCGCGCAGCAGGGTGAGCGGCGGCGCTGCCGACTTCACCAGGATCTGCGTTGCCATCCTCATCTGCAGAGTGTACGGCAGGTAGACTGCCGGTGCGATCGGGTTAGACAGTCCGTCGTTGCGGGCGTCCCCCACGACGCCCACGATCTGCAGCCACGATTCAGCAATCTTCGCCGCCGACAAAACCGCCGGCGGCCGGTCGTCGAAGTCCGGCACCTTCAGAGAACTCCCGATCGCGCCGCCATTCGGGAAGTAGCGCTGCACAAGGGTCCGGTTGATCACCGCCAGATGCGCGCCGTTGCGATTCTCCGTTCCGCTCCACACCCGTCCTTCGAGTAGCGGAATGCGCAGTGCGGCGAAGAACTCGGGGCTGACCAGGTTGACCGACGCCTTCTGCCGCTCCACCGCGGGACGTCCCAGGATCTCGAACTGCGTCCACCAGCCGTTGCGCGGCGGGGTCGCATTGCTGGAGATTGCCGCCATGATCACGCCCGGCGTTTCCGCGACCCTCGTTCGCAGTTGGTCGAAATATGCCGCGCGCGCGGCCCAGGTGACGTACGAGTTCTCGTGCAGCGGAATCCCGACCGACATCACGTGGTGAGGATCGTAGCCGAGCGGCGTATGCATCAACTGCAGAAAACCCTTCGTCGCCGAACCCGCCGCCGCCAGCAGCACCAGCGTGAGCGCGATCTGCAGGCCGATCAGTGCATTGTGCGTCCGCCGCCCGCGGACGCTTCCGGCCACCCGCCGCGTACTGGCCACCATGACCTGGCCGGCCTGAGTTGCCGACATCTGCACCGCCGGCCACAGACCGAAAAGCAGCGCCGTGGCCAGCGCCACACAGCCGCTGAAGTAGAGAACCGGCAGGTTGATGCCGATCACCACCTCCGGCGCGAAGGCATATCGCGGCAGCACCGTTTTCATGCCCGCCAGGATTCCGTACGACGCCAACACTCCCGCCACAACGCCTATCGCCGCCAGCAGCATCGACTCGGTAAGCAACTGGCGGACGATGCGCCTGCTGCTGGCTCCCACCGCGGCACGCACGGCGAACTCGTGCTGCCGCGCCGTGCCCTGCGCCAGCAGCAGAATCGATACGTTGCCGCAACCGATCGCCAACAGCAGAACCACCGCGCCAAAGAGCAGGTACAGCGTCTCCCTCATGCTTCGGTTCACCCACTCGTTGAGACCCTCGACCTGCACTTTGAACCGCTCCGGAAATCGTTTCGGCATGTCTCTGGCAAACTGGTCCAGCAGCGGCTGTAGCGCGGCGTCGGCCGCCTGCGGCGCCACGCCGGGTCTCAGGCGGAAATCGACGATGCAGAAGTGCTGGGGATCGTGGTCCATCTTCAGCGGCAGATACACATCCGCGCTGTACCACCGGAACCGCGGCGCCGCCACGCCCACGATCGTGAATCTCTTGTGGTCGAGTTCCAGCGGCTTCCCCACCGCTAGCGGATCCCCGCCCAGCCGCTCCTGCCAGAACTGGTGGGACACGACCGCTACCGGTTGCGGGTCCTGGCCATCGACGGCATCCGCCCGCGAGATTCCCCGCCCTAAAAGCGCCGGCACGCCCAGGTCGTCGAAGCCATTCGCGATCAGGCCGATGACGTTCACATTTTCCGGGAGGTCGTGGCCCGTCACGGTCATGGCATGGTAGTCCATCGCCAGCACGCTCTCGATCAGGCGCACCTGTCGCAGTTGCCGGATCTGCTCCGGGTTCAAATTGACCAGCTCCACGTTGCCGGCTGTGTTGCGGACCGCCAGCCGCATGATCCGGTCTGCCGCGGAGAAGGGGTAGGGGTTCAACAGCGCGGCATAGATTACGCTGAAGACCGCCGTGGTCGCTCCGATGCCGAGCGCCAATGAGAGGACCGCCGTCAGGGTGAATCCCGGGCTTTTGGCGAGTTGCCGCGCGGAATAGCGCAGGTCCTGAATCGACGTTCGCATGAGCGGTCCCACCCGGGTCGCGGATGACTTCCATCATGGCATGGCCGCAAGTGTCAATCATCACAGGCACCCTACCGGAACCGCGCATATCACGATCCCGAGTACGAATGGTTTTTTTAACCTTGCCCTCGTGGTGCTCAGGCAGGGAGGTGCGCGCCAAGCCTTGTGGGGCCGGCTTCAGCCCGCGCCGGACTTTCAGTCCGGCAAAACGAGCTTTGTACTGGAGGCAGTCTCAGTCGATGTAGTCGTAAGCTGCCAGCGTGAGAAACTCGCGCAGGTCTTTCGACAGCATCATTTCCTCGAACAACTGCGCCGCCAGCGGAAAACGCCCGCCGGCGTAGCGGGCCTCGCCGGTCACGGAGCGGATGTGCTTAAGCTGTGAAGCAATGGTCGTGCGGATGAGGTCCGGCGTGATCGTCCGGCCGTCATTCAGTTTCGCGCCGTGATGCAGCCACTGCCAGACCTGCGTGCGCGAGATCTCGGCGGTGGCGGCATCTTCCATCAGGTTGTAGATGGGAACGCAGCCGTTGCCCGTAAGCCACGACTCCAGGTACTGGATACCGACGTCGATGTTGATCTTGAGGCCGTCCTCGGTGATGTGGCCGTCCGGAACCGTGAGCAGGTCTTTGGCGCTCACGGCCACCTCTTCCCGCTTCCGGTGGATCTGGTTCGGCGTCGGCATGTGCCGGTTGAAGATCTCCATCGCGACAGGCACCAGCCCGGGATGTGCCACCCAGGTGCCGTCGTGCCCCGCCTGCACTTCACGATGCTTGTCCTCTTCCACCTTGGCCAGCGCCGCCTCGCTCGCCAGGGGGTCGTTCTTGATCGGGATTTGCGCGGCCATCCCGCCCATCGCGTGGATGCCGCGGCGGTGGCAGGTTCGGATCAGCAGTTGCACGTACGAGTTCAGGAAGTGCCGGTTCATCGTCACCTGAGCCCGGTTCGGCATCACGAATTGCGGATGGTTGCGGAAGACCTTGATGAAACTGAAAATGTAATCCCAGCGGCCGCAGTTGAGCCCGGATGAGTGGTCCCGCAGCTCGTACAGGATCTCGTCCATCTCGAAGGCGGCCAGGATGGTCTCGATGAGCACCGTGGCGCGAACGGTCCCCCGAGGCACGCCAATATAGTCCTGCGCAAAAACGAAGACATCGTTCCAAAGGCGCGCTTCCAGGTGGCTCTGCATCTTCGGCAGGTAGAAATACGGGCCGGTGCCTTTGGCCATGAGCGCCTTCGCATTGTGAAAAAAGTAGAGCCCGAAATCGAAGAGCGAGCCGGACATCGGTTGGCCGTCGATAACGGCGTGTTTTTCCACCAGGTGCCAGCCGCGCGGCCGGACCAGCAGCACCGCGGTCTTCGGAGCAAGCTCGTACTTCTTGCCCTCCAGGCTGGTGAAGGAAATGGTGCCGGCAACCGCGTCGCGCAGGTTGATCTGGCCCTGCACGTTGTTATTCCAGGTAGGCGAGTTGGAGTCCTCGAAGTCGGCCATGAACACTTTGGCCCCGGAATTGAGGGCGTTGATCACCATCTTGCGTTCCACCGGCCCCGTGATCTCCACGCGCCGGTCCTGAAGGTCCGCCGGAATCGGAGCCACCGTCCACTCGGCCTTTCGAATGGCTTCGGTTTCCGCCAGGAAATCGGGCATCGCACCGCTGTCGATTTCGGCCTGGCGCCGCGCCCGCCTCTCGAGCAATTCGCGCCGGCGCCCGTCGAAACGCCGGTGCAGCTCGGTCACGAAGGCCAGGGCTTCCGGGCTGAGGATCTGCTCGAATTCGGGAGTCACCGGCGCGTTGACCGTCATCGGACCGGCTTTCAAAGATGGGGTTCCCATAGACAGTATCCTTACATTGTCCGCTACAACGACGCCAGCGAGCCGTCCTCATGGAAGGCCGGCGGGAACGGGCGCGTGCCTTGAAACGGATATCTCTTCAGCGCGGCTTCGCTCACTTCGAAACCCAGGCCCGGCTTCGTGGGCAGCGGATAACGCCCGCCGGTCATGCGCATCGCCGGGAAGCCCGTCAGGTCCTCCCACACGCGGTTCATCGGGCCGGCTTCCACGAAACCGCAAATCTCCTGCGCCAGGAAATTCGGGATCGCGGCATCCACGTGCAGGCTGGCGATTCCGCCCACGGGTCCTTCACAAGCGTGCGGCGCCATGCGTATGCCCGCCGCATCGGCGGCGGCAGCCACCTTCCATAGCGCCGTGATCCCGCCTACGTGCGCGATATCGGGCTGCAGAACGTCCACGATCCCCAGGTCGATCAGCTCGTTGAACCCGTACGCCGCAATCAGACGTTCGCCCGTGGCCAGCGGCGTCGTCGATTTCCGGGCAGCCCGTTGCATGGCGCGCACATTTTCCGGCGGGCAAATCTCTTCGGCGAAGAACAGGTGGAACGGCTCGATTTCGCGCAATATGATCGCCGCTACGGTGGGACTCGGCCTCGCGTGAAAATCCACCGCGAAATCCAGGTCCGGACCCAGGCCTTCGCGCAGCGTCTCCATATGTTTCACGGCGCGCTTCAATTTGCGGTCGGTCTCCACCCATTCGAGCAGATCGGGCAACTGGAACTTGAGCGCGGTCACGCCCGCCTGCCGCGTGCGCGCACCGAGTTCTTTGGCTTCCTGGAGCGTCCACGCCTGGGCGTGATAGTATCCACGCACGCCCCGCGGATCGACTGGTCCGCCGAGCAGTTCGTAAACCGGCATTCCCAGCACCTTGCCGCGTATGTCCCAAATCGCCTGGTCGATCCCTGAAATCGCCGAGCCGAGCACCGGGCCGCCGCGATAGAAGCTGCCGATATACATCAATTGGTACAGGTGCTCGGATTGCATCGGGTCGCTGCCCACGATGAAGTCCCGCAGGTCGTTGACGCAGGCCATGGCAGCCCCGGCCTTCCCTTCGAGCGTGGCCTCGCCCCATCCCACGACGCCCTGGTCGGTCTCGAGCTTCACGAAAACGTAGGGGCGGTCGGAGCGCGCGATCTTCTCGTCCAGCGTGACGCCGAAAACCTGCATGCCCGTGATGCGCAGCTTCGACCCGACATCCTTGAATACTTCCGAGCCCGGAGGGACCGCCGTGGCGGGCGCGAAGGCGCATCCGCAGCCCGCAGCCAGGTTGCGCCGGGAGCCGCGCAGCCCTCCGCCGGAGACGCTCAGCGCGCCCAAGGCGCCCAGAAGATCACGCCGTCTCATACCTTCTCCTCGCTATAGCGATCCAGCGATTTCTCGTTCACCTCGATCCCGAAGCCCGGCTTGTTGACGAGCGAAGCGAACCCATCCTTGGCCGCTTCCGGATTCCCGGAAACCAGCTCCGCGCGCATCGCCGCATCGCGCTCGGATCCGGGAAACGGGACCTGCTGGATGAACGAATTCGGTAAGCTCGCGGCTAGGTGTATGCCGGCGGCCGTCGCGATGGGACCGCCGTCGTGATACGGCGCCACGGCCACGTAATGCGTCTCGGCGATCGCCGCCATGCGCCGGATCTTGACCATGCTGTTGAGCCCGAGGCTGGGGCGCAGCAGATCGACGGCCCCCCAGCGCAGCAGGTTCTGGAACACGCTGATCTCGTGTACCGAGCGGCCCAGCCCGACCGGCATCACGCTCTCCTCTGTGATCCGTGCCAGCCCGTCGTGCGTGAGGACCTCGGTAGGCTCGTCGAACCAGAGTAGGTGGTTCTTTTCGAGCGCCGTAGCAACGAAGGCGGCATCTCCCGGCGTCAGCCTGCCGGCTGCATCCAATACAATATCCAGATCCGGACCCGCCAGGCTGCGCATGCGTTCGATGCGTGCGCTCACGCTATCCACGTAGGCCTGCATGCGCCACATCGCATCGCGCGTTGGAATCGGCACCGTGAAGGCCCGGAAGCCCTGCTGCACGGCCCGCTTCAGCGGCGCTCCCAGCGCATTTTCGTTTTCGCCTTCCAGCCCCGCCAGAACGCGCGCCTTGAAGCGCGTCGGGCCGCCCAGGAACTGGTAGACCGGCGTCTTCGTAGCCTTGCCCTGAAGATCGAGGAATGCGTTGTTCACCGCCGCTTCCATCGCCGGCGCCGCGGCCAGCCGGTGGCGGATGTATTCCGATTCATTGGGCCGCCGGCCGGTTGCCGCAGCACGGGCCTCGCGGATTTCGGCGCTGGTCGCCGCGCCGCCTTCGCCATATCCAGCCAGGCCGCCGCGCGTTTCGAGCCGGAGCACGGCATAGCGGCGGCCGGAGTCCGGCTCCCGCAGGCGCCAGCCCTGCACGCTGGCGATCGCCATGCGGTCGGTCGATGCTGATTGCGGCGCGAACGCCGGAAGATCCCTCCAGACTTTCCGCCTCATGGTGTGCGCTCCTGATGGTGAAGTGGGCAGAAGGTATTCTATACCGGGCAGGGCAACAATAGCACTATGTGCAACGAGAATTGCGCATTGTGAGCTACAATCCACAAACCGAGCCTATAGCCCAAAAGGGCTATTGTTGGGTCTCCGCTCCCGTAAACATACTCTCCGCAAGCGGGATGCGATTCCGGCAGGCCGGTCGGGAGCCGGGCGCCGGTGCAGTGAGGGGAGGGTTGCCATGTCGAACCTCTATCGTTTGGGTGTATTCGTTTTCTTTGCCTGCCTGGGGCACGCGCAGGTCGAGCGCGCGTCCATCCTGGGGAATGCGACCGACAATACGGGCGCCGCGGTGCCCAACGTCGTCGTCACCGTCACCAACACAGCCACCAACACCAGCGTCCGCGTAGTCACCGATTCCGCCGGCGCTTTTACGGTCTTGAACCTCATCCCCGGCGCCTACTCGGTGTCCGCCGCGCTTGCCGGCTTCAATCCCGTGACCTACCGCGGAGTCGAGTTGCAGGTCGGTCAACAGGCGCGGCTCGATCTTCACATGCAGGTCGGCGAGCTCAAACAGACCGTCGAAGTGGCGGCCTCGGCCACGATGCTTCAAACCGAGAATGCCGCGGTCGGACAGGTCATCAACAATACCGCGGTCTCCACGCTGCCTTTGAACGGCCGCAACTTCGTCCAACTGGCCATCCTGGCTCCCGGCGTCACAGGCCTGGACTACGCGCAAACCGCCACCATCAATTCCGGCACGCGGCCCGATGAATTGCGCCCCGGAGGAACGGCTCTCCAAGCCAATGGCGCCTCGAACTATTCCAACCAGGTGCTGCTGGACGGAATCGACAACACCGAGATGATCTCGCACACCTTCGTCGTCCGGCCGCCTGTGGACGGCGTGCAGGAGTTCAAGGTCCTCACCAATAATGCGGGCGCGGAGTATGGCCGGGCCGGCGGAGCGGTGGTCCTGATGACCTCGAAATCCGGCAGCAACCGGCTTTCGGGATCGCTGTTCGAATACCTGCGCAACGAGGTGCTCGACGCGCGCAACTTCTTTGCCCTTGCCGGCGGCCCCAAACCGCCCTACAAGCTGAACCAGTTCGGAGGCAGCCTTGGTGGGCCGGTGATGCTGCCGCATTACAACGGCAAGGACCACACCTTCTTCTTCGCCGATTACGAGGGCTATCGCGAAGTCTTCGGCTCGCCCATCGTCTCCACTGTTCCGACCGCCGCCGAGCGTGCGGGCAACTTTCAGGGAATTGCCGCCAATGGCATCTACGACGCGCTATCCACGGTGCCCAATCCCGCCGGCGGCGCCAACATCCGCACGCGTTTCCCGAACGACTCGATTCCCGCCAACCGGTTCGATGCCATCGGCTCGGCGCTGGCCAATCTCTACCCGCTTCCGCAGACCTCGGCGCGCGTCAACAACTACACCAGCACGCCCATCAAGCGCAGCAATGTGCATCGCGGCGATGCGCGCGTCGATCACCAGGCGTCCCCCACCAACAGCCTCTTTTTCCGCTATTCCGTGGATTGGGACCAGATCCAGATGCCGAACACCTTCAACGACGCCATCGGCGGCAACGAAAACAGCTTCGCCGGGCCGGAATCGGTGCACAGCCACAACCTGGTCGCGTCCTGGACGAGGACGTTTTCGCCTGGCACGGTCGGTGAATTTCGCTACGGCTACACGCAGTACAACATGGCGCTGCTCACGTCTTCATTGACCAGCCCCGTCTGGAATATGATCCCCGGCCGCGACACCACCACCCCCTACGAACCGAACGCGCCGATCATCGGCATGAGCGGATATGCGGGACTGGGAACCGCGCGCTCCGAGCCGTTGATCCGCGACGAGCACATGCACCAGGCCATCGCCAATATCAGCTCCTTGCGAGGCAATCACAGCTTCCGGTTCGGGACCGACCTGCACTTCCGCGGCGTCAGCGAGACCGCCAGCCCGCCCGGCGAAAGCCTGTTCGGACGCTGGAACTTCGACCCCAGCTACACCAACAACCCCGCGGCGCCCGCCGGCACCGGCGACGCCATCGCCAGCATGATCCTCGGCTACCCCCTGGTGCTCCGCCGCGACGTGTTTCTGCCGGGAACGGCCAACCTGACCACGAACGAGCTGGATTTCTACGCCAAGGACGATTGGCGTGTCAGCAAGACTCTCACTCTGAATCTCGGCCTGCACTACGAAATCAACACGCCCTTTACCGAAGCGCACAACTACTGGGCCAGTTTCAATCCGGCCACCGGGCAGCAGCTCATCGCCGGGCAGAACGGCGTCAGCGCCACGGCCAATGTCAACACCGACTACAAGGCCATTGGCCCGCGCGTCGCGCTCGCCTGGCAGGCCACTAAGAACACCGTCATCCGCGCCGGATATGGCTTGTTCTACGACCCGCAAGGCAACGCCGGTACCAACATTCGCCAGGAGCGGCAGCCGCCGTTCGACTTCGTCCTCAACGTAAACGAATCGGGCAACGATGTTCCAACCCTGCTCACCAGCGCTGGCTTCCCCATTGTCACCACTCCACCGGCACTCACCAAAGGTCCCGCCCTGTACGCGCTCAAAGGCGTGACTCCGGACTACCGCAACGCGCAGATACAGCAGTTCAACTTCAGCGCGCAGCAGCAGCTCACCAACAACCTGGTCCTGACCGTCGGGTTCGTCGGTTCGGCCGGGGCGCATCTCTCCTGGGCCCCGAATATCAACCTTCCCTTGCCCGGGCCCGGTGCGGTCGATCCGCGCCGCCCGTACGCCGCGATTCTGCCGGCGGTCACCTCGATCGCCTGGATCGAGAGCGCCGGGAACTCGTTCTTTTCGTCAATGCAGGTCAATCTGGAAAAGCGCCTCAGCCACGGACTCTACCTGCTCGGCAACTGGACCTGGTCGCACGGCCTCGATAACGCGCTCAGCGATGGCGGTGTCCCCGGCCCCGTGCCGCAGGATCCCAACAATCGCCGCGCCGATTGGGCCACCTCCAATAGCGACATCCGCCATCGCGTGAACGTCGCCGCGACTTACCATCTTCCATTCGGCCGCGGCAGCGGTATGGCGTCGCAGCTCGTGCGCAATTGGCAAATCGGCGAGGTGCTCGTGGTCCAATCCGGTCTGCCGCTCACCGTGACCGTACCGGGCTCACCGTCCAACACCGGGGCCGGCAGCCGTGCTAACCCCGTGATCGGAACGAGCACGCTTCCTGCGCAGCAGTCGATCAACCAGTGGTTTAATCCGGCCGCGTTTGCCATTCCTCCGGCGTATTCGTGGGGAACACTGGCTCGCGACAGCCTCAACGGACCGGGGCTGGTCAATCTCGACACCATGGTGACCCGCAGATTCATGTTCGGCGAGCACCGCAGCCTGGACTTTCGATGGGAGCTGTTCAACGCGCCGAATCATCCGCAATTCGGCGTGCCGGCTTCGACCATCGGGGTCGGCGGCGTGGCTACCATCACCTCCACCCAGCGGGCCAACCGTCAGATGCAGTTCGCCCTGCGGCTGGCGTTTTGAGGTTGTTCACACCGGCCGAACCTCGACCAGCGCCTGCGCGCCGCCTGCGATTCGCACCGGATTCCGCAATGCCCGCCCGAATTCCGCGAACCGCACCTGCATGACGTCGCCATCCTGCAACTGAATCCCATCTCCGAAGCTGAATGCGTCGGCGCCGAAAAAATGCACGTGGATATCGCCGGGCCGGCGGTGCGCTTCGAACTTGAAATGATGATGCTCCAGGTTCGCCAGGCTGTGGCACATGACCGATTCGCCCGTGTGAATCGGCTTGCACCACAGGACCGCGCCCGCCCGCTCGATGGATACCTCGCCCTCCACGTGATGGAAATCGGGATCGACAACCAGCTCCGGTCCGATCGCGCAGGTACGCAGCTTCGACGCAGCCAGGTAGAGGTAGTTCTTCTTTTCGAACCGGTGGTCGGAGAATTCGTTTCCCGCGGCCATCCCCAATCGCCGCGGCTGGCCCGCGTCGTCGATCATGTACACGCCGGCTATCTCCGGCTCCTCGCCTCCGTCGTCCGCGTAGGCGGGCACGTCCAGCGCTTGGTTGTGCGCACGCAGGGTGGCGCCCGTCCCCTTGAAAAACCACTCGGGCGCGACGCCGATCTGTCCGGGCGCGGGACGGCCGCCTTCCACGCCCCACTGGTACATGCGCATGCTGTCGGTAACCTGCGCGTCGGCGGCGTGCATGGCCTGCCGGTTGGCGGCGCTGCGGATGTGGCTCAACCCGGTCCCGCTCACCAGGCAGCGTGCCGGCTCCAGAGGATGATCGGCCGCCGGCAGGATCGTCCACTGCGAACGCCCGGCGTAAATCTCGCGGTAAGGCAGTTGTTCCGCTGTGAGGTCCTGTTCCGCGGCCCGCGCCAGGGCCGTCCCGCTGCCCATCGCGGCGCCGGCGAGTGCGTAAACCGATTGATGTGTCCGCAACAGGCGGACCTGTTCGCCTTCGACCACCCCGAGGCGGCGTCCCCCGGGACCGTTCAGTTGAATCAGTCGCATCGCTTCTCTATTCAATCACTTCGAACTGCGCCAGGGCATCTTCTTTGATCGTGATCCCCAGTCCGGGAACGTCGTCGCGCAATTCTATATATCCGTTCACGGGCTTGGGCTCGCCTTCGAAGATGTACCAGAACAGCTCGTTGCCGATCTCCACGTCCACGATGGGGAAGAACTCCGCCATCGGCGAATTCAGGCTGGACATCACCACGTGAAAATTGTGCATCTGCCCGGCGTGCGGCACCACCGGGACCGAGAACGACTCCGCCAGGGCCTGCACCTTTCGCGCCTGCGTGATGCCGCCCACGCGGTTGGTATCGAACTGAATGTAGTCCACCGCCCTGGCGTCGAGCATCTCGCGGAAGCCGTAGATCGTGTGTTCGTGCTCTCCGCCCGCGATCGGCACGCGCCCCAGGGCCTTCAGCTCCGCGTAGCCGTGAATGTCGTCCGGGATCACCGGCTCTTCCAGCCAGCGCAGGTGGAACGGCTCCAGTAGCGGTAGCATGCGGCGCGCATAGTCGAGGGTCCAGCCCATGTACGCGTCGGCCATCAGGTCGATCTCGTCGCCGATCACCCCGCGCGCCGTGCGCACCAGCTCGATATTCCGCTGCATGCCCGCCGCGCCATCCAGCGGCCCCCAGCCGAAGCGCAGCTTCATCGCGCGATACCCCTGCTGTTTGTAGCACTCCGCTTCGCGCGCTAGTTCGTCGAGCGGCTGGCTGTACAGCCGGCTGGCATAAACCGGAATCTTCGGCTTGGTGCGCCCGCCCAGCAGCTTGAAGACGGGCTGATGGGTGGCTTTGCCCATCACGTCCCAGATCGCGATATCCACCGCGCTGATCGCCACCATGGCCACGCCCTTGCGGCCGAACGCCATCGTCTGCCGGTACATGTGCTGCCACAGAAACTCGTAATCGAACGGATCCTTGCCGATGAGCAGCGGCTTGAGGTAGAGATCGATGAGCTGCTTGGTCACTCGCGGCGAGAGTGCCGCGTTGCCGATCCCCACCAGCCCGCCGTCGGTGAACACCTCGACGATCAGCCATCCGTAGAAACGGAAGCCGCCCATGGAATCCGCGGGCAGATCCAAAAGGTCCATGGGATTGGTGCAAAAGTGCGGCTGCGGCGGCACGGTCTTGCCTCGCCACTCGACGACTCGCGTTCGAACATCCGTGATCTTCATGAGGTCCCCTCCAGAATGAGCGGTTGTACGCGCCGCACCGTCGCCAGGATGACCAGAAATCCGGCGACGTGCAGCGTGCTGACAATGCCGAAAACGGTCCCGTATCCGAAACCGTGATCGAGAAGATAACCGGCGGCAAGGCCGAACACCACCCCGCCCATGGCGCCGCCGAATCCCACCATCCCCGCAACCGACCCCACGGCATTGCGCGGGAAAAGGTCCGCCGGCAGGATCATCACCAGCGTCGACCACGATTGCTGCCCGAAAAACGCGACGCTGAACAGCACGATCGCGAGCTCGACCGGCACCCTGGTCACGAAGTATGCCAGCGGCATGACTCCCGCGCTGAGGCCCAGCGCCAGCTTGCGCGAAAAATCGAGCGGCCGGCCGGAACGGATCAGGCGGCTGGAAAACCAGCCTCCACAGAGGCTGCCGATTCCGGATGCGGCGTACGGAATCCAGGCATAATACCCGACCTGCCTGGTATCGAAGCCGCGCGCGTCGTAAAGATATTTGGGCAGCCAGAAGAGGTAGAAATACCACGCGGCGTCGCTGAGAAACTTGGCGATGACCAGTCCCCAGACCTGGATGTAGGTCAGCAGGCGCAGCCACCCGGTTGCAGGTTCCGCTTGCGAACCGGCCTGCCCGGGCGAATGGTAGACGCTCACCCACCACACCACCCACGCGAGCCCCACCGCGCCGGAAAGGAAGAATACCCAGCGCCAGCTCAGGTTGGCCAGAGTCATCGCGATCAGCGGCGGCGCGCACACCGCGCCCACTGCCGTGCCGGCATTGATGATCCCCATTGCGGTAGAACGCTCGCCCACCGCAAACCATTCCGCGACTGCCTTCGTCGCCGCCGGAAAACCGCCGCCTTCGCCCATTCCCAGCAGAAAACGGCTGGCCAGCAGAAACCCCGCACTCGCCGCGAGCCCGTGGCTGGCGCAGGCCAGCGACCACCAGACCATGATCAGCAGAAATCCGCGCCGCGTGCCCAGCGCATCCACCAGCTTGCCGCCGCCCGCGTACATCAGCGCATAGGCCGTCAGAAACGCGGCCTGCAGTTGCGAAAACTGCGTATTGGAAATAGGGATGTCCCGCTGAATCGCCTGGATCGCCACCGGCAGCGTCTGCCGGTCGAAGTAGCTGATAGCGATCGCCGCGCTGATCAGGAGAGCGATCCGCCAGCGCCGGGATGAGCTCATTGGGCGTCCCGAACCTGGAGGCGGCCGCGAAGGCGAATGTCCTCGGACGAGCTTCCGATCATGACATCGAACGCCCCCGGCTCTACGGCGAACCTCTTCGATTTGACATCGTAGAATGCCAGGTCGCTCGCCGGAAGCGTGAACGTCACCTGCTGCCTTTCCTTCGGGTTCAGTGCAATCCGCCGGAAGCCCCGCAGTTCCTTGATGGGCCGCTTGACGCTGGGATTCTCCGCGTGCACATAAAGCTGCGCCACCTCGTCGCCGCGGCGTGTGCCGGTGTTCTGAATTTCGAAGCCGATCGTCGCCGTACCGTCGGCATTCATGCGCGCCGGAGAGATCTTCAGCCCGTCGTAGCGGAACGTGGTGAAACTCAGGCCGTGTCCGAAAGCGAACTGCGGCTTGCCCGTGAAATACAGGTACGTGAAGCCCTTGGTGACGTCGTATTCGTCCTGCGGCGGTATCTGGTCGAGCGAATCGTAGACCGTGTACGGCAGCCGCCCCGCCGGATTGTAGTCGCCGAAAAGCACACCGGCCAGCGCCGTGCCCGCCTCCTCGCCCGGATACCACGCCGCCAGAATCGCCGGGACATTCTCGCTCGCCCATTTGACCGACACCGGCCCGCCGCTCATGATCACCGCAATCGTCTTTGGATTGGCCTTGTACACCGCTTCCAGCAGCTGCTCCTGCGATCCGGGCAGATCGAGACTCTTGCGGTCGCGCCCCTCTGCCTCCACTCTCAGGTTCGTGCCCAGGAACAGAATGGCGGCATCCGATTTTCGCGCCAGGTCCGCTGCCTGCTCGATCTCGCCCGCTTTGGCCGGCTCCAGAATATCGCACCCCGCCGCATACTCGACTTTCACGTCCGGGCCCAGTTTCGCGCGGATGCCGTCCACCGGGCTGACGATCGCCGGTTTCGCGCCGAAATAATTCCCCGTCTCGAAATGGTCCGCCTGCGGCCCGATTACCGCCACCGACTTCAGCTTGCCCTTCTCCAGCGGCAGGAATCCGCCCTGGTTCTTCAGCAGCACAATCGATTCCTGCGCGGTCTTCAACGCCAGCTCCCGGTGCGGCTGCGATGCAATCACATCCCCGCCGATTTTCGAGAATGGCACCATCTCCGGCGGATCGAACGCGCCCAATCGGAATGCCACGCGCAGCACCCGCGTCAACGCCTGGTTCACCACGGCCTCGGAAACCAGGCCGCTGCGCACCGCGCCCGGTAGGGACGCCTCGTAGAAGTTATCGTCCAGATCGCACCCGGCCTCGATCGCACGCGCCGCGGCGACTTCCACCTTGTCCGTGATCTTCGCCCCTTGCACCAGGCTGCTGCCGATCCCGCCCAGGTCCGACACCACAAAGCCGTCGAAGTGCCACAACCCGCGCAGAATGTCGGTCAGCAGGTATTTGTTGGCGATATTCGGGACGCCGTTCAACTGGTTGTAGGATGCCATCACGGATTGCGCCCGGCCCTCGATGATTCCGGCCTTCCAGTGAGGCAGCCAGTATTCCATCAGGATCCGCTCCGGCACCTGCGCCGAAAGGCTGTGCCGGTCCGTCTCCACATTGTTCACCGCGAAATGCTTCAGCGTAGCCGCCACCTTCAGGTATTTCGCATGGCTGCCTTGCAGTCCCTGGACGTAGGCGACCGTGATCCGCCCCGCCAGGTAAGGATCTTCGCCGAAGCACTCCTGGATGCGTCCCCATCGCGGATCGCGGCTGATGTTGATCACCGGCGAGCGGTACACGAGTCCGTGCTTCGAACGCGGCCCGTCGGCGCCGATGTTATAAAGAGCGCGGGCCTCGTCGGACATCGAATCCGTGATCGTCTTGATCAGCGCGGGATCCCACGTGGCGGCCATGCCGATCGCGGTCGGGAAAAGCGTGGTCGGCTGCTTCGACCATACCCCGTGCAACGTCTGGTTCCAGCCTCCCCACGCGGGGATGTGCAGGCGGTCGTTGCGCGACGAAAGATGGTTCAACTGCGCCGCCTTCTCTTCCAGGCTCATTTGCGAGATCAGGTCCGCGATGCGCGCTTCGATAGGCTGTGCGGGATCTTGATAGATACCCTGTGCCCGCGCCGGAGTATGGCCGGCCGCCAGAATCAATACCGCCAGGTAGCGCATATCAGAAGATCAGTTTCAGTCCGAACTGAATGTTGCGCGGTGTGCTGATGGTGGACGTCACCACGCCGCCCGACGCCGTGTCGATATTCGTGCCCGGCGCCGAGAAACTCGGACTGTTGGTCAGGTTGAATGCCTCCGCCCGGAACTGCAGCCGCACCCGCTCGGTGAACGTGAATTGCTTGAACAGCGAAAGGTCCAGGTTTTTGAAACGATCCTCGCGCAGGATGTCTCCGCCGGAGTTGCCGTAGGTGTAGGTCGCAGGCAGCATGAACGCCGTCTTGTCGAACCAGTTGGCGATCGTCGGATTGTCGAGCTTGCCCGAGCCGATGCGAATCGGCCGCTGCCCGCCGATCCCGGTGTTGGCCGCGTCGCGGGAGATCGTCGGCGTGTACGGGCGGCCGCTGCGCAACACCACGATCCCCTGAAGCTGCCAGCCGCCCAGCGCCGCATCCACCGCCCGATTGGCGCTCCCCAGCAGCTTCTTGCCCTTGCCGACCGGCAGCTCGTAACCGACGCTCGCCGTCAGGTTCTGCGGTATGTCGAATCCCGTGAGGGCGCGCTCATATGCGTAATTGCCGCCCACCGCCGGGACATTCGAAGTCGTGATGCTCTTCGACCACGTGTAGGAAACCAGGTACCACAGCCCGCCGCTGAAGCGCTTCTGGAATTTCGCCTGCAGCGCGTGGTACCTGGAGGAGGCATCCTGCCCGTTGTAAGTAATCGAGCCGAAGGTCGGCAGAGGTCTCCTTGCCTGAATCGCCCCGGGACCGGCCGGCGGATTGTTGATCGGGTTGGCGTCGTACAGGTTGGTGCCCTTGTTCGCGACGTAATTCACTTCCATCACGGAATCGTGCGGCAGTTCGCGCTGCACACCGAAGCTCCAGTGCTGGTCGTAACCCATGGGCATGTTCGGATACCCGCCCGTCAGGCTCGCCGCCGTGGCCGACCCTCCGATCGGACGCCCCACAAAGAACGTCGCCATCGTGCGCAGCCCGTCGTTGAACACGGTCTCGCTCAGCGTATAGGGAACCATGTTGTGGTTCACCCGGTTGCCGCTGCTTTCCACCTCGTAGAAAATCCCGTATCCGCCGCGCAGGACGGTCTTGTTGTCGAACGGCCGCCACGCGAATCCGAAGCGCGGCGCCCACTGGGCCTTGTCCGTTGCCGTGCAGTTCGCTGCGATCCCCGCCTGGCTGCAGGTCTGGACCAGGTTGCCCAGCAGCGCGTTCGCCGTGGGCGCCGCGAACTGCGCGCTCAGGTCGATGGCCTGCACCGCAATCGGTTTCGGCGAATTGGGCAGGATCGTCCCCACCTGCCCCTTATATCCGTTCAGCCACGGCGAATACTCGTAGCGCAGCCCGATATTCAGCGTGAGCCGCTCGTTCACCTTCACGTCGTCCTGCGCGTACAAGTGCCAGTACGTGGCATAGCCGCCGAACCAGTCCGCCGGGAAGTTGCGCCCCACCGAGTAGGGAATCCCGAGCATGTAATCGGCGAACGCGTCGCCCGTGCCCGCCGGCTTGGCGGGGTTCTGCGTGATGCTGCCATTGAAGGTCCACTGCCCCTCGTACACGCCGCTGTCGGTGAACAGCGGCACCCAGTGTCGGATCTGACCGCCGAATTTGAAGATGTGGCGGTTCTTCACCCAGGTCAGGTTGTCGCTGTACTCCCATACCTTGAGGTCTTGCGTCTTGGGCCGCTGATCGAACGTCGAGCCCGCCAGCGAAGCGTAGCCGCTCCACCCGAAATCCGGGAACGAGCCCGCCACGCCCGGACGATGCCCGGTGTCCTCGAAGCCGGGGACTCCCGCCTTCGAATAGAAATCCGTGCCCTGCAAAAATGCCTGGAGGTCGATCGCATTGGGCAGGTAGTTGAACCTGAATTCGTTGATGAGCGACGGCTTCAGGTTGCTGTTCAGCGCCGCGACCACGTTGTGCCCCCGCGTGTTCAGCGAAGCATAACCCAGCGCCGGAAACGCGTTGGGATCGTTCTCCTGGTAGTTGATGAAGCTGTAGCGCACGAACGCGCGATGCTTGCTGGTGATCGTCTGGTCCACGCGAACCGTGGCCTGGTCCTGATCCAGGGCGGTCGAAGGCGCGAAGATCGCGCGGTTGCCGGAATTCGGATCCGCCAGGTAGGCGGCGAAGAACTGCGCCTGCGGCGACAGGCGCGCCGTGGGAATGCGGTTGCCCGGAAACGGCGCCGCATTGGTCGGGTCGTAAATGGGATTCAGCCCCGGCGCACTGAAGTCCCCGGCCTTCTGCGCCGGCGTAGGCACGATACTGTTGAACACCGTGCCCGCACGCTGCCGCATCCCCTCGTAATTGAGGAAGAAAAACGTCCTGTTCCGGCCGTTGTAAACCTTCGGAATCCGCAGTGGGCCGCCGATGGCGCCTCCAAACTGGTTCCGCTTCAGCACGTCGCGCTGCAGCGCGAAGAAGTTCCGCGAATCCAGCTTGTCGTTGCGCA
>Ga0335080_10001604_pt1 | contig 22218 bp, 16 predicted proteins | sample Lox_Sample_34_FD_206720 | JGI IMG/M metagenome (GOLD analysis project Ga0335080, IMG submission 206720) | Soil microbial communities from Loxahatchee National Wildlife Refuge, Florida, United States - Lox_Sample_3.4 | ecosystem: Environmental > Terrestrial > Soil > Wetlands | place: USA...
TGCACTAGCAGACCCAGTCATGCAGGATTTTCAGTGCTGCACTCTCGGCGCGGTCTGTCAGCGCTCTCTGCGGTTGACCGGCTCGTCGACGCGCAAATTAACCGCGAGCCCAAGCGTTACGCAAAATTAAAATGGGCCGACAACCAAGAAGCGGTGACATTCCTTGGCTAGCGGCCCATTCGATCCTGAATTGGATCGGAGGTGATACCTATATGCTAATCCTCTTTACTGCGAAGTCAAGGGGGATCTGCAGGAATCTGCACCCGCCTTCGCTTGCTCGCAACCCACAGATTTAGAAGTGCTTACAAGTAGTCCGCCAGATGCCATCTGAACCGGGGCGCAGAGGATTTGAAACTGCGTGGTTGACGCGTCGTTCGGTCCGCCGCCACTTTCTAAACCGATCTTCTCACGTTGACATCAAACTTCGCGGGACGTTAGACTTATCAGTTTCCAGAGCCCTCATTTTTTCAATCTAGACCCATCACCACATGGATCAGACGCTGCAGCAACTAGGCGAATTACTGCTTGGAGCCGTTCCAACAGTAATCCTGCTGGCGTTGCTTTATGGCCTGTATACGGTGATCGTGCACCAGCCTCTACGGCGGGTTCTTGAACAGCGCCGCAGCAAGACCGAGGGTGCTGTCGAGAAATCGAAGGCGGACATTGCGGCGGCCGATGCGCGCACTTCCGAATACGAGCAGCGCTTGCGTGAAGCCCGGGCTGCGCTTTTTCGGGCCCAGGAGGCGAAGCGCCAGGCGGCCCTGCAGGCTCGCGCCCAAGCCGTGAGTGAAGCGCGCAGCAAAGCCCAGGTGCAGGTACAAGCAGCCAAGGCCAGCATTGAGAAGGATCGCGCGGCAGCCGAACAACGACTCCAGGCCGAGGCAGCGGCTCTTGCCCAGGAGATCGTACGCCGCGTATTGCAGCCCGCGGGAGCGGGACGTTGATGAAATCGAATCGTGCGTTGCTGATCGGCGCTCTTGCCCTGCTGTTCGTGAGCAGCGTCGCATTCCTGTCGCTGCACGCGCAGGAACCAGCACGTCCTGAACCGACGAAGACCAGCGCCGATGAGGCGCCAACGACTCCGGGCCGCCAACTGGTGCATGAAAGCCGCGAAGCGGCCGGCGAAGAAAAAGATGAGATGGACGAGTTCAAACACTCACCCTCGGTCCAATTGGTCCATCGGCTCACCGGACTGAGCGTCCAGAATTCTTATTGGGCGTGCTTCATCTTCAACTTTGCGGTCATCGCCGCGATCATCATTTGGGCAGGCCGCAAATTTCTTCCCGGCATCTTCCGCGATCGCACGGCAGCCATTCAAAAAGCCATGCAGGAGGCACAGAAGGCGAGCGAGGAGGCGCGACGGAAGCTGGCTGAGATTGAATCCCGCCTGCAAAAGCTCGATGTCGAAATCGGCATGATGCGCGATGCTACCGAGAGAGAAGGCGCCGCCGAAGAGGAACGGATCAAGGTCACCGCTGAGGAAGATGCCAAGAAGATCGTTGCTGCAGCGGAACAGGAGATCGAGGCCGCAGCCAAGGCGGCCCGGCGCGACTTGACCGCCCATGCTGCCGATCTCGCGGTGGGCCTGGCGAAGAAGCAGATTCACATTGACTCCGCCACGGATCAGGCGCTGGTACGCAATTTTGCGGGAGAATTGGGAGCGCCCTCGGGGACTCCCGGAAAGGACGGGCACTAGATGGCCTCTATCGCGAGTACCTACGCCCGTGCTTTCGCCGACGTGATTTTCGACGCGCATCTCGACGCGGCTCGCGCAATCGGAGGCTTGCGCCAGATAGCCTCGCTCTTCAACCAGAGCACGGAATTGCGGCGTGTGTGGGAAAATCCGGCCGTGCCAGTCGAGCAAAAGCGCAAGCTGCTGGATGTGATCGTGCAACGGGACGGAATTGATCGGCCGGTGCGTAACCTGATTGCGGTCCTGATCGACCATCGCCGCCTGCCGTTTCTCTCGAGAATCGTGGAGCAACTGGAGAAGGAAGTGGACGCGCGCCTGGGATTCACAGAAGCGCAAATCTCGAGCGCGCGCGAACTGGGCGACGCCGAAAAACGAACGCTGGAAGTCCAGATTGCCAAATCCACGGGCAAGAAAGTCCGCGCAAGCTACGGATTGGATCCGTCGCTGCTGGGCGGCGCCGTGGTCCGCATCGGCAGCACGATCTACGACGGCTCTGTAAGGGGCCAGCTGGAAAAAATTAAGGAAGCGATTAGCTCTTGAGCTACGAGCTATGAGCTTTGAACCGCGATGCTTCGCGGCGACTATAGATGAATGATTTTCAACATTGAAATAACAGCTGCTGGCTCGTAGCTCAAAGCTCGCAGCTCGAAGCTGATCCTATGGCGCAAATTAAAGCAGACGAAATCACGAAACTCATTCGCGAGCAGATCGAGAACTACGAATCCTCGATCTCAGTCGACGAAACTGGCACGGTCATCACGCTGGGTGACGGTATCGCGCGCGTTTACGGCCTCGACAAGGTCATGGCCGGCGAACTTCTGTCGTTCCCGCACGGTGTAGCAGGGATCGCCATGAACCTGGAAGAAGACCAGGTTGGCGTCGTGCTCCTCGGTGAATACACAGAGATCAAAGAGGGCGACGAAGTTAAACGCACCGGCCGCATCATGAGCGTTCCCGTGGGCGACGCGATGGTCGGACGCGTCGTGAACTCACTCGGCCAGCCCATCGACGACAAAGGTCCGATCACCACCGAAAAGTTCATCCCGCTCGAACGCCTGGCGCCCGGAGTCATTGACCGTCAACCGGTGCGAGAACCGATGGCCACTGGACTCAAGGCCATCGACAGCATGATTCCGATCGGCCGCGGCCAACGCGAGTTGATCATCGGCGACCGCCAGACCGGCAAGACTGCTGTCGCGCTCGACACGATCATCAACAGCAAGGGCAACGACCTTATCTGCATTTACAACGCGATCGGGCAAAAGCGTTCGTCGATTGCGCAAGTGGTCAAGATTCTCGAGGACGCCGGTGCGATGGAGTACACCATCGTGGTGGCCGCCTCCGCCTCCGAGCCCGCGCCGATGCAGTACATCTCGCCCTACGCCGCCTGCGCCATGGGCGAATATTTCCGCGACACCAAGCGCCACGCGTTGGTGATTTACGACGATCTTTCGAAGCACGCTGCGTCGTACCGCGAGATCTCACTGCTGTTGCGCCGCCCGCCGGGCCGCGAGGCCTATCCCGGAGATGTCTTCTATCTCCACTCGCGTCTGCTGGAGCGTGCCGCGAAGTTGAGCGACAAGAATGGTGGCGGCTCTCTCACCGCCTTGCCCGTCATCGAAACACAGGCTGGCGACGTTTCGGCGTACATTCCGACCAATGTCATTTCGATCACTGACGGCCAGATCTATCTGGAAACCGACTTGTTCAACCAGGGTGTACGCCCGGCTGTAAACGTCGGACTTTCGGTAAGCCGCGTCGGCGGCAGCGCGCAAATCAAGGCCATGCGTCAGGTGGCCGGCAGCTTGAAACTGGAACTGGCGCAGTATCGTGAACTGCAGGCTTTTGCCCAGTTCGGCAGCGACCTTGACAAGGCCACGCAGGCCCAGTTGAATCGCGGCCAGCGTTTGGTCGAGTTGCTGAAGCAGGACCAGTTCTCGCCGTTGCCCTTTTCCAAGCAGATCCTGATCATCATGGCCGGAACTGGCGGATTCCTGGACGATATGCCGGTCAACCAGGTCCGCGACTTCGAAAAAGAACTGTATAAGTACGTGGACTCGACCAATCCCGGAATCTTGCGCACGGTCATGGAGAAGAAGAATCTCGACGATCAGTTGAAAGCGCAGTTGCAGGGAGTCATCAAGGAAGCGAAGCAGCAGTTCGCAGCACAAAGAGAAGCAGTAGCGAAATAGTACCGAGTACCGAGTACCGAGCGAGCGGTTTTGACTCGGGACCCGGGACCCGGGACTCACAACTCGGAAATGCCGAACATTCTCGACATCCGTCGCCGCATCCGCAGCGTGATCAACACGCGGCAGATTACCAAGGCCATGAAAATGGTCTCGGCGGCCAAGCTGCGTCGCGCGCAAGATCGTGCCCTTACCGCACGGCCCTACGCCCAGATGCTGACGAATGTCCTGAAATCGCTGATCACGCGCGCCGAAATCTATGACCCCGAAACCGGTGAGCCCAAACACCCGCTATTGGCACAGCGCGAAGAGAAAAATGTCTTGCTGATCGTGGTAACTGGCGATAAAGGCCTGGCGGGGGCGTTCAACGCGAACATCACGAAAGCGGCGCTCCGTTTTCTGGAATCAAAGGCTGGCAAGAACGTCGATATTGAGGCTGTCGGCCGCAAAGGCCGTGACTTTCTGCGACGACGCTACCCCGCAGCCAAGGTGCCAACGCCCAGCCTGGCGGAACTCGCTGAATCTGTGGAGTCTCAACCCGAGACTGCCGAACGAGCCGCTTCGATCCAGATCGCGGGTGAACACATCGGGATCCTCAACAAAGTCGAATTCGCTCATGCCTCGGCACTCGCCGAAAGCGTCATCCGCCGCTACTGTCGCGAAGAGATCGACTCAGTCTACGTGGTCTTCAACGAATTCAAGTCGGTCATCGCGCAGCGGCTGATTGTCGAACAGATCCTCCCCATCGAGCAAATCGGCGAACAGGCCGTTCGCCTCGCCGAGGAAATGACGGAAGAAGAGAAGAAGCGTGCCAAAGAAGCTGCTGTGAGCGCTGGAGTCGGCATGCGCCCGAGCGAGGGCGCCGGGGAAGGCACACAGTTCGGCACATCGCAGGTGGATTACATTTATGAGCAGCCGCCCGCCGACCTGTTCCGTGCGCTGCTCCCCAAATATGTAAGCATCCAGATTTTCCGCGCGCTGTTGGAGTCGGTGGCCGCCGAGCACGCTGCCCGCATGACCGCGATGGACTCGGCCACCAACAACGCCACTGACATGATCGATTCCCTGACGCTCGCCATGAACCGCGCCCGTCAGGCCAAGATCACGAAAGAAATCATTGAAATTGTCAGCGGCGCGGCAGCGATGTCATAAAGCTGCGAGCTTCGAGCCATGAGCTTCAAGCAAGCGGCCAGAATTGAAGATTGAACAAGTGAGGTCAGGAGCAGAAAGCAGAGCGCGAACGTCTACCCGTAGCTCCAAGCTCGAAGCTCGAAGCCATTTATGCCAAACGTAGGACACGTAATCCAAATCGCAGGACCTGCGGTCGACGTGCAATTCCCTGAAGGATCCCTGCCCCCCATCTATCAGGCAGTCGAAGTTGTGAGTGATGGTTTCAACGTCCCCACACCCATCAAGGTCATCCTCGAAGTGCAGCAGCACCTCGGCGAGGGACGCGTCCGCTGCGTCGCTATGGAGCCCACAGACGGCATGGTGCGCGGCATGAAGGCCATCGATCAGGGCGGACCCATCTCCGTTCCCGTCGGCCGGGGCACGCTCGGCCGCGTGATGAACGTTATCGGAGAGCCTGTCGATCAGCTCGGCCCGATTGACTTCAAAGAGCGTCTTCCCATTCACCGTCTCGCTCCTGCCTTTGACGAACAGGCCACCACTGCCGAAATGTTCGAGACCGGCGTGAAGGTCATCGATCTCATCCAGCCCTTCTTGAAAGGCGGCAAGATCGGACTGTTCGGCGGCGCCGGCGTCGGCAAAACTGTCGTGATCATGGAACTCATCAACAACGTTGCCAAGCAGCATGGCGGATATTCCGTGTTCGCCGGAGTCGGCGAGCGCACCCGTGAAGGCAACGATTTGTGGCTTGAAATGAGCGAATCGGGCGTGATCAAGCCGGGGAAGCCCGCTGAATCAAAGGCGGCCCTGATCTACGGCCAGATGACTGAGCCGCCGGGAGCGCGTCTGCGCGTTGCCCTGACGGGCCTCACCGTCGCCGAATACTTCCGCGACGCCGAGGGCGCCGACACGCTGCTCTTCATCGACAATATTTTCCGTTTCACCCAGGCAGGTTCGGAAGTGTCCGCTCTGCTGGGCCGCATGCCCAGCGCCGTGGGATATCAGCCCAACCTCGCCACCGAAATGGGCGAATTGCAGGAGCGCATTACATCGACCAAGAAGGGGTCGGTCACCTCGGTGCAAGCCATTTACGTTCCCGCCGACGACCTCACCGATCCTGCTCCGGCCACAACCTTCGCTCACCTGGACGCCACCACGGTGCTTTCGCGCGCGTTAACCGAAATCGGGATCTACCCCGCGGTTGATCCCTTGGCCTCGACCTCGCGCATTCTCGATCCGCGCATCGTTGGTCAGGAGCACTACGACGTCGCGCAGTTGGTGAAGAAAACCCTGCAGACCTACAAAGACCTGCAGGACATCATCGCGATTCTCGGCATCGACGAGCTGAGTGAGGAGCAGAAGCTCACCGTCGCGCGCGCCCGCAAGATTCAGCGATTCCTCTCGCAGCCCTTCCACGTTGCCGAGCAGTTCACCGGCGCGCAAGGACGCTACGTCAAGATCGCCGACACGGTAAAGGGTTTTAAAGCAATCGTTGAAGGCAAATACGACGACATCCCCGAGCAGGCCTTCTATATGAAAGGCACCATCGAGGAAGTCGAGCAAGCCGCCGAAAAGATGAAGGCGGTAGCGTAAGCAAGTGGTGAGTGCCCAGTGATTAGCGCTCAGTCGTCGTCTTTGACTGAGAACTGAGAACCGAGAACGAATTGGCCGAGACTTTCCAACTCGAAATCGTTACGCCGGAAAAGAAAGTAGTTGAGACTGAGGCTGAGGAAGTCCAGATTCCCGGCAAGAACGGCTATCTGGGCATTCTTCCCGGGCACGCGCCTCTCATTACTGAACTGTCCGTCGGAGAGATCAGGTACCGTGAGAACTCCACCGAGCAGAAACTCGCGGTCGCCTGGGGATTCGCCGAAGTTCTCCCGAATAAGGTAACGATCCTCGCCGAAACTGCGGAGCGTCCCTCTGAAATCGATGTGGAACGCGCTCGCAAGGCGAAAGAGCGTGCCGAGCAGCGCCTGACCAGCGGCGATACCTCCGTCGACGTCGATCGCGCCTTGAACGCACTCCACCGCGCAGAGGCCCGCCTCGATGTAGCTTCGGGAAGGTAGCGGCAGCCTCCTGCAGTCACGAGTTCATAGGCCGCGGTCCACCGAAATACACGAAACTGCGCCTCCCTTCTGGCTGAGTTTGCCAGAGGTGGGGACTCTCGAAGTCGAAGGGTCGCGAGGGACAACCTGCTCTCGCAGTCGCTGCACCGGTACTCAGGGTGCCGCATCGCTTTCGCCGTGTTTGCCAGGACCGACTGCACCGCCAATAATGGAGCAGGGTTCCTGTCAAACCCAATCGCGCATGACCATGATTCCACGTGCACCTCTTGTCTTCCCCTTCCGAAGACGCTGCTGAGGGACAAAACATCATAGGAGAGTGATGCCTCTCAAACCGTTCTTTCGTCTCTGGCGCGAGGGCCGGCTGTCCGCCCTCGTGGGCGCCACCGCCGAGCTCAAGTCTTTCTACAAGCTCACCTACCTGGCGGCTGCCGGGGAGGCCGGGCTGCTCCACCGGCTGTCCTCTGGCCCGGCCACTCTGGACTCGCTCGCCGAGTTCTACTCTGTCGACGCCCGCGGCCGGGAGGCGCTTGAGGCATGGCTGCAGATGTGTGTTCGCCTGCAACTGCTCAGCCTGGGACCCCGCGGATACGCGCTGCGCGGCCTGGCTAGAAAACTCGCCCAGCCCGAGAACGACCCCGTGCTGGCTATGGTGGAAGAGGTTGTCGAACTGCACCACAGGCTGATTACAGCCACACTTCCCAAACTCCGTGCTGGCGAACTATGGAGCCTCGCCGACCAGAACGGGGAACTGATTGCGCGCTCCTCTCGCATTCTCGAAGCCTTCCAGGCGGAAATCATCAGGACCACGTTCCCAGCGCGTGGTGGCCTGCGGCTGCTCGAGATCGGCTGTGGATCCGGCATTTACCTGCGATACGCGGCCGAGAGAAATCCCTCGCTGACTGCCCTTGGGCTGGAGCTTCAGCCGGCGGTAGCCGAGATGGCGCGGACGAATCTTCGCTCCTGGGGGCTAGAGAGCCGAGTCAAGATTGAAACCGGCGACATTCGCGAAAAGGCGCCGGACGAGCCATTTGACATCGCGACGCTCTACAACAATATCTATTACTTCCCCGTCGAAGAGCGAGTCGCGCTGCTCGCCCACATCGGCAGCTTTCTCAGGCCCGGCGCCTTTCTGCTTTTGACCACTTGCTGCCAGGGTGGCAGCCTTGGCGCAGAGGCGCTGAACCTGTGGGGAGCGGCGACCAGCGGCGCTGGCCGATTACCCGCCGAGGACGAACTGGTCGCCCAGCTACGCCAAGCCGGCTACAGCACGGTGAAGACGAAAAGCTTGCTTCCCGGCGATCGATTCGTAGCCTTCCAGGCGTTTCGCGGCTAGCGGTTGTATCTTCGCGCGAAGTTACGATGGTGGCTTTCTGACACTTCGTTGACGCTATCTGGGCTTCTCGAAATGCTCGTCTGCAAAGTTCGATCATTGATTGCCATCTTCAGAGTCTAGTAATTGTCCCTCAGCGTGACACTTGATAATAGGGATGAAACTCTGCCACGGACACGTGAGCGCTTCTGTGAATGGGCCTTGCACGGCGGTGCGCTTAGTCACCCTGAAGGGTGACTCCTATCACTGCTCAGAACCTCTGCGCTGGCCCATCCTTTCGCGGGTGATCCTGCAACCAAGGATCCCTCTTTCTGAGGATATCGGGCACTGCAGATTGGTCCCAGGTTGGATTTGCAGTCGTAGGCTTGAACCGAGAGACCCCCTCCCCCGGCACGCTCCTTATCCGGAACGCCACAACGAGAGCGGTCGCAGTCTTAAATCAGTCTTGTGTGCGCGTGTGTATCGTGCCGCCTCCACTGGCGTCAATCCTACACTCGACCGCCTATGTCATCACGGGTGTTCAGATGAGGAGAGGAGATTCTATGATCCGGCATTCATCATTAATCGCTGCGTTATTCCTGTTGGGAGCGCTGCCCGCAGTTTCCCAGCATGTCAACCAGTTTCTGGAAGCACCTCAATTTTCAACCGGCAGCTCTCCTACATCGGTGGTGATGGGGGATTTTAACGGAGATGGGAAACCGGACTTGGCTGTCACCGATTCGACCTTTATGGTCAGCATCCTTTTAGGCAATGGGGATGGCACCTTTCAGTCGAAAGTCGACTACCAGGTTGGATTCGGCGCCACTTCTGTCGTCGCCGCCGACTTCAACGGAGATGGCAGAGTTGACCTCGCGGTAGCGAATCACACTGGCTCGACAGTCAGCATTCTGCTGGGCAACGGCGACGGCACGTTTCAGGCGCATCAGGACTACACCACGGCCAACAACCCAAAGATGATCGCGGTGGCTGATGTGAACGGGGATGGCAACCTCGACTTGGTTGTGGCGGCGGAGGCGTTCTCAACCGGCACTCCGGGCGTCAGTGTGCTCTTAGGCAGGGGCGATGGAACTTTCCAGTCGCATATTGATCGGACCACGATTGGTGTTCCGTGGGCGCTGTGTACGGGCGACTTCAACAGCGACGGGAAACTCGACGTGGCTGTGGCCAATTTTTACTCCGGTCTGGCAGAAAACCCTAATGGCGCTACCGTCAGCGTCTTCCTCGGCAACGGCGATGGAACCTTGCAGCCTAATGTGGATTACGGCACCGGAAAGAGTCCCCTTTCGGTAGTGGCGGCGGACTTCAACCATGATGGAAAGCTGGATCTTGCGGTGGCGAACTGGGCCGACCACACGGTTAGCCTACTCATGGGTAACGGAGACGGCAGCTTCCAGACCAAGGTTGATTACTCCGCTGGACTCAATCCGTATTCGATCACGGCAGGAGATTTTGATGGAGATGGTGTACAAGACGTTGCGGTCGCCAATCAATACGGTAATTCCGTGAGCATCTTGACTGGGAAGGGGGATGGCACTTTCCGGCCGCACAAGGACTACGGCGCAGCCCATTACTCGATCTGGGTTACGACGGGAGATGCGAATAAAGATAACAAGCTCGATCTCATAGTGGCCAACCAGGGGGATAACACGATAAGCGTCCTGCTGGGCAACGGAGACGCCACGTTCCAGGCTCGCCCGGATTATCCTGCCGGAGGACTCCCCCACTCGGTTGCACAGGGGGACTTCAACAATGACCGCCACCCCGATCTTGTCGTAACCAACGATAACAGCGTTGCTGTTCTGTTAGGCAACGGGGATGGTACTTTCCAGGCAAAAGTCGACTATGCAACTGGCTCGTTCCCGAACGTGGTAGCTGTGGGAGATTTCAATCAAGATCATAATCTGGACCTCGCGGTTACCGATCTGAATGAGCAGGTCGTTGGTATTTTGCTGGGCAACGGTGACGGCACGTTCCAATCGCACGTGGACTATCCCACCGGAGGCGGTCCCGTGCAGATCGCAATCCAGGACTTCAACGGCGATGGGAAGCTCGACCTGGCGGTGGTAAATTCCTACGACAATGCGGTGAGTGTTTTGCTGGGCAACGGCGATGGTACTTTCCAGACCAAGATCGACTATCTGACCGGACTGTTCCCATTCTACGTTGTGGCCGCCGATGTCAACGGCGATGGCAAGTTCGATCTCGTCGTGGCAAACACAACGGACAGCACCGTGAGTGTGTTCCTGGGCAACGGCGACGGCACCTTTGAGGTGCGTAGCGACTATCCAACAGGACAGAGTCCGACTTCCGTAGCGGTTGCCGACCTAAACGGAGATGGCAAGCTGGACCTGGCTGTTACAAACAACAATAACAGCGACAACACTGTGAGCGTACTCCTGGGCAACGGCGACGGCATGTTCCGGCCCCATGTGGAGTACGTCACGGGTCTGGGTCCCAGGGCGGTCGTGATAGCCGATTTTGACGGAGACGGCTTCCTGGACCTGGCAATCGTCAACGAAATCGGCCAGACGGTCAGCATACTGGGAGGCAAAGGGGACGGCACATTCCAGCCTCGGTCAGATTATCCGACTGGGTCTTTTCCGACCTTCCTGGCAGTAGCGGATTTCAATGAAGACGGCGCAGCCGATCTAGCAGTAGTGAACTCATCAGCAAGCAATGCTCCGAACTCCGTCAACATTTTGCTGAATACCCAGGGCACGATGATCAGCCTGCAGCCATCGAGCAACCCTTCCGTCGTCGGACAACCGGTCACTTTTTCGGGAACCGTAAAGGGTAGCCTCCGGGGAGCCAAAATACCTACCGGCACAGTTACTCTTTCAGAAGGAAGCACAGTTGTAGGCTCAGCTACTCTCGCCGCAGGGCAATTCTCTGTGGTCTCCACTTCACTCACGGTAGGTACTCACGCGCTTTCGGCTGTGTATTCGGGGGATACCAACTTCCAGCGGCACGCGGTAAGTCTCACACAAACTGTTCAATATGCCGGTCCTCCCGACTTCGCTATGGGTTCGACTCCCGACAGCGCGACAGTGGCTGCCGGTACGCCGGCTAGTTTTACAATTACTGCCACCGCTCTGAACGGATTCGCCAGTGCGATCAGCTTCGTATGCACGTCGGGATTGCCGCCCCAATCCACTTGTCAATTTTCTCCGTCGTCGATAACTCCCGGCACTGACCCCGGAACTTCTACCTTGACGGTCAGCACAAGTGCTCGAACGGCCGCACATATTTCAACCAATCTCGGGCTGTATGTGAGTTGGCTGTTCCTGCCCGCAATCGTCATGAGCACAGTTACTCTGGCTGCTCCAAGATGCAGAAGGTACTCCAGTTACATCCTGCCGGTTTCACTGTTCGCTGCCTTGATTTGGATTACCGCATGTGGCGGCAATAGCAGCGTCGATAACTCTGGCGGCGGCACCAGTGGAACTCCGGCGGGCGTTTACAACATCGTTGTGACCGGCAGCACCGGCTCCACTCAACACACGAGTACGGTGACGCTGACCGTTCAATAGCGGCGCGCTTTTCAGTCCACAATACGGGTGAAGTTTGCCTGGGCCGAATCCCACGCAGGCATGGTCGACAAAAGACGCCCGAACATAAGATCAAGGCGCTCCCTTTCCAGGCCGTCAGGGAAGCGATATAGCAACTTGTCACCGAACAATGGTCGGTTCGAGTGACTGGAATCCGCAAACAGATGCGCTCAGGCAATCAAGCGGGCAGCACTGACGACTCTGGAGTCTGGGCGATGTTCCTCAAGCCCAATTGACTTATGAGCCGATCTTTTCTCCAATGACTTCTCCCGCCACTACGATTTCGACGCGGCGATTCTTCTGTCTGCCCGCGGCGGTGCTGTTATCAGAAACTGGCATCGTTTTGCCAAAGCCATGAGCAGTCACTTTGTCCGGTGGCAATCCTTGGCCTGTCAGGTAACCGCGCACGGCTTCGGCACGTTGTTCCGACAACTTTTGGTTCAGCTCATCGCTGCCCGTGCTGTCGGTATGGCCCTCAACTGCGAGTTGGAGTGAAGGATAGTTGAGCACGATGCCTGTAAGCTTCGCCAGCGCCTCGCGAGCCTCCGGACGAAGATCGGACTTGCCGGTATCGAACAAGACGTCACCCATGTTGACGATCAATCCCCGCTCCGAGTCGGTTGTGGGGAGCACACGATTGAACTGCTCGAGCAATCGCTTGCGCAATTCCTGCTTCTCGGCTTCCTTTTTGGCGATTTCTGCGTCTGCCTGCTTTTTGGCTTCGGCGGCAGCTTCATCCGACTTTCGTTTTGCTTCAGCAGCTTCCTGTTCGGCCTTAGCCTCCGCCTCCGCCTTTGCCTTGGCAGCGGCTGCCTCACGCTCCTTGGCGATGCGCTCCTGCTCCTGGCGGACGACAGTCAAAATGCGCGCATCTTCGGCGAATTGCGCCGTCTGCCGCGCCGTCGAGATCACAGTACCTCTTTCGGCTTTGCTGGCTAGAGAGTTCTCCGCCATCTTCAGGCTGGCTTCGGCCTTGCTGAACACCTCGGGAGCGTATTTATCCGCTCCCCGCGACTTCGCTATGTCCACCGCGTTCCGTGCTTCATACATTTCCAGGGGAACGTTCTCGAGGTCGGGCGTCATGGCGAGCGGGTTCCCGAGTTTCTCGTACTGGCCCTTTCGCATGAGCTTGTACTCGGAGACAGGAAAGATCTTTCCCTTCGTGTCCTTGCGGGTAGCGCTCTCAAGGACGACCATTTCACTGGGAACACGGACCGAGAAATACGGTTCCGCTGTCACGATCAGCGAGAAAGTCTGAGCCGGCGTAGTCGCGGTGAGCTTGCCCTCTCCGTTCTTGTTGAGGATGATCTCGCCGGTGTTCCCGGTTCGCCCTTCTGGCGTGACGACCCAGAGAACATAGGTAAGGAATTCCGCGCCCAGCGTTGTGGCTGGCTTCATGTCTTTCAGCGAAACCTCAATGTTCGATTTACCCGCTTTGTCCTTGATCTCGACTTTCGCCCCGCCGTTGGCTTGGGGCATCAATTCCGTGCCCTTCAGGTCGACCTTGGAAGTTCCACCTCCGACCTGGTAACCCACCGCCGTGGCGGACCTGGCGAGTGTGGTCGATGCGGGTAGCAGTTGTGCCGCTTGATCGGCCTGAGCAGCCGAATCCGCTTGCGCGAACGCAATACCTGCAAGTGATGCGACCATCAGCCAGCAAAGCAATATGGTGTTGGCTAATTCCCACGTAGAGTGTCGCTTCATGACGAGTCGTCCTTCCATTCGAAATAGTTATGATTGACTTGAACCTTGTACCTGTTTCGTGCAGGCAGACCAATTGAGCTACTTTCAATGTTGCAGTCTTTATCGGAGGTATCAAACTGGCAAGACTGACAGGCTGTGAGAACCGCTCATCGCATAAGCGGACGCTACCTTCTACGTTGAACGCAAACGGAACGGCGTTATTGACGGATCGTATCTGCCAGCGGGTGGTGCTGCAACATCCAGCGCGCAGTAGTTATTGAAATCGGGTGTGGCTTTCGTAAAACTCTTTTTCACGAAATTGGCAAAAATAACATTGCATCACGATGCGATTTTAAGCAACGTTCTCGGGTTCCAAGACAATTTTGCATCCCCCAAAATTTTGGCTATTTGCAGGGGAAAGAAAGTTTTTCAATAGCCACAGGCGATCATTAGCCCCCCGGAGGGGCAATGAGCGTATTCGAGATTTCGCCAACTACGAATTTAGTTTGCCAAATCACTTTTCGCATATTCGATCGCTTGCTTGGCGTTCTGCTGGGCAGTTTCAACGTCTGACTCGGGTAACAAGACGAGCGTCCGATGCCACTTGCCCCCGACAGCGCTTACTTTCAGTTGCAGGTATCCTCTCCCACCCAAGCCCCTAAGATAGATGCTCTCAATCTTAGGAGAGATAGGCGTCAAGTCGATTTTGAGATTCCAGCCGTCAATGGTCCATTTGCGAATTTGATAGACCTCGGGATGATCGCCAGCGAAAATGCGAGCGCAATACCCCATCGAATTGGCGCGAAGATCGACTCTCGTGAAAGGGAGTTGTCCCTCTTCCCAACCGATCCACACGCCAATCAGGTCCTTTTCTGTTGGGGGAATGTTTTTCTTCGTCGCGCTAACAAATGTCGACAGGAAAAGAAAGGGCAATAAGGCAAGAATCAATCGTATGCGCATGGTTTCCTCCCTCGGAATGACACTTTACTCCGATGGAAGGAACTTTTTCAGGATAGGTGTCATTTCCTGCGGAACCCTACGGCATACGAAAGGTCCCTCCATGAAACGGTTCGTTCTTCCGCCTATCCTGCAAATTGCATGCATGATTTTGCAGAACGTGTTTGCGCTCTGTCAGTCCCTGCCAGACAAGGAAATAGCGAGTCACATTCATGCATATCTCAATCCATTCAGCGGAACTGGCAACTTCATCGGCACCGTGCTCGCTGCTCGCGGTGGCCCATTCTGTTTCGACAAAGTTATGGAATGGTGGACTATGAGCTGCATGTCTCGAATTCGAACGAGACTCGGTACCGTATCGCTTCCGGCTCCAAGCCGTTCACGGGCCGCGGCGATTCCCGGTGGTGCTGCTATAGAATCAACAGGTTCTTTTCAGGAGACGGCCCATGAAGCTCTGCTCCGCAATCCTGTCGATTGTCTTCATCTCTCCAGTCCTCGCGCAAGACTCGAAACCAAGTGCTCCTCCTCCGCAAATGCCTCCGCCAGCGCTGGTCACGCCTGAGGTCCACTCCGACAACAGCGTGACCTTCCGCTTCCGTGCTCCCAATGCGCAAGAGGTGAAGCTGTCGCGTGAAGGTATACCCGATCCGCTGCCCATGCATAAAGACGAGAGCGGCATATGGACGGTCAACTCCCCGTCCTGGTCCCCGGACTACTACGGATACTCCATCGTCGTTGACGGCCAGCGCTCGATCGATCCCTACAATCCGCTCCTCAAGCCCAACCTGCTCTCCACCGAGAACATGGTGCACGTTCCCGGGCCGCCGTCTCTCCCTTGGGAACTGAATGAGGTGCCGCACGGGGAGGTCCACCATCACTTCTATCGCTCGACAGTAGCCAATGATGATCGTGATTTCTATGTCTACACCCCGCCGGATTACGATCCGGCCGCGAAGAAGACATACCCGGTTCTCTATCTTCTGCACGGTTACAGCGACGATGCGAGCGGGTGGACTGCTGTCGGACGCGCCAATGTGATCCTCGATAATCTGATCGCGCAGGGCAAAGCCAAGCCGATGATCATCGTGATGCCGCTCGGCTACGGCACCATGGAAATGATTCGCGTCGGCTGGGGAGGTATCTTCAACCACCCCGAAGTTCGCGAGCAGAATCTGACAAAGTTCCGCGAAGCGCTCCTCACCGAAGTCATGCCCAGGGTCGAGAGCGAGTATCGTATCGCGAAAAACCGCGACTCCCGCGCCGTCGCAGGGTTGTCGATGGGCGGATCGGAATCGCTGATGACCGGCCTCAACAACCTCGATAAGTTCGCCTGGGTCGGCGCATTCAGCGCCGGAGGTCTGCCGGAACCATTCGAAAAAGACTTCCCCGGGCTGGATTCGAGTGTCAATCAGAAATTGTATCTGCTGTGGATCGCCTGCGGCACAGAGGATCGTCTCATCACCGCAAATCGCAACCTTCGCGAGTGGCTGAAAACGAAAGGCGTCCAACATACCGACATCGAGACCCCCGGCATGCACACATGGATGGTCTGGCGCAGAAACCTGGCGGAATTTTCGGGGTTGTTGTTCCGCTGATTGAACCTGTGATTCGTTTTGCTAACGGGAGCTTCCGCCAGTCGCCGTGTCACGGCGCACATATCCACGAGTTAGATCATTGAATCAAATCACGTTTCAATGATCAGATTGGAAGCCTGGTCAATCCTGAATCTCTTGCCCGGTGGTACCACCGTCGTCGCACTGTATTCCGTGACGATGCCGGGTCCCCGGTAGCTGTTGCCCAAATGGAGTTCTTCGCGGGCATACACCTTCACCTTCACTTTGTGCCCGTCGAAGATCGCCGTGGTTTCGCTCGCCGACGTCGGCCCGCCTCGCTTCTGGACGACCGCCCTTCCCTGCGACCGTGAAGATCGAATTGTCGCTCGCACGCGCAACGTCACGATCTCAATTTCGCGCTTCGCGTGCGTATACCCATATCGGCGCTTGTGTTCCTGTTCGAAGTCAGGCACAAGCTTCTTGGTAACGGGCAGATTCAATTCGTACCCTTGTCCTCGATAGCGCAAATCAGCCGTTCGAACAAAGCGTGGCACGCCATCCCAATTCTCGTCGGCAAAGTCAGCCCTCGCTATCTTCTCGAGGACCGCGAATTCCTGATTGAATTTCCCATGTGGCACCTCGCGCGAAACGCGCCACAGAACTGTGCGCGAGTAGTCCTTCACCACATCGCTCCACAGAATACCTAGCGCCGAGAGTGCGCCAGGAAACGCCGGTACGATCACCCGCGGAATGCTGAGTGCCTCGGCCAATGCGCACGCATGCAACCCTCCCGCGCCTCCGAAAGCCACAAGCGCAAATTGCCGCGGATCGCGCCCACGCTCGATCGACACCACTCTGATTGCTTTCTCCATGGTGGCGTTCACCACGCGAATCACTCCCGCCGCGAACTTCTCCAGGCTAAGATTCGACCCCTGCTTGTTTAACCATTCCCGCGTAACCCGCCGCGCCCGCTGGAGATCGAGTGTGAATTCTCCGCCCAGAAACTTTGTCGGCTGCAATCGCCCGAGCAGCAGGTTCGCGTCCGTCACCGTAGGCTGCACTCCTCGCCCATAGCAGATCGGCCCTGGGTCCGCCCCCGCCGACTCTGGCCCCACGCGCAGGACTCCGGCGGCGTCAAAGCGTGCCAGCGAGCCTCCTCCCGCCCCCACCGTATGAATGTCGAGCATCGGCACGCTGATGGGCAGCCCGGCGATTTGCGCATCGGTTGCGGTCTTGATCTCGCCTTCCACCAGCGAGACATCCGTGGAAGTGCCACCCATATCGAATGCGATGATGTTCTCAAAGCCACTGCGGCGTGCGCTCGCCGCGGCTCCCACCACCCCACCAGCCGGTCCGGAGAGCACGGTTCGCACCGGTTCCCGCGCGGCAGTCGAAAGCGCAGTAATGCCTCCGGAAGACTGCATGACGAAAACCCTCCCGGTAGCTCTCTGACGGCGCGCTTGGATCTGATCAGGCCGAGAGCCGGGAGCCGGAAGCCGACAGCCGGATGCTGAATCCCGAAGGCCCCGCTCCAGGTTCTCGAGATAGCGCGACATCACCGGCTGTAGATAGGCGTTGATCACGACCGTGGAGGTGCGCTCATACTCACGAAACTCCGGCAGGATCTCGTGAGAGATCGACAGCGGCACACCCAGTTCTCTGAGTGTGTCCGCAACCGCTCGTTCGTTCGCTGCATTGGAAAACGAAAACAGGAACGACACTGCGATCGAATCCGGTTTAGCGGCGGCCATGTGACCTACGAGCTTTCGCAGTTCAGCCGGGCCCGGTGCTGCAAGGATTTCGCCGTCCGCTCCTGTCCGCTCCTGTACTCCAAATCGCATATCGTTCGGGACGAGAGGTGCGACGCGATCGAAGAACAAGTCGTACAGCTTCGGCCGCGCCTGTCGCCCAATTTCGATCGCGTCTTCAAATCCCGCCGTCGTTACCAGAGCGGTGCGCGCGCCTTTCCGCTCAAGCAGCGTGTTGGTACCTACGGTGGTTCCATGAAGCAGAAGGAAGTCTCTCTCTGGAGCGATCTTCCGAATTGCATCGACGATCGCCTGAGATGGATCGTGTGGCGTCGAAAAGACCTTGAGCATGCGCAAGCGACGCGTGGCAGGATCGATCCACACGCAGTCGGTAAATGTCCCGCCGGTATCGATCGCAAGGCGGAGAGGCTCGGAGCGGCGCGTCATAATCGCGGAAAGTAAGACTATCATCCGCGCCCAGGAAACCCACCAAAGCGAACAGCTAAGAGCTGAGAGCTGCGCTATTTCATGCGCACTGCGCTGACTTCATCTTCACAGGCTCATGAGCCTTGACTGGCGGCTTGTTAGAGCGCTCGCCCTTTCGGATCAGCATGATCGCACCCAGAATCGCGACCGAAGCCAATCCCACGCGCAAAGTCAGCGCCTCGCCTGCCAGCAGCCATCCCAGCAGTACGGCGACCACGGGATTGGCGTACGTGTGCGTCGCTACAGTCGCGGGCGGACAGCGTTGCAGCAGCCAGGTGTACGCCGTGAACGCCACGATGGATCCGAACACAATCAGATATCCCAAGCCGGCAATGGATTTGAGCGAGACCTGCGACCAGTGCAGGGCCTGAAATTCGCCAGTCACTGCGGCCGTCGCGAGCAGCATTACCGCGCCACAAACCAATGGCACAGCCGTGCGCGCCAAGGCATCGGAAGGCAGTTTCAGCTTCGGAGAGATCACAACGCCTGCCGCCCATGACAGCGATCCTGTGAGCACCGCCAGCAATCCGAAGAGGTTCGCGTTTCTCGCAGACAGCTCCACTCCCGTCAGGATCGCGACACCAACGATGCCGGCGGCTAAGCCCAACGCACTGATGCGGCTGATCCGTTGCTGCCTCGTAGCCCACGCGAGGAGCAGAATGAACATCGGTTCAGTCGCGATCAGCAGAGCAGCGAGACCAGACGCGACGTGCTGTTCGGCCCAATGCAAGGTGCCATGGCCAACCAGAAAGAAGAGCCCGCCGAGCACGATGCCTGCGACCCAGTGCTCGCGACGTGGCCGATACCCGCGCAGGCATGCCCACGCCAGCAGAACGCCGCCTGCGGTTGTGTGGCGAATGCCCGCCGTGACCAGCGGCGGGATCGTTTCGACCGCATATCGGATCGCCAGATATGTTGAGCCCCAAACGAGGTAGATAGCTGCGAACGCGAGCCCGACTTTGATCGACTCGCTGCGTGGCGCTGTTCTTCGCGTTGTGGTGGGCTGGATCACTGGCCTACCTCCTATGTTTACCAGCTTTGGCTGTTGGAATTTCTGCCGGTGGAGGGCCATGATCTGGGTGGGCTGCTCACGGGACATTTACTAACCTCCAAAACGATGTTCAGAAGTTAGGTTTAGACTAGGCCGACAAGTCTAACTTGTCAAGTATAGTTTGATGGTTAGATAATAAAGTTGTGACGAGGGGTGCCACATCTACACAGACACGATAAAAAGGCGCAGGCCTCCGCGGTTCGAACTCTGCGGCGGAGCGGTCTGCCTGGACTTTATCAACACACTCGACGACCGTTTTACCCCTGATGCCAAGGAATTGCTGAAGGACTACGTGGACCTGGCACGTTTCTCGGAAGATACAGCCATCGTCAGTGACCTGCGCGTCGATCGATTGATGACGCGCAGCATGCAGTATGCGGAGACTGCCGAGCGCGCGCTCGCGTCGGCGATTGAATTGCGCGAAGCAATCAGTGGCATCTTCTACGCGTTGATAAGGAAGAAGCCTGTTCCTGCCGCTGCACTTGCGATCTTGAATTCGCACGTGCAGGAGGCGGCACAGCACCTTACGCTCGTGTTAGGCAGGCAGGGCTTTGAATGGAAATTTGAAGTGGATGGGTACGATCTGTTCGCGCCATTGTGGCCGATCGCGCGCGATGCGGCTGAGTTGCTGGCATCAGAGCGCGTGGAGTATGTGCGAGCGTGTGCGTCGAAGACGTGCGAATGGGTCTTTCTGGACGAGAGCAAGAACCATCGCCGACGCTGGTGTGACATGACGAAGTGCGGTAACCGCGCGAAGGTGAAGCGGTTCTACGTGCGCCAGAAGAGAAGCGCTGCTACGTCGTGAGCGATTGAGGGCTGCCCCCATGCCCAGACCCTCAGTGTCGTGAGACGTCCCCTTCGCCTTAGTTCGCTTTGCAATTGCTGGCCGTGCGAATCTCGTCGATGCGTTTCATGAAGACAACGGTCCATTCGTCGAGGGCGGCTTCATCTACATTTTGAGTTCCGCTGGAGCGCAGCCTGCGCACCTGCTTCTGATCCATCATGTTGAATCGGGAGACGCGGAAAATCGACTTGACCGTATCCCGATCGAGACGGGCAACCCGCTGGATCATCAGATCCTGAGCTTCTTTCAAAACCTGCTTATCGCCGAGCAGCGTGGCACGGAGTTCGCAGTTGCCGGGATTCACAAACACGGTCTGCGGCCTCCAGGCGTCGAAACTTCCGCGAGGATTGGTTCCGAAGAGATCGAAACCGCTGCGTTTCTTGCCAAAGGTTGACCCGAGATCGTGAACGTAGATCACAGGCTTGCTGCAAACCTTGGGCTTGCCTTCCTCGGTTTGCGCCCACTCCGCGCAATCGACGCGGTTCTGCTGGGGCAGAGCGTTGTGATAGTGGATCAAGCCCAGGGCGAGGCGATAGGCATCGAATTCGACTTTCTGCTTATGGCTCCATTCACCGTCGGAGTAAAACTTTGCTGCGTCAGTCCAGGACCACGTTTCGTCGTCCTCGGGATTGATCTCATCCCAGGGCAATTCGCGCTCCGCGCTGACTATCTTGAAAACTGTAGGCGCATCCTTCAGCGAAGCTTTGTTGTCGGTCAACTTGTTTCCAAAAGGATCGTTGCCACAGCCGATGCAACTTGCGGCAGCGGCCGGATACACATGGTCTGCCGGGAAACCCAGGACCCACATGATTCGCGACGCAGCCAGGGTCGTGAATACTTCATTGAAGCGAGGATTGTGATCAGGATAGGGAGGCTTCAGATACTTGATCTTGAAGCGGTCCGCCTTGATTTCATGTTCGTTCTTGTCGTCGTTGCGCGCATACAAAGACGCGGAACGCTCCCCGCTCTTATCTTTTTCGATGACTACTTTGACTTCGTCAACCCGGATGGGCTCTCCCTTCTTGCTGTAGAAAGCACCATCGGGAGTCATGTGCCAGCACTGGAATTTCATGCTGTCGCCAGGAACCGCGACGAAGGCGTAGTGCGGCCGGAAGTAGCAAGAGATAGTGTCATTGCCGGTGAAGTAGGCGAAGCGACTCTGATCCGGATTGGCGGAATCGAAGTCGGGACCGTTGGAGAGTTGCTCCGGAGTCAACGTGGGCTGATCCAGCAGAATGCTCGCGGTGCGGACGCAGGGCAGCTTCTGGTCCTTCGTCATGCCCTTCGGGACTTCACATCCCTGAGTTTGGGCCCAGACGGGAGCAAAGCCGGTTACCATGACCCCAAGAAATAAGAAAACAAACTTCCGCCACATAGCTGACTCCTTCAATTCCTCGACCGTGCGCTCAATAGGGTTTTGCTGAACAGAAGTTGGGCACGGTGGAGAGGCTCATTGGATTGTCAATGACCGCGAGATCGGCTGGTTTCTCCTTCCACTCACAGCGAGCATTGGCAAGCTCTTCGCGCTTTTGCTTGAATGCGTCTACCCATCTCTTTATGACGGTGGCTTCGTCCACGCCGGATTTGAAGCTGCCATCGTGGTTGTGATACTCGGGCATCTGAGCGGCGCGCGAAGCACGGAAGAGCTGCTCGATCTGTTGGTCGGACAGCTGGCACATCAGACCCGCATCGAAACGGCGACCTTCCTCGCTGATGAGCGGATCGCTCAAGCCATCGTGCGCCGTGAGACTCTTGGTAAGCGTGGCCTGGCACTGTTTTGGTGCGCCATCCGTCCCCGCCTTCTTCCACAGCTTCTTGCTGGACCAAATCCCGAGGTTCATTTTTGCGGAGCCGTTACTGGTAAACCAGCCGCCGCCTCCGAACGTGGCGCCGACATCCTGGACGAGCATGACGGGATCGTCGCAGGTTGTGGTGAAGG
>Ga0335080_10001605_pt1 | contig 22212 bp, 18 predicted proteins | sample Lox_Sample_34_FD_206720 | JGI IMG/M metagenome (GOLD analysis project Ga0335080, IMG submission 206720) | Soil microbial communities from Loxahatchee National Wildlife Refuge, Florida, United States - Lox_Sample_3.4 | ecosystem: Environmental > Terrestrial > Soil > Wetlands | place: USA...
CCTGGCCAAGCACGTAGAAAAGCTCCTCCGCAAGCTGAACCTGAAGGAGCCCCTCTCGATCGACAAACTCCGCTCCCAAGGCTGGTAACGCGGGCCTCCCGCCCCGCCAGGGACGCAGGCCCTTGTTGTTCTAGTCCAACCACGCCTCCTGCCTCCTCAATCCGAACCGCGGCACCGCCCCGAACCTCCGTTCCCTCCCCCGAAAATCCTTCACCGCCGCCGCCAGGTCCGCCGCCCCGAAATCCGGCCACATCGTACGGCTGAACAGCAGCTCCGCGTACGCGCTCTCCCACAGCAGAAAGTCGCTCAGCCGCCTCTCGCCTCCCGTGCGGATCAGCAGATCCACCGGCGGTCCCATCCTCCGGTCGAACGCGTCGCGCGAAAATTCGCCCAGCGCCCGCGCCGCAGCCAGAATCGCGTCGCGCCCCGAGTAGTCCACCGCGATCCGCAGCCGTAGCTTCTCGCCTCCCGCCGTCGCGGCTTCCGCCCGTCCGACCGCCGCCACCAGCGCCGCGTCCAGCCGGTCGCGCCGCCCGATAAACTCCATCCGCACTCCCTGCTCCACCGCGTGCGCCGTCTCCGTCTCCAGGTAGAAGGCCATCATCGCCATCAGCGCCTCCACCTCCGCCGCCGGCCGCCGCCAGTTATCGCTCGAAAAGGCGAACAGCGTGAGAATCCCCACGCCCGCATCCGGCGCCGCCTCGATCACCCGGCGGGCCGTTTCCACTCCCGCCTTGTGCCCGGCCACCCGCGGCAGCCCCCGCGCCAGCGCCCACCTCCCGTTGCCGTCCATAATGATTCCGATATGTAGAGAACTTTGCATCATAAAGCATCCGTCCGTAATAGTACCTCCTGCCCGTCCCGGAGAGGCAGCCAGCCCTCACCGGTCGCGCATGGCTTGTATCAGTGCTTCCATGTGATCCAGGTAACGTTCCAGCGCGCGCCGTCCCGCCGCCGTCATCCGATAGTCGGTGCGTGGCACGCGCCCTTCGAAACTTTTGTTGCACGCCACGTAACCGGCCTCTTCCAGCTTGCGCGCGTGCACGCTGAGATTGCCGTCCGTCGTGTCGAGCAGTTTCTTCAGCTCGTTGAAAGTCAGGGATTCGTTCACCGAGAGCGCGCTCAGAATGCCCAACCTCAGCCGCTCGTGTACCAGCCGGTCGAGTTTCCCCGCCTCGCCCGCGGCCTCCAGAGGCAGCGGCCGCTTCTCGCGCTCCCGTCGCAATGCATTGGATTTAGCCGCCATATTTCACCGCAATCACCGTTCCGAACACCACGTGCAGCCCGCCGAACCCCGCCGGCAGAAGCACTGCGCTCCACGCCGGCTCCAGCAGCGCCGCCGCGCCCACCGCCATGAAGCAAGCCCCCATCAGCGGCACCACCCGCACCGACGCCGACCCGCCGGATAGCACCCCGGCCCCGTACATCAGCAGCCAGATGCCCGGCAGAAACACAACCAGGCCGGCGCGAAAGAGTACGGCCGTCAGCAACGCGCCGGCCAGTACCGCGGGAACAAACCCCGCGACGAACTTGCGTCCCGGCCCCGAAAACAGCGGCATGCGGAACCGCCGCGATTTCAGCGCCGCGCCCGCAATCCCGATGGTCAGCGCCACTACCGCCGTCCCCACCCACACCAGCAGCCACCGCACGTCGCCCGGCCGATTGCCGCTCAGCCGCGAGGCCGCCAGCGCCGCCAGCCCCATCAGCACACCGCCCTTGCCCGGCACCGCGGTAAAACTTCCCGCGCGCTCCATGGTCTCGCGGATGTACCGCAGGTTGTCCATGGCGTGCTCGTGCAGTTCCACAGGCTGCTGCCGCGGCGTCGCCATCGAACCCATCATACCCCTGTCCCGGCGTATTTTCAAGTACTTTTCCTCGCAAAGCGGGCCGTGAGCTCGATCTCGATCTTCATTCTCGGGTCCGAAAGCCCCGCCTCCATCATCGTCGCCGCCGGCCTGACCTCTCCAAAGTACTTCCGCAGCACCCCCCAGCACCTCTCGAAATCCGCCGCGCGCGGCAGAATATAGCGCACCCGCACCACGTCCTCGAATCCGCTGCCGGCTTCTTCCAGCGCCCGTCCGATGTTGCGCAGGCACTGCTCCGCCTGCTCCGCCACATCCTCGGGGATCGTCATGGTCTGGTAATCGAACCCCGTCGTCCCCGAAACGAAAATCCACTCCCCGTCCACCACCGCGCGCGAGTACCCGATATCACGCTCGAACGTCGAACCCGACGAGATCAGCCGGCGCATTCGATCATCCTAGCAAAATCGCCGCGGCGCTCTTGCAACACCCTGTTAAAATGAACGCGTGGCCCCCACGGAACAGTACTCGCGCGCGGATGTGCGCCGCAAGTTCGGGCTGACCGAAAAACAGCTCAAGAGTTGGGAGCGCCAGAACCTCCTCGCCGCCGCGGTCAACTACACCTTTTCCGATCTCATCGCCATCAAGACCCTCCTCAAGCTGCGCGAAAACAGGATCTCCACCCCCAAAATCGCCCGCGCCCTCGATTCCCTCCGCGAAAAGCTCGACTGGATCAAGCAGCCCCTCTCCGAGCTCCGCGTCCTCAGCGACGGCAAACGCATCACCGTCCAGCTCGGCGGCCAGAAGATGGAGGCGCTCAGCGGCCAGATCCTCTTCGACTTCGACGCCGCCGAGATCGGCGCCGTGAAGGACTTCCCGGAGCGCAAACCCGCCGTCAACCGCACCCGCGAGTCTGAAGCCTGGTTCCAGAAAGGCCTTGAGCTAGAAGAGACCGGCGCTCCCGTCGAGCAGGCGGTCGACGCCTACCGCAAGGTGCTGGAGCTGAACCCCGGCGCCGCCGGCGCCCTCGTCAACCTCGGCACCATCTACTATCGCCTGCGCAGGTTCGATGAGGCCGAGAAGTACTACCGTCGCGCCATCGAAGCCGACCCGGGCTACCCGCTCGCCGAGTTCAACCTCGGCAACCTCTACGACGAGCAGAACCGCACCGATGAAGCCTTCAACCACTACCGCCGCGCTCTGGCGCTGAATCCCAACTACGCCGACGCGCACTTCAACCTTGCCCTGCTCTGCGAGCGCATCGGCGACCCGCTCAAAGCCGTGCGCCATTGGAAGATCTACCTGAAGCTGGATAGCTCCGGACAGTGGGCCGATATCGCGCGCCGCCAGCTCGAGCGCCTCCGTCAGGCCGTTCTCCGCTAGCCCCTCACCGCTTCCCCAGCTTCTGATCGCAAAGCGCCGCGCGCGCGGCCGAGCCGCTGTCCGATGGATTGATCTTGACCGCGCGCAGAAACGACTCCCTCGCCTGCGCGTATTTTCCCAGTCCGAACTCCGCTTCCCCCAGCGCGGCATGCACCGCCGCGTTTTCCGGACGCTCCCTCGCCACCTCCCGCAAATACAACTCCGCTTCGTTCAATCTGCCCGCCTTTAATAGCGCCATCCCCAACGCCAGCCGCTGTTCCGCGCTGTGCGAAATCGATAGCGCATTCCGGTACTGCTCGATCGCCTCTTCGGTGTGGCCCTGCGCCGCGAGCTGATTCCCCGCCGCGAAGGACTTCTGCGCTCGCGATGCCCTCTCCCCGCGGTAGGCATAGTTCAAAAACCCGCCCACCAGCGCCACCGCGATCACCGCAACCAGGGCTCGCATGATCATCCTGATCGGAATCGCTGCCCCGCCGGCCGCCTGCGGCGTGCCCGCCACGTCGCCTCTGCGGTATGCCGCCAGGATGTCTTCCACCGAAATCGTCCCCAGCACCTCGCGCACGTTGCTGCGGCTGATCACCGGCAGCGCGTTCATGCCGCTGGACGCGATCCGCTTCAGCGCGTCCTCCACCGTGTGATCCGGATGCACGTGCGGATAGCTCTCCTGCGTCAGGCTCTCCGCCGGAATCGGCAGTTCTCCCGCACCCGCGCGGTAGACGCTCCCCACCAACAGCGGCGTTTCCACCGGCTCGCGCGTTCCCGCGGGCAGATGTACGCCGTCCTGGTGCTGCAGCGCTTCGTAAATCGGTTCCTCCTGCAGCCGGCTCGAAATGAAGTAGCTCATCAGGTTGGCGATCATCAGCGGCACGATGATCGAGTAGTCCCGCGTCACCTCGAAGATCATGATCACCGACGTCAGCGGCACCCTCACGATTCCCGCAAACGCCGCCCCCATCCCCACCAGTGCGTACGCCCCCACGCTACCCGTATAGTCCGGCAGCAGCATGTGCGCCCCGCCGCCCACCGCGCCCCCCATCATCGCTCCGATGAACAGGCTCGGTCCGAAAATTCCGCCCGCGTTCCCCGACGCGTAGCATGTCGCCGTCGCAATGATCTTCAAAATCACCAGCAACACCATCGTCCCGATCAGAATCTGCCCGTTCAGCGCCTGGCTGACGAATCCGTACCCGACCCCCAGAACCTGTGGCACGAACCAGCCCATCAGCCCCACTGCCGCTCCGCCCACCGTCGGCAGCAGCCACTGGATCGATTGCGGCATCGCCAAAAAGTACTTGCGCTGCCACAGGAGCAACCGCACGAACCCCACCGACACGAAGCCGCCGATCACCCCCAGCGCCCCGTAGAACAGAAACTCGATCGGATGCACCAGTTGGTACGCCGGCACGTGGAACAGCGGCTCGTCGCCCAGCACCAGGTGCAGCACGATCCACGAGGTCGCCGAGCTTAGCACGATCGATCCCAGCACCGGCGCGTGCAGGTTGCCCATCACCTCTTCCAGCGAGAACAGTACCGCCGCGATCGGCGTATTGAACGCCGCCGCCAGCGCCGCCGACGCCCCCACCGGCACCAGCGCCCGCACGCTCTTCGTCGAGAGCCCCAGCCGCCGCCCCAGCACCGACGCAATCCCCGCCCCCACCTGCACCGACGGCCCTTCCCGTCCCAGCGCGATCCCGGTGGCCAGCGACACCGAGCACAATCCGAACTTTCCCAGCACCGTCCGCATACTGATATAGCCGTCGCGCAGAAACAGCGCGACCTTCGTTTGCGGAATCCCGCTGCCCCGCGCGTACGGGAAATACTTGGAAAGCAGAAATCCCGTGGACAATGCCCCTGCAATCGGCACCAGCACCCGCCGCCACGCCGCGCTCCCCGGCGGATACAGCCGCGCCCCCAGATTCTCCGTCAGCAGGATGAACGCTACCACCACCAGCCCCACCACCGCCCCGATGATCAGCGTCAAAACCAGCAATACCTTCTCTTCGTGTCTGTGCCCTGCCTCCATTGAAGCCATAAACTTATCCTAAGTCCTCTGTGGGACCGGCTTCAGCCGGTCCCGGCGCGCAGCGCCGTTCATTGTGCGTTCATCCTCAGACGCGCAAAATAGAGTTGTGCGCATCCTGCTGGTCGAAGACGAGGCCCGCGTCGCCGCCTTTGTCGCCAAAGGCCTCCGCGAGCAAGCCTACGCCGTCGATATCGCCGCCGATGGCGAGCAGGCCCTCTACCTCGCCGCCGTCAACCAGTACGATGTCGTCATCCTCGATGTGCTCCTGCCCAAAAAAAACGGCTACACCGTCTGTCGCGAGCTCCGCCGCGATGGCTTCCGCGCCCCCATCCTCATGCTCACCGCGCGCGACTCCATCGATGACCGCGTCGCCGGCCTCGATTGCGGCGCCGACGACTACCTCGTCAAGCCCTTCGACTTCAAGGAGCTGCTCGCCCGCCTCCGCGCCCTTTCCCGCCGCATCGGCATCCCTCGCGCCGAGACCCTCCGCGTCGCCGACCTCTCGCTCAATACCGCCAGCCACGCCGTCTCGCGCGCCGGCCGCAGCGTGACCCTCACCGCCAAGGAATACGCCCTGCTCGAATTTCTCGTCCTGCACGAAGGCCGCGTAGTGGGCCGCGAGGACATCGCCCAGCACGTCTGGGACGAAAGCTTCGATGCCTTCTCCAACGTGATCGACGTCTACATCAAGCGCCTCCGCTCCAAGCTCGATTCCGCCTCGCGCCCGCGCCTCATCCACACCCGCCGCGGCGAAGGCTATATCCTCACCGCCCGCCCGGAGACCGGCGATGACTAGAAGCTTCCGCTTCCGCCTCACCGCGCTCTACCTGGCGCTCTTCTCCGTCCTCTTCTTGCTCTTCGGCATACTGCTGTACGGCGGCATCTCGAAGACCCTCCGCGCCCGCATCGACGACTCCCTCGCCTATGAAGCCGAAACCGCCGCCGGCATCTTCCTGGACGAGATGGGCGAAACCAAGGGCGACGTCCAGGCCTCCGCCAACGAGACCGTCACCGCCATGAAGCTGCACGGCGACGAAATCTACGTCTTCGAGGACGGCCGCGTGCTGGCCAGCAAGAAAGCCGCTCCGGACACCGCTCCCCACACTTCCGCATCCCGCGAAGTCGCCGCCGTCGGACGCAAGTTCCGCATCGTGGTCGCCGCCTCGCTGCGTCCGGTCGCCGACGCCACGCACGCCGCCCGCCAAGTCATCCTCATCGCCCTGCCGCTCGTCCTCGCGCTCGCCGGCATCGGCGGATATCTCCTCGCGGGCCGCACTCTGCGCCCCCTCAGCAGCATGGCCGGCCAGGCCCGCCGCATCACTGACGCAAGCCTCCACACCCGCATCGAAATCGGTCGTGCCGCCGAGGAGATGGAGACCCTCGTCGCCGCCTTCAACGAGCTCCTCTCCCGCCTCGATCAGTCTTTCGACGGCATGCGACGATTCGTCGGCGACGCCTCCCACGAGCTGCGCACGCCCATCAGCATCATCCGCGGCGAAGCCGACGTCGCCCTCTCCACCGGCCGTAGCCCCACCGAGTACCGCGCCGTGCTCTCCGTCATCCTCGATGAATCCCGCCGCCTCTCCCGCCTCGTCGACGATCTGCTCAACCTGGCTCGCGCCGATGCCGGGCGCGTCCGCCTCCAGGTCCGCAGTTTCTACCTCAACGAGCTCCTCTGCGACTGCTGCCGCAGCGCCCAGGCCTTGGCCGCCGCGCGCAGCCTCACCATCGAATGCCGCCCGTCCAGCGATCTCGAATACTCTGGCGACGAAGACCTTCTGCGCCGGCTCGTAATGAACCTCCTCGATAACGCCATCCGCTACACTCCTCCCGGCGGCCGCATCTCCGCCTCCCTGGAACCTGATGGCGCTTCCGTCCGCCTGCATATCTCCGACACCGGCATCGGCATCTCCCCCGAGGATGCCCCTCGCGTCTTCGAGCGCTTCTACCGCGCCGGCGAAGCCCGCTCGCGGCAGGACGGCGGCTTCGGTCTCGGCCTCGCCATCGTCAAGTGGATCGCCGAATCGCATCGTGGCACAGTCGAATGCGCCAGCCGCCCCGGCGAGGGAAGCACCTTCACCGTCACCCTCCCCCTGACGCGTGGCGCGGACGCACGGCTTTTGTCGTCCGCCCTCTCCCCGCGAATTTCGTAACCTTTTCCACCCGCGGCAGTATCACACCTATGCGCAGCGCTCTCCGCTATTCCCTCAGGCAATTTCGGAGGTCACCCGTATTCACCGCGGCCGCCGCCCTCACCCTGGCCCTGGGAATTGGCGGCACCACGGCCATCTTCACCTTGATCCACGCCGTCATGCTTCGTTCGCTGCCGGTTTCCGATCCGTCCCTTCTCTATCGCATCGGCGAGGGAGACGATTGCTGCGTTGAGGGCGGCCCCCAGGACCGCTGGGGAATGTACTCCTTCCCACTTTACGAGCGCCTCAAGGCCGAGACCCCGGAGTTCGAAGAAGTCGCCGCATTCCAGGCCGGTGGCAATCGTTTGAGCGTCCGCCGCGAAAGCGCCGGATTCGCCGCCAAGCCCCTGCGCTCCGAATACGTCACCGGCAATTACTTCTCCACCCTCGGCGTCAAGGCCTTCGGCGGCCGCCTCCTCTCTCCCGATGACGATCGGCCCTCCGCCACCCCCGCCGCCGTCTTGAGCCACAACATCTGGCAATCCGAATACGGCGCCGATCCCTCTGTCGTCGGCTCCAGCTTCGTCGTCGAAGGCCATCCCTTCACCATCATCGGCGTGGCCCCGCCCGGATTCTTCGGCGAAACCTTGCGCGGCAACCCGCCCGATATCTGGATTCCCCTGCAACAGGAGCCCCTCATCGCCGGCGAGGGCTCCCTGCTCCACCAGCCCGTCGGCGCATGGTTGCGCATCATTGGCCGCCTCCGCCCCGGCGCCTCCGTCGAGGGCATGTCGCCCCGCCTGACCGGCGTCCTCCGGCAGTGGATGCAGCACGATTCAGGCTATCCGTCCAACTGGATGCCCGACATCATTCGCGGCCTTCCCAAGCAGGTGATCAACGTCGTCCCCGCCGGCGCCGGTGTTGCCGAAATGAAGGAGGAGTACGGCCACAGCCTCCAGATCCTCCTCGCGGTCTGCGGCATGGTCCTGCTCATCGCCTGCGCCAACGTCGCCAACCTGCTCCTCGCTCGCGCCATGTCGCGCCGCGCGCAAACCGCCCTCCGCATGGCCGTCGGAGCCGGCAGGCGCCAGATCGTCGGCCAGGCCCTCACCGAGTCGATCCTCCTCGCGGTCGCGGGTGGCATCGCCGGTCTCGTCGTCGCCGTCGGCGCCGGCCGCTTCCTGCTGGCTCTGGCCTTTCGCGGCTCCCGCTTCATCCCCATCAGCACCCTGCCGTCGCCGGCCGTCCTCGCCTTCACTTTTGCGGTAGCCCTCGTCACCGGCGTCGTCTTTGGCGCGGCCCCCGCCTGGTTCGCCACCCGCACCAGCCCCCTCGATGCCATGCGCGGCGCCGGCCGGTCCACCAGCGACCACTCCTCCTTCACCCGCACCGCCCTCCTGATCGTGCAGGCCGCTCTGTCCGTGGTGCTCGTCGCCGGAGCCGCGATGCTCGCGCGCAGTCTCGATAAACTCGAGCATCAGCACTTCGGATATCGCACCGATGGCCGCGTCGTCGTCTCCCTGAACCGGCCTCCGGCAACCTATTCCCTGCCCCAGCTTCAATCCCTCTACCGCCAGATCGAAGAAGGCCTCAATCGCCTTCCCGGCGTCACCGGCTCCGGCCTCGCCCTCTACAATCCGCTCACCGACAACTGGGGCGAGCTCATCATGGTGTCCGGACATCCCCCGCCTAAAATGAACGGCGAGGCGGGATCTTCCTGGGACCGCGTCAGCGCCGAATACCTTCAGAACCTCGGCGTGACCCTGCTCCGCGGCCGCTATTTCGATCGCGGCGATAACGAAAGAACCGAGCTCGTCGCCGTCGTCAACGAGGCCTTCGTCAAGCGCTTCTTCAAATCCGATGAAGACCCCCTCGGCCAGCACTTCGGTCTGGACATGCCCGAAAACGCCGGCACGTTCCGCATCGTGGGTATCGCGCGCGACGCCAAGTTCGCCGGCTTCGCCCTGCGCCGCCCCGCGCGCCCCATGTTCTACGTTCCGCTCGCGCAAAACGTCCCCTACAAAGACCCGCTCATGAAGCGAATCGAGCTTCAAACCCACTTCATCGGCGGGCTGATGCTGGTCACCAACGTTCCGCCCGGCACACTCGAGCCGCTGATCGTTCGCACCCTTGCCTCCGTGGACCCGAACCTCACCATCAACAGCGTGCGCACCCTTCAGCAGCAGGTCGAGCTCACCTTCGATCAGGAACGCGCCGTCGCCAGCCTCGCCGGCCTCTTCGGAATCGTCGCTCTCCTGTTGGCCGCCGTCGGCCTCTACGGCGTCACCGCCTACACCGTGGCGCAGCGCACCCCCGAAATCGGAATCCGCATGGCCCTGGGCGCGGACCGCACCGGCGTCATTCGCTATATCCTCCGCGGTGCGCTCGTCCACGTGCTCGCCGGACTCGCCCTCGGACTTCCGCTGGCCGTCGTCGGCGCGCGTCTCATCTCCAGCCAGCTATACGAAGTCTCCTTCTGGGATCCACTCGCGCTCGGCGTCGCGGCCGGCGCGCTAGCCGTCTGCGCCGTCGCCGCCGCCATGATTCCAGCCGGCGTAGCCGCGTCCATTTCGCCCATGACCGCCCTGCGAACCGAATAACCCCGATTTTCAACCCGCTGATCTACGCACCCGGTGTGACCAACGTTTTGGGCGGCTCCGCGATGCTGATCGCCAGTCTGACCTGGGAATCGTAGGGAGCTGCCTCGTATACCGGTTCATCCGCACGAGGTAGGTCCACTCACGCAGTGTCACCCTGCAACTGTCGGAAAACCGCCGCGCCGATCGCCGCATGTCGTGGATGATCTAGCAGTCCCGTCTCCAACAACATCGCCGCGAAGACCACGGCCCAGCCTTTTGCCCGCCGGATGCAATCGCCATCTGCACCGTAATCAAGTAGCGCTTGTTCGCGGACAACCCTGTCGGGGAACAGCATCCAGAAAGATGCCAGATCCGTTGCCCGATCACCCGAGCAAATGTCGCCCCAATCGATAATGCCCGTGATCTCTTCTCCCTGCACCAGGACATTTCGCGGATGAAGATCGCCGTGGATCCACGTCGGAAATTCGTCCTCTCGCGCTCGCAGCGCGGAGCGCCATGTGTCCAGAATGTCGGGGGTGATCGGTACATTTCTCTCGGCGAGCCGCCGAAGCCGTTCCTCCACTCCCGCTGCTCTCTCACGCAGGGGAACACCTCGAAAGCGGTTGACGGGAGCGTCTTCCGGAGCCTTCACGTGCAGCGCCCGAAGAAAAGCCGCCAACCGGACGGCCTGGTCCGGTGCGGGAGCGCTGACATCCGCCGGCTCGCCTGGAATCCACGGCACAATGCTCCAGAACCACGGATAGCCACAGCCGGGCACTCCGGCACGAAGCGCGCACGGAACACGAATCGGAACCCGATCAGCCACGGCTGGCAGGTACTTTTGCTCGTTCCGAATCAGCTCGGCTGCAAGAGCGCGGCGCGGGAGCCGCACACCGAGTTCCATTCCCAGCCGAAACATCGCGTTGTCCCAGCCCCCGTCGATGGGTGAGATTTTAAGATTCGCGAATTCGGGACATTGCGCTTCAATCAGCGCGCGAACCAGCCCTTCGTCAATCTGGACTTCCGCTGCCGGCGTACCGCTGTCCGCCATCCGCCCGCTCCGCCTCAGGCATACTTCAGCAGCGCCTTGAACCCATAGTCCATATGGTGCTGGATATGGCAATGAAACAGGGTTGGCCCTGGTTGGTCGGCGGTGAAGTCCACGCTCACCCGGCCATACGAGGGAACCACCACCGTATCCTTAATGATGCCCGCCGTTGTCTTCCCGTAGATCTCCGCGATTTCGAGTTGATGCCGGTGCAGGTGCAGGGGATGCGAATCGTCCGTCCGGTTGCGGAACGTCAGTCGGTAGCGCGCGCCCTGCTTCAGCACGAACTCCCGGTCGTGCGGATAAGGCGTACCGTTCACCGTGAACAGGTTGAACTTCCCTGCCCCGCGCGGCACCTTCTCGAAAATCATCTCCAGCCGCTCCGTCGGCACCGGTCCGGAAGCCGCTTTGCCGAACATCGTGTAATCCCATCCCGACTGCGGCGGCGGCGTCCATTGCGGGCTCCGCCTCTGGTTGGCGTATTCGACCACCACCCCGAGCCCGCCGTCGCGCACCATGTCTTCCGGCGCTCCCATCACCCACACGCCCGGCTGATTCATCGCCACCCAGGCGTCGATGCGCTCGCCCGGCCCCAGCATCAGCACGTCCACCGCCGCGCTTCGCGGCGTCGGGTTGCCATCCATCGCCACAATATTGAACTTATGCCCCGGCAGCGCCAGGTGCCGGATCTCGATCGCACTCGCGTTTAGAAAGTGGAACATCACGCGCTGCCCCGCCCGCACCCGGATCGGTTCGCCCGCCCCCAGCGCCTTGTCGTTGATCGAATACAGATCCGCCGCCACCTCGAGCCCCGGCGGCCGCGTATCCAGCACCGCGGGCTTCTCCGGCTTCGGCCCCGAGGGGTCCAGATCGTCCGTATCCATGTACTGCGATGTGAAGTACGGCTCCCAGTCGCGCAGCGCCAGGTAATGCTCCTGGTCGTAGTTGCCGGGGTTGGCCCCGCCCTCCACGATCAGAAACCCGAACTGTCCGGTGAATGTCCCCCGGTGAAGATCGTCCATCGACATCGCGTGCGTGTGGTACCAGCGCGTACCCGCGGGCGTCGGCGTGAATTGGTAGCTCCGGCTGCCATGCGGCGGCACCGGCGGCGTGCCCTCTTCTTCGGAACCGTCCACCTCCGCCGGAATCAGCAGCCCGTGAAAATGGACATACTCGGGCGTGTCGGTTTTATTGACTACGTTGACCGTGACCGGCGCGCCTTCCTTCATCCGCAGCAGCGGTCCCGGCGACGTACCGTTGTACCCGATCGTGCTCACAATCCGGTTGGGCGCAAGTTCCACCGTCACCGGCGCGATCTCGAGGTTGAATACCGTTCCCGAAATTTCTTTGACGCCCGAACCCGCCGGCGGCATAGGCCCCGGCATCGGCATCTGCGCCCGCTGCCCCGCCAGTGGTCCGGCCGCTGCCGCACCGGCCAGTCTCAGAAAATCGCGGCGATCCATGGTGTTTGGCTCGGCATCGAAAAAACTCGCAGGGCCCTTCGTCTCGCGCGTCCGTTCGTGGTACGCTTCAGGATAACAAAGAGGGTTCCGGACCATGAAACTGGCGTATCCCCTGCTTGGGATCGGCCTGCTGCTGATGGCCGCATTCGAACTCTCCGGCTGGCAACGGTTCGGCGGATCGCCCTCCTCCGGCCTTCAGCCTTACGACGAGTCCGACCTCTCCATCCCTTCCGAATTCTATTTCAGCCGCCTCCGCTATAACACCGGCTACGGCGGCGGCGGGTACAGATTTCGCGGATTCGGCGGCGGATGGGCGCAGGACTTCCCGCGCGCCGACCACGATTGCCTCCTCGCGCTCCGCCGGCTGACGCGAATCAATTCGCCCTCGCCGCTCAACGTGGTCGATGTCGATGACGACCACATGTGGGACTACCCGTGGATCTACGCCGTCGGCGTGGAGAAATGGGCCTTCACCGATGCCGAAGCCCTGCGGCTGCGCAACTTCATCGCGCGGGGCGGATTTCTGATGGTCGATCATTTCCACGGCCAGGCCGATTGGAACCGCTTCATGAGCGGCATGAGTATGGTCCTGCCCGACGCGGTCGTGGAAGACATCCCCGACGACGACGCCATCTTCCACAGCCTCTACGACATCAACGAGAAGTTCCAGATCCCCGGCGAGCAGTATGTGGCCACCGGCCGCACCTACGAGAAGGACGGTTATATCCCCGGCTGGCGCTGCATCCGCGACAAGAACGGGCGCATCGTCGTGGCCATCTGCTTCAACATGCACCTGGGCGACGCGTGGGAGTGGGCCAACGCCGGCGACTATCCAGAAAAGTTCTCAGGCCTGGCGTTTCGTGTCGTGATCAACTACATCAACTACGCCATGACGCACTAGTGTAGTAGCCTGTGGGGCAGCGCTTCAGCCTGCGCGGGTCTCTTAGTCCCGCTGCCTCGGTTGGCAAGCCCCGTCGCGTCTCGCTCAGCCCTGCGCCTGTTCGCGCCGGCTGCAAGACAGCTATTTTTGGCGCTTGCAGACTAGCACATACTTGTCGCCCTGAGTCCCCGTGACGTTGAGCTTCATCTCGTCGCCGCTGACCATCCCTTCGTACGACACCTTTCCGGGCGCGATATTGATTTCGAAGGAAAGCTTGTCCCCGGCCAGCATCGGCTTTTCGATCGCCGCTTCGTATTCCCCGGCGGTCACCGTGCCGGCCAGGGTCGCTCCGCGCTGGATGGTGATGGTCACCTCCACAGCTCCGATCTGGGTATCCATCGAGCCCTTCCATTTGCCCGAGAGATCGGCGGCACTCAGAGCAAAAACCCCAACGGCTGCTGCCATCGCAATCGCAAAAATCCATCTCATTGAACTTCTCCTTGACATGCACAGCCTCCACTCGAAGATATACTATGGATCGACCATTCTCCAGGAGACTTCATGAGATCCGCGTTCTTCTCGCTGATCGCCGCCGCTTCAGCGATCCTGGCGTCGGGCACAACCGCCGCCGTCACCAGGCCGCCCATCACTGGCATTGCGAATTTCGTGGTGAAGACCGATAGCCTGGACGAAGCTCGCAAGTTCTACTCGGGCGTCCTCGGCTATGACGAGGTGTTCCGGCACAAGCGGGCCATCGCCGGCCCCGCGGAAATTGCGGTCTTCAAAGTCAACGACCACCAGTACATCGAGCTCGCCCCAACGCTGGAAAAAGAATCCGACGACAAGCTCATCCAGATTGGCTTTGAAACCGCGGATGCGCGCAAGCTGCGCGACTATCTCGCCTCCCGCGGCGTAGGCGTCCCGGCGCGCGTTTCGAAGGATTCGGACAGCAACTATAGCTTCGTCGTGAAGGATCCCGAGGGGCACAACGTCGAATTCGTCGAGTACACCAAGGGTTCGCTTCAGTCCAAGTACCGTGGAAAGGCCCTTTCGGACCGCCGCATCTCCGACCACATCCTGCATGTCGGCGTCCATGTAAAGAGCCCCGAGGCGCAGGACAAGTTCTACAAGGACATCCTGGGCTTTCGCTTCCTTTGGCAGGGCGGTCCCCGGGACGATCGCCTCGACTGGATATCGCTCCTCACGCCCGACGGCGACAACTGGATCGAGTACATGGTCATGCACGACGGTCCTCCAACCCCGCAACAGCTCGGCGTCTGGCATCACGTCTGCGTCGGTACTCTGGATATGCAGGCCGTCTACAAAACCGTGATGGACCGCGGCTACAAGCCGCCGCGCGAACCCTCCGTGGCCCGCGACGGCCGCATGTTGCTGCAACTCTACGACAAGCACAATACGCGGACCGAAGTCATGATCCGCAAACCGGTACAAAAACCCTGCTGCTCCGAGAACATGGACCCCTACATCAAGTGATCCGCGCCCAGCAACGTCCGCCGGACAAGTCGGGTGCGATATGCTGATCCACTATGAGGATCGTGTATCGCTCCACCTTCGCACTGGCGACGGTCATGATGCTCGCCGCGCAGCCCGTTGACCGGAATAAGCCGTTCCCCGCCCACAAAGTCATCGCCAACGTCTACTTCGTCGGCACCGCGGACCTGGGCAGCTATCTCATCACCACGCCCCAGGGTCACATCTTGGTCAACACCGACTACGAATCCACCGTCCCTCAAATCCGCTCCTCCGTCGGACAGCTCGGCTTCAAATTCACAGACATCAAAATCATCCTCGGCAGTCACGCGCACGGCGACCACATGGAGGGCGATGCCATGGTCAAGGAGCTCACCGGCGCGCGCGTCATGGCCATGGAGCAGGATGTCCCCGCGCTCAAGCGCATCACACCCGGCGGAAAGCCGCACCCCGTCGACCGCGTTCTGCACGACGGCGACGAAGTCAAGCTGGGCGGTACCACCCTCACGGCGCACCTCACCCCCGGCCACACCAAGGGCTGCACCACCTGGTCCATGAAAGCCGCCGAAGCCGGCAAGACCTACAATGTTGTCATTGTGTGCAGCGTCGGCTGGAATCCCGGCTACATCCTCGTAAATAATAAGGATTACCCTCAGATCTCCGACGACTACGTGCGCAGCTTTGCCGTCTTGCGCAAGCTTCCCTGCGACATTTTCCTCGCCGCCCACAGCGGATTTTACGATCTCACCGGAAAGTACCCCAAGCTCGGGCAGGGAGGACCGAATCCGTTCCTCGATCACGCCGGCTATCTCGCCTACATTGACGAGAAGGAAAAATCCTTCAGCGCCGAATTGGCGCGCCAGAAGGCCCAACAGAACAGGCAATAACGGCTGCACAACGGCCGGACGCCTTGACTGGTACTTATGGAACTCGGCCGCCATGCCCGATGAGCCGATTCCCCACCCGCCCCTGCGAAAATAAGTAGGCGAGAGCCGAAAAGGTCCTCTCGTATCGGATTAAACGATGCGAAACTCACTCATTCTATGGGTGCTGCTCCTGGCTACGCTGCATGCGCCCGCCGATGCCCAAACGGTCTTCGGCAAAAACCTGGTGGTTAACGGAGATGCGGAATCCGGCACGGGTACCACCTCCGCGACGCCCGCATCCTCCATCTCCGGTTGGACCATCGCTGGCTCCCCCGCGGTGATCCTCTACACGGCGGGAGACCGCCTGACTCTGAGAAGCCTGGGGCCGGCGAGTCGCGGAAAAAACTATTTCGCCGGTTCCACGACGGCCAAGGCGACCCTGACGCAGAAGATCGACGTGTCCTCTGCGGCCTCCGGCATCGACGCGGGCACCGTCTCCTACGATGCATCCGGCTATCTGGGCGGTGCCAACGGCGATACCTCGCAGATGATCGTCACCTTCCAGAACTCGTCGGGCGCATCCGTCGGCACCTTCACCCTCGGACCGGTGACCGACACCGACAAGGCCCAGGACGACGCCCTCTACTTCCGGCGCAAGCTCGGCCAAACGCCTTCCGGCACCCGCTCCGTGACCGTCGAAATCGACCTGATGCGGTCGAGCGGCTCCAATAACGACGGCTGCGCGGACAACATCTCTTTCCAGCTAAACAATGATTCGGCGCCGCCGTCCGGCTTTTTCGGATCCAACCTGATCGTCAACGGCAACGCCGAAGCGCCCAGCGGGACTCAGTTACCCATACCGCTGACCACGCTGGCGGATTCCGCCGTCATCGAAGTGCCGTCATGGGTTCGCAGCGCCAGCTTCTCGCTCGATACTTATTCGCAGGACTCCGATCTTGCTGCCACAGACCCCGGACCCGCCGATCGCGGAAGCTGGTACTTCTACGGCGGACCAAGCAATCCATCGTCCACCGCCTATCAGGATATCGACCTGGCGGGTGCGGCCTCCCAAATCGATGGCGGCAAGGTGACTTTCTCCTTCTCCGGCTGGATCGGCGGGTATAGCGACCAGGGTGACTCGATGAAGGTCACGGCGCTCTTTATGAACTGGTCCGGAGCGGCTCTGGGGAGTTCCACCCTGGGCCCGGTTGGCGCGGCGGAGCGTGGCAACAAGAGCGCGCTCATTCAGAAATCGCAGACTGGTTCCGTGCCGGCCGGAACCCGCTTGGTGCGCATCACCATGGCATCCACGCGAACCGACGGCTCGGATGATGACGGCCTCGCCGACAGTCTGGCCCTGGTGCTGACCGCCCCCGGAACCGGCGGCAACGCCCCCGCAATTCAGTCGAACGGCGTCGTCAGCGCATCGGCCTTTGGCGGGTTCACCAGCATTGCGCCAGGCACGTGGGTCGAAATCTACGGATCCAGCCTGGCAGGCTCGGCCCGCGAATGGGCAGGATCGGATTTCAAGGGCTCCACCGCCCCGACTTCGTTGGATGGCACATCCGTGGCCATCGCCGGACAACAGGCGTTCATCCGTTACATCTCGTCTGGCCAGGTCAACGCGCAGATCCCCTCGAACATCGCGCCGGGACCCCAGCAGCTTACCGTCACCACGGCCAACGGAACCAGCGCCCCGTACGCCGTTACCGTCAATGCCGCCCAGCCCGGCCTTCTCGCGCCGGCGCCCACATTCGTGATTGGCGGCAAACAATATGTTGTGGCCCAGCACGCCGACGGAACCTTCGTCCTGCCGCCCAATTCCATCGCGGGCGTCGGTACCCGGCAGGCGCAGCCGAACGAGGCCATCGTGATGTACGGCATCGGCTTCGGCGGCGTCACGCCCGCCATCGGCGCCGGCCAGATCGTCGGCGTCTCCAATCAGCTCGCGCAGCCGCTCACCATCCAGTTCGGATCGGTCAAAGCTACGGTGCAGTACGATGGCCTGGCGCCCGGCTTCATCGGCCTCTACCAGTTCAACGTCGTGGTGCCGAACGTCTCCGATAGCGACGCCATTCCGCTCGCGTTCAACCTCGGAGGCGTGCAGGGCTCGCAGACGCTGTACATCGCCGTCAAACGCTAGGTCAGAAATCAACGGCCTCCGGCCCCCGCCGCCTATTCACGCGCCGGCGGGACCACGAACTCGAACAGCCGGCTGTGCGAATCCTCCGGCAGCAGGAACAGCCGGTCGCCGCGCTTCGCCATCCCTTCATTGGTATAGGGAACGCCGCGGCTCGTCCGGCCCATGGCAACCCGCCGCACTAACCGCAGCGACGGATAGTCGAGCCAGTCGATCGCCCCCATGCCGTCGGGCAGTAGCCCGGACGCGACCAGGTGGCCGTCCTCGAACTTCATGTCCTGGTAGCCGTTCCCGCTGGGATTTGGAACCTTCCGGACCAGCCGCCCGTTCCTGTCCCACAAATAGAATTCGCGGCTGTCCCAGTTGCCGCCAATCAGAAGGTCTCCCGCCGCGGCGATACAGCCGATATGGTCGTCGACCGTGAACTGGTATTCCAGTTCGAGAGTGCGCAGGCTCCGCTTCTGAATCACGCTGCTGCTCGCGCGCCGGTATTCGGCCACCGGGATCCACAAAGATCCGCCGTCGGCCGAAATTCCTCCCGCATGGTATCGTTCCCCCGCCGTCACATCGACCGTGCGCAGATGCCGCCCGCCGGCCAGCGAGAATTCGTGCAGGTAGCCTGCATGGTGGTCCTTGTCCACCGAAGTGACCCACAGGTGCGAATCGTCCAGCTCGATGCCCTGCACGTGATGGGTAGTGCCTTCGAGATCGGTGACCTTGACTGGACTCAGTCCCGAGGTCTTTGTCGCCGCATCCTGGATGGCCTGGGCTGAAGAATGCGATGCAGCGCCCGCGGCCAGTGAGAACAGCAGGAGGGCGAGTTTCATGAAAGACATAGTAATCGATCGTACCGAAGGACAACCCGTGTTGTGTCCTGTTCTCGCCGCCGTCCTTGGTGGAGTAATTGGAGTAACGACGCTGGCCTACTGCCCCACGGCAAAACTTCAATTTCGCCATCTCAACGGTGATGGTCATAGGCCCTTGTCAATTCTACCGGTTCCGCCTCGGGGTTTTCACTGCTCGCGAGGCCCAAGGCAAAGAAGCTGAACGCTGATGGCTGAAAGCTGAAAGCCATGGACGGCGCAGTAGCGGCGACCTGATCGCCTCGCCTGAGCACGACTTCAATCCTCGAGAGGCGCCGGTGATTTAAGTCTTTTCCTCGTGCCGGTCGCCGGCGTCCGGAAGAACCTGCCGCAGCTCCGGAGTCGGAACCGACAGAAGAACGGCATCTCCCACCGACTGGACCAGGCGGACCGGTAATTGGAGCGTCGCAGCCCGGAGGATACCCCGCGCAGCGCCGATCTGTTCGGCTGCCGCCTTATTCAATTTGACCTGGAGCGCGACGATGGTCCAGGCCGAAGTGTCAAGAAAAAGAGCCGCGACCTCGCCAATCGCGTGCCCGTCAGCCGCAATTACAGCGCGTCCTCGAAGGTGTTCATCGGAAACCTGCATCGTCGAACCGCCTTATGAGCAATCTTTACCTGAAACTTTCGGCGCCTTCCCCATATACCGAGTGTACGCCTGTCCTCCCCAGCCGCTTCCGCAGATTTGGCCGCTGCGTTAAAATGACGGCGGTTCCGACTCATTTTTCCGGAGGCATTTGTGACATTCATTCGCCTGCTTCTGCTCCCCGCATCGATCCTGCTGCTTGCCCTCTTGCCGCCCTGCGCCGCTGCCGCCAGCCCAACCGAAACTCGCCTGATGCGATTCCCCGATATCTGGAACGACCAGGTGGTCTTCGTATACGCCGAGGATCTCTGGATCTCCTCCACCAAGGGTGGCCCGGCCCGGCGGTTGACCGCGCATCCCGGCGACGAGTTGTATCCGAAATTCTCCCCCGACGGCAAATGGATCGCCTTCACGGGCGAGTACGACGGCAATTCCGACGTCTTCGTCGTCCCCGCCGCCGGCGGCGAGCCCAGGCGCCTCACCTATCACCCGGCCGCCGACATGGTGCTTGGATGGTCGCCGGATGGCCGCATCCTCTTCCGCTCGAACCGCGCCAGCGACCTGCCTGACTACACTCGGCTCTTCCTGATCTCTCCCGATGGCGGCACGCCGGAGATGCTGAGTGTCCCGCGCGCTTCCCTGGCCAGCTTTTCCGGCGACGGTCAGCGCATCGCTTACAACCTCACCTCCCAGGAAATGCGCACCTGGAAGCGGTATCGCGGCGGCTGGAAAAGCCCCATCGCTCTGTTCGATCTGCAGAAGCACTCCTACGAGCCGCTCCCCACCACCGAGGCCATGGACATGTTTCCCATGTGGCGCGGTGACGCCGTCTTCTTCATTTCCGACCGCGACGGCGTCATGAACTTGTACCGCTGCGACCTCGCTTCGAAAAAGGTTGCCAAACTGACCACCTACACCGAATACGACATCAAGTGGCCGAGTCTTGGCCCCAACGCCATCGCTTACGAAAACGGCGGCCTGCTGTACTCCTACGATCTGAAGAGCGGCCAGGCGGTGCAGATCCCCATCCATGTGGCCGGCGACGATATCGCCGCGCGGCCGGAGATCCGCAACGTCGGCAACCGGATCGGTGCCTGGGAAATTTCGCCAACCGGGGTGCGCGCCCTGTTCGAAGCGCGCGGCGATATCTTCACCGTGCCGGCCGAACATGGCAGTCCGCGCAACCTGACCAATACCTCCGGCGCTCATGAGGTCAACCCCAAATGGTCCCCCGACGGCAAGTGGATCGCTTACTTCTCCGACATCGGCGGCGAGTACGAGCTTTATCTCCGGCCGCAGACCGGCGGCGATGAAATCCGCATTACCTCCGACGGGAATGAGGTGCGCTATCGCTACGCCCCCGTTTGGTCGCCCGATTCGAAGAAGATCGCCTATAGCGATAAGAAGCTGCGGCTCTGGTATGTCGACATCGAAAAGAAGGCGCCCGTGCTGGTCGACAAGGCCGACTACCCCAGCCGTGTCACCGGATCGTGGTCGCCCGACAGCCGGTGGATCGCCTACACAAAGCCGGCCAATGCCGCCGGCAAGGACAACTTGTACCTCTACTCCCTGGAGTCGAAGAAGATCGCTCCCATCAGCCAGGGACTCTTCGATGACTTCAACCCGGTCTTCGATCCCGAGGGCAAGTACCTCTATTTCGTCTCCAACCGCTTCTTCTACCCGAGCGCCGATAACTTCGACCGCCGCTTCATTTACGCCAACACCACCGGCATCTTCGCGCTCACGTTGAAGGCCGACACGCCGGCTCCCTTCGGGCCGCAAAACGACGAGGAAAAGGACGCCGACGCGAAGAAGGACGACAAGAAAGACGACACGAAGCCCGCCGAAAGCGCGGACGCGCAGAAGACCGGTGAAAAGAAGCCGGACGAGAAGGCCGCCGAGGTGAAGCCCATCCAGATCGATCTCGAAGGGCTCGCCGACCGCCTTTCCCGCGTGCCCGTTCCGCCGGGCATGTACCGCCACCTGGAGGCGCGAAAGGAAAAGCTGTTCTACGTCTCCGATCCGATGGAAGACACCCAGATGGGCCGGCCCGGACCGCAGCAGCCGGCAGGCGCCGTCCACCTCTACGACACCAAAAAGCGCGAAGACAAGGTCGTCCTGCAGGGCGTCAACAACTACGAGCTGGATAAGACCGGCGCCAAGCTGCTGTATCGCGCGCAGAACAACTACGGCATCATCGATGCCGCTCCCGGTAAGAAAGTCGGCGATGGCAAAGTGAACACCGCCGAGATGCAGGTGGAGTCGAATCCGCGCGATGAGTGGAAAGAGATCCTGACCGAAGCATGGCGCATCGAACGCGACTTCTACTGGGACCCGGAGATGGCTGGAGCCAACTGGGCCGCGATCCGCAAACGCTACGAGGCGCTCCTGCCTTGGGTCGCGCATCGCAGCGACCTCAACTACATCCTTGGCGAGATGATCGCCGAGTTGAATACCTCCCACACCTACGTTGGTGGCGGTGATGTGCCTGACCGTAAGCGCGTCAACGTCGGCATGCTGGGCGCCGATTTCCAGGCCGACGGGGGCTTCTTCCGCATCGTCAAAATCTACAAGGGCGAGAACTGGGAGAACGACCTGCGCTCCCCTCTCACCGAGCCGGGCCTGAAGGTGAAAGAAGGCAACTACCTGATTGCCGTGAACGGAAACGTGGCGCATGCCGACCGCGAGCCATACGCCTGGTTCCAGGGACTCGCCGACCGCATGGTCACGCTCAAGATCAACGACAAGCCCGCTGAGCAGGGCGCCTGGGAAATCGGCGTCAAACCGATCGGCGGCGAGGCTGGCCTCCGCTACCTGAACTGGGTGGAAGGCAACCGTCGCAAGGTGTTCGAACTCACCGGCGGCCGCGTCGGCTACATGCATGTGCCGGACACGTCGGTGGAAGGCGTCCGCATGTTCGACAAGTATTTCAACGGACAGCAGGGGCTGGACGGCC
>Ga0335080_10001606_pt1 | contig 22209 bp, 12 predicted proteins | sample Lox_Sample_34_FD_206720 | JGI IMG/M metagenome (GOLD analysis project Ga0335080, IMG submission 206720) | Soil microbial communities from Loxahatchee National Wildlife Refuge, Florida, United States - Lox_Sample_3.4 | ecosystem: Environmental > Terrestrial > Soil > Wetlands | place: USA...
ATCGGTCCGTCTGCGAGTTCGAGCGCCGACATGTTTGCCCACCTGCCGACCGGAGTATGCAGCTTGAGCCAGAGCTTACTACCCAGAAATGCTGGATATATCAAGCGCATGCACGTATTGCGGAACGCGATGCCGCGCTCGGAAGGTGGAAGAGAGAGTTGGTAGCCGCTTTTCTCGAGAGATGCGCCAACTGTGCTTTCTATGGCGGCGATGCTGCCGGCTGAAAGGCGTTCTTTCCAGCGGCCCAAAGGACTGATGGTTTTCTTCTCTGCCTCCTCACGGAAGGAAGAATTTGTTTTCGAAAGGCTGCCCAAGCCAGCAGTCTGAATTTTGTCGTAGTCAAGATCATGATCGATAAAGCTTCCCAATCTGCCGAGAGTTTCGCGCGGATTAGTGATCAAGTCCTCGTAGCGGATCTCTATGTAGTCGGCAGGAAAAAGGCGTGCAGCTTCGCGCCCGTGACGCACCATCCACTCCCAATAGAGCGCCGTGGCGACCAGACTGGCGGTCTCACCTCGATCCCACGGGAGGGGAGAGAAGCCCCCCATTTTCTTGAGCGAGAGGGCGATGTCGCGTCCATCGCGGATAATGTGGACGAAAATGGCGTTTGGAATGTCATTTTTCACACGGCGGAAGTGCAGGACATTATCTGGGTCGTAAAAAGCCCATCGGGTGGCTTTTTGCTGCTGGGCGACGGAATCCAGCACAACGCGAATGAAATCACCCCCGCTCCTGCACTCATTCTGAATGCGCGGGGAGAATTGTTCTGCGCCCAGTCCCGTGCGGCGGAAGCCCTTGCTGCGAAGCCAAGTGGCGACAATCTTCTCCCGGTTTCCGGGACTGCTCATGGGGCCGTAGCGCGGAATCAAAATTTTGTAGATCGGCAGATACCCGCGGTAGATGGCAAAGCCTCCCGATGACAGCAACATGTCGTAGAGAAGGTTGGTGCCAGAGCGATGGCAACCCATCACAAAGACAGGGCAATTGCTTCGATCACTTGGGTTTGGCGTCGGCAAGCTACAAAAAAATCTTACCACGCACGATGGCAGCGTCTCCGGCTGGAAGCGAATGCCGGGGTACCGAAGTCACAGGCTTTTCCCCGAGATTCATCCCATTTCTTCAGGCTGTTGCAGGCAATTTGAAACACCGCCTGACGGGTGGCATCGCCAGATAAAAAATGCACAATGCATTCAGCGCTCCGAAACAGAGTGAGAAGGAATTTGCGTGGAGGGCACTGGGGATTACCAGAACAAGTTCAAGGGCGGAAAGCAAGAGTGTCAGTAGCCGCGCCCAGGTTCGCATGCGCAGAAGACCGTACCCGGCCAGGAGGTGCACAAGAGCAACCCCAACAATAACAAAACCAGCCTCGTGTCCCAATTGGCCGATGAACTGTTCGACAGTGTTACCCTGCCCGGCTTGCAACAGAAATACGTTGGCTGGCCCAATATAAAATGCGATGAAAAATCCAAACACCACTCCTATGAGCGCGCGCAACGCCTGGTACAGGCAAATCAACGTGACACCAAAGGGGCGCATTGAATCTCCTGGCAAAATGTGAACAGAATATAGCACACGCGATTCTGCGGACTACGAGTCGCCATCGTAGGAACCGGCCCGATTGTTCAGAACATTTCAGGTTAACTTGCGACTGCAGCAGGAGCCAGAATAAGATTGCAGCGCGGTCCAAAACAGACGCCGAAGAAACAGGTTCCGAAACTCTTCCGACGGGACTTACTAAAGCCGCGTTTGGCGTCAAAACGGATCGACGTTCACCGATGGAGAATCCTCTGAATTCAACACTCCCCGCAAGGGCGGTTAGCTTCAGGCAGGCGATAATCGTTGTCGTCTTCTCGATTGTTTCGGCGCTTGCGAATGCAGGAAATCCACCCCACACCTTCAAGCATGTCGTCATCATCCTCCAGGAGAACCGAACACCGGATAACGTGTTCGGGAGCAATCCGAACTTTGAGCCCGGAGTGGATTTGGCAAGCTACGGCATGGACTCCAAGGGCAACAAGGTTCCACTCACGCCAATTCCGTGGGTGACGTGTTTCGACCTGAATCACAGCCACGCGGCTTATTTGATCCAGCGAGACAACGGCAAGATGGATGGAGCAGATCTGAATACGACGCAGCCCGCCGAGGGTTGCATCGTGCCTCCACTGCCGCAGTTTCGATACATCGACAATTCTCAAGGGCAGGTGCAGCCATATTTCGATATTGCGAAACAGTACGGATGGGCGAACCGCATGTACCAGACCAACCAGGGCCCCAGCTATTCGGCGCACCAGTTCTTTCTTGCGGGAACATCGGCGCCAACGACTTACAGCAAGTTGTTTGTTGCGGGAAACCCGGCGAAAGAGCCAGCGGGCTGCACGGCAACCCCGGATAACACCGTTACGGTGGTCGACGAGGATGGTGATGAAAACAAGTTTCCGCCTATCTTCCCTTGTTTCGAGCATCCCACTCTTCCAGACGTGCTGAACCAAGCGGGCCTCAGCTGGAAGTATTACAGCGAGTCGCCCGACTCGATCTGGGATGCGCCGAACTCCATCGATCACATGTGCCAGGCGAAGGACCAGAACGGCCAGAAGAGCTGCACTGGGCAAGACTTTGTGAACAACAATGTCATTGGTTCACACCGCGTGCTGGATGACATCAAGAACTGCAAGCTCGCGCAGGTGAGCTGGGTCACGCCGACAAACAAGGAATCCGACCATCCGAAAATGACCGACGGCCGGGGGCCGGTATGGGTTGCCACGGTGCTGAACACGCTGGGCGCAAATCCTCCGTGTGTTGGAACCGGTGAGATCTACTGGCAAGACACCGCGATATTCATCACCTGGGATGATTGGGGCGGTTGGTATGATCACGTCGCGCCTATGATCCCGAACGGTCAGCCGAACGGATGGGGCAAGGGCTTTACGTATGGGTTCCGCGTGCCGCTCCTGGTTGTTTCCGCGTATACACCCGCCGGGTTCGTCGAAAACGCAGAGCACGACTCCGGGAGCCTCCTGCGTTTCATTGAAACGAACTTCTCCTCCCAGGGCAAGCAACTTGGTCCGATTGGTCCCGGATTCTACGCAGACGCATATCCGGATGACAGCCTGAATACATACTTCACGCTCCAAACTCCGCGAGCTTTCAAGCCTATTCCAATCAGATTCAACTTCCACTTTTTCATGCTCAATGAGGAAGACAAGGGCCGTCATGTCTTCGAGGAAATGGTGCGCTGCGGAATGGGTTGTTGGTTCTGAGAGACGGCTCATCTCTCGAGGTGACTTACGACACTGCCCGGGTTGCTCGCCTCACAGGCGGCCAGGGCGCCTCGTGCTATAGTTTGAAAATGGGGTACTTTCCGCTGGAAAACATGCCAGGCATCGTCGATTCGGCGCCGGATGCGCCTCTTGGCACAGGGTCTGGGGGAAGTAGATGAGGGCATCCTCAGCCGGCCACGGGCCGTTTTTCGGTCGCGCCCTGCTGTCATTGACCTGCCGGATGCGCGGCGTCGACCTGCTCGGCAAACTCAAAGAGATCGAGAATGCACCCTTTTGTTCTCCTGAGGAGGTCCGCGCAGCACAGTTTCGGAGCTTGCGCGCTCTTTTATCGCACGCCGAGGCGCGCGTCCCCTATTACCGTAATCTGTTCCGCCAACTGGGAGTTCGAAGTCAGGACATTCGCACCTGGGACGATTTCGCCCAGTTACCGATTCTGACGAAAGACATTATTCGCGCAAATCAGCGGGACCTGGTTCGTGAGGATGTACCGCTTGAGAATTTGTCCCCCCATTTCAGCGGCGGATCAACGGGCGTACCGCTCAAATTCTTTCGCAGCGCCGATTACATGGTGGCAAGCGACGCCGGCACCTACCGCAACCTGGCGCAGTCCGGGTGGCGTCCCGGAGAGATGATCGCATTTTTCTGGGGGGGGAACGAAAAGCTCTATGCAATGTCGCGACTGGAATTTGAGGTGCGACAGTTCGCACGGCGCCAGTACCAGTTCGATCCTTTTTTTGCCGGGGACAAGGACCTGGAAAACTGGGCGCGCGTCTTTGCACGAATCAAACCGCGGGTCATTTTGGGATACGCGTCGACGATCGCACGTTTCGCGGCGTTCCTGGATGGCCAGGGGCAGACGGTCCGCGGAATTAGAGGGGCATTTACGACGGCAGAGAAACTGTATCAGCCACAGCGCGAAGTAATGGAAAGCGTGTTTGGGTGCAAGGTTTATGACTGCTATGGATCGAGCGAGGTGCAGAACATCGCGGCCGAGTGTTCGCTCGGCAAAATGCACGTGAACGCGGACTTTGTGGTGATCGAAGAGGACAAGGCGCCGGGGGACGGGCCAAAGCCTTTTCTGTTGACATCGTTGCAGAACTTCTCCATGCCGTTCATTCGTTATCGCAATGAAGACTGCGGCTATCTGTCGCGCGAGGATTGTTCTTGCGGCAACCATTTCCCGCTGATGCGCCTGGAGATCGCACGTACCAGCGACAACTTCCTGTTCCCCGGCGGACGGGTCGTGCACGGTGAATTCTTCACGCACTTGATGTACGGCAGCGACGGAATCGTGAACTTCCAGTTTCATCAGACCGCGATCGATAACATTGTCCTGTCGATTGTGCCAGGGCCGGGCGATGTGCAGGCGCGCGAAGCAAAAGTTCAGGAATCAATTCGGCAGATTCGAGCAGTGTCTCCGGAGTGCCCTGTCCACGTCGAAGTGCGGGAGGTGGAATCGATACCACTGTCTTCTGCGGGTAAATATCGTTTCACCCGTTCGGACGTCAGTGCCATCAATACGCCGGTCGAGCGCGAAACGGCGTCGTCCAGTTCCTGACCATGACGGCAAACTTTCCGGCTACCGAAGTCTTTTCACCGAAGGTCGCCATAGCACGGCTGCCCGCGTGTTCATACCCTCCTGATGACGGCGCAGATGATCCAGTTACACAAGCACTGGAACGGCTGGCTGCGGAACTGGGTTGGTCGAATGAACGTGGACCGTTCGGCGGCATCATTCCCCCGGGCGCGCGCGTCCTGATCAAGCCGAACATGGTTTTGCATCAGAACGAAGGTCCTGGAGGAGTCGACTGCCTGATCACGCACTCGTCGGTGATCCGGGCTGTGACCAAAGCGGCACTCCGAACTGACGCGGCAGAAGTCCTGGTGGGAGATGCTCCAATCCAGGGATGCGACTTCGACCAGTTGGTCAAGACGACCGGCCTTGAGGAATGGTCACATTCGCTCATGGCCCGCGAACCTCGCTTCCAAGGGGTGCGGGATTTTCGGCGGACAACATGCGTGCTGGTGCATGGAGTACGCGTGGCAGCGGAGAATGTGCAATCGGAGGACCGCTTCGCCCTTTTCGACCTCGGCCGCGAAAGCCTGCTGGAACCCATCAGCGATCCGGAGAATCGATTTCGAGTCGCGTGGTATGACCACCGGTTGATGGCGAGGACTCATCATCCCGGTGTGCACCAGTACCTGGTGGCGAAAGAAGTGGTCGAAGCTGACGTCGTGATCAATCTTCCCAAGCTTAAGACTCACAAGAAAGCTGGAGTTACCTGCGCTCTCAAGAATCTCATCGGTATCAACGGCAACAAGGAATATCTGCCGCATCACCGTCTGGGCGGACCGAAGACGGGAGGCGACAATTATCCCGATGACAGCGCGGTAAAACGTGCGCTGGAGTATGTGAGCGACCGCCAGAATGTCACCAGTTCCTATGCGGGTGGCATGGCGTGGCACCTGCTGTTCGCGATCTTGGCGAGGACATCGCGCTATCGTGGTGACCGCGTGGGGATGGACGGATCATGGTCGGGCAACGACACCATATGGCGAACTTGCCTCGATCTGAACCGGATTCTCCTTTATGGCCGGCCCGACGGCACCTTGAGAGATGAGACCCAACGTCGCGTGCTCCATATCGCGGACGCGGTCATTGCCGGGCAGGGAAATGGCCCGCTGGCGCCTGATCCGCTGGAACTCGGTCTGATGATTGGCGGGAACAATGCTGCGGCGATGGATTGGGTGGCCGCGCAACTGCTCGATTACAATGCCGAAAAGATCGCCCTGGTTCGCCACGCATTCGACCAGTTCCGCTGGCCGATCACGAATTCGCCGGCTAGCGCGGTGCGCGTGGCGGGAGACTTGGGGACGGGTATCCCGAAGACTGTTCTTGACTCGATCCGGCGGCCCGTGTCTCATCCAATCGGGTGGCGAGATGCGGGATCCGGTTTGTCGCCCGGCCAGCCGGACGGTGGCCAACCGCTTGAGATAGCAGTTACATCGGTGGATCCGCAGGATGCCTGAACCGCCGGCCATGAGGATCAACAGAGACTAGTAAGATCCCGCTCCTGATTACTCTCGACACTGCAGACTATTCGACGCCTGCGATCGCGGCCTCAACGGCATCAACATCGGCTCCTACATCCCGGCCATCCGAGGCGGCAGCAGTGCCCGGAGATTTCTTACCGCACCCGTCAGCTTTTTCGTGGCAAAGGCGAGGATCTTTGCTGATGCCGTCCTTGAGATCGCGGATCTCGAGGTCTTTCGCGGAAGGCACAATCATGTTTCCTTTCGGCCAGCCGCCACGTTCGGCAGAGATAAGGTTGTGGTCAAACTTGTAATTGGTAAAGCACTCATCCATAACGGCTTGCGCTCCCAGCTTTTGGGTTCGCGAGGCGCAACTGTCGGGACCGGCCGAATTGACCGGCTGGCGGGGGCCGCCCACGGCGAGGACGCTGTTGGTGATGGAGAAGTTGGGCATCTTGTCGCCGCGGTTGAGGACGACCAGGAGTGCACCGGGAACGAACGATGTGACGTGATCGATCTGCACGTCGTGAAGCAGTACCTTGGCGGACACATACTTGAGGAAGGTCCCGCCGCCCTCATAGTCCTCTTCGTGGACATTGTCAGCGATAACATCGTGAATGCTAAACCGTCCTCCATCCTCCGGACTTCCTTTACCTTTGGTCGCGAGATTGGTCGCAAACGCGAAGACGCCCCCGACATTGCGAACCCGGTCGTAACGCAATGTCACGTCATTGACACGGCACTTCGGACAATGACTGGCTTGGCTGGCCGCAGTCAGCAGAATGGAGAATCCTCTTTGGCTGAAACCACCCCAGGAATTCTCCAGGAGATTGCCTTCAAACAAGACGCGGACTGCGCTCTTGAGTTCAATGTTGTTCTTGACGACGAAAGGGTGTCCGGAGGCGCTGGGCGAGTATCCCGGCTCGTCTTTTTTCCATGCTAGCGGACGGAACAGGTGGTTTCGGCGAATCTCGATGTCAGTCGGGTTGTTCTCGGATGGACCACCGCCAAAAAGAATGTCCTCACCGGAGGCCTCGAGAAAATTGTTGTAAATCTTGAACGTCCCGAAGGGGTCATCGCTGTGAGCGCCGCCGACGGCCGTGGCGTCACTGCATTTGCCGGAAATCGCGATGCAATTAAGACCGCCGATATACGAGTTGATGATTCCGATGAAACGACTGCCTTCGGGCATTCCGATCCCGTGCGCCACCTCGGCGCCTTCTCCGGGGTGAATGTAATTGCGATCGAAGATGACGTGGTCGCCATGTTCGGTGCTGATCATGCGAGTCACGCCGACATCGGCGCGAGTTGTCCATTCAATGCCGATGAATCGCACATGGTCCCCGGCCACCACGCCGGCATTGCGTTTGACCATGATGGTCGCCATAAGGCGCGCAGCGCCTCCGGGTGGCTGGGCGAATGCCGGACGGCCGGGAAGGCTTGAGATTCCTGCCCACGCCGGAGAAATGCGGGTGCCTTCGGGAGGCAGCTTGGAGTCCGGTGTGTCGGTCCGAATGGTGATGTAATGACCCTCATCGCACTTCTTGAAGGGCAAGGCACCTACTTCGTACGTTGCGCCGGCCGCCAACAGAAGAGTATCTCCGCATTTTGCGGAGCTAACGGCGTCTGCGAGGTTTTCTTTGCCGTCCAGGCGAATCTGCTTTCCCGGAGAGGGAGTTCCATCAATGCCGGTGTAATAGCAGGTTTTGGGCAACTCGGCTGGACCATCCTTTTCGCCGAACTTGGGCACATCGCCTCTACCACAGTAAGCGTTTTCCGCGGTCGGCGGATTCGCGGCACGGGCTGGCCCCGACGACAAAAAGATGAGGGTCAAAAGCAGCGTGAAAGAAACGATTCCAGCCGAGAAAATCGGGTGGAGAAACCTCCGACAAAGCCGAACCATTTTGTTTTCTCCTCATCACGCCCCATTTAACGCGGTCGGAGAGCTCGCAGGAAGCTGAAGTCGGCTCATGAAGCCGCAAAACGCGTGTTTCCAGCGGAACTCACTGGACGGGTTTCAGAATATCACGTTGGCGGACAGCAGAGAGTTCGGGGAACGGCAGATAAAAAGGCCCGCGATAACAAGCGCGGGCCTTTACCGGCAGGTTGGAGAACCGCTATTCGACTCCGGCCAACGCGGCAGTAAGGCCGGTGATATCGGCTCCGATGTCTTTGCCGTCCGTTCCAGCATTCTTGTACGGGCTGCCTGGGAGAAGGGCGTAATTGCCACCGTTGCCGTTGTTGTAGTCCGCAAACTGGACAGCGGTCGTACTCTTCGGAAACAGATTGCCCTTCGGCCAGGAAGATGCCGGGTTGGGCGAACTGGCGATCATTCCGTTGCCCTCGAATGTGTACGTGGTAAAACAGTTCGCAATCATCGTTAGCGGCACGCCTTTGTAGGCACAGCTATCGGACATGAATGCATTTGAAATTGGATAATCGCCGCCCAGCACCAAATTGTTCGTAAAGACGAATCCATACATGTGGGCGTCCTGCAGGAGGTTCCCAACCGACATGACGTGACTGTCAACTTCAGGAAATGCGGTGACATGGTCGATGGTGATTGTGTTCAGGGGATTCTTTGGCCAGTTGTTCCCTATCTTGAAGGCCTCGCCCGCCCCGCCGTACCGGCTGTCGAGATCGTCCATCACCACATCGTGAATGCTAAAACGAGCGCCGGCCAAGGCGGGTGCCCCGCCATGCCCGTTTCCGGAGAGCACAGTCGCCATCACCATCCCGCCGCCCGCGTGCGAAATCTGGCTATAACGAATTGTCACGTCCGTGACCTGGCAAAGCGGACATACGTTCGTGTGATTCTTGGCCGAGTGTTGATTCTTGGGGGTCAGCAGAATGGCGAACCCGTTCTGGGTGAATCCGCCCCAACAGTTTTCGAACAAATTGTTTTCGGCAAGCACGCGTGCGGCGTTCTTGAGTTCAATGTGGTTCTTTACGACGAACGGGCGGCCATTGACTCCACCAACGAACGGGGAATTGCCCTGCATCCATTGCCAGGGCTTCCAGAAGTGGTTGCCGATGATCTCGATGTCAGCCGGGGTCTTGGTCGCCGGGCCTCCTCCGAACATGACCGACTCGGTGGAAGCTTCGAGGAAATTGTTTTGGATCAGGTACGGTCCGTCCTGTGTATCGCCAATGCCGCCTGAGATTGCATGAGCGTCAGTGCACGCCCCCGTGACAGCGATGCAATGGAAATCGTTCAAGTAGGAATTGATGACGGCGATGTACGTGCCGCCACTCACTGAAAAGCCTACGTAGGTTTCATCTTGCGCTTGCCCGTGCACCCAGCAGCGATCGACGATAATATGGTCACCGGTCCCTTCCAGGTTGATCAGGCGGCCAATCCCGGAGGCATCCACCGGACGGGTGATTTCGAGTCCAATGAACCGGTAGAAGTTTGCCCCATCCTCAATCATGACGGGCCCATTCCCCGGTTTCTCCATCTGGAGTTTTGGTAACACATTTTGCGGGCTCGAACAGCTGTAGGCTGGCCGTCCCGTCAGGGAAGAGACGCCGGCATAGCAGGGCGTAAGGCGCTGCCCTTCGGCGGGCAGAACGCTGTCCGGGGAACTGGTGCGGATGATAATCCAATGATCGGCGTCGCACTTCTTGGCGCGAACGGTGTAGTAGCCGGTAAAAGTAGCTCCCGCTTGAAGTTCAATCGTTTGTCCACACTTGACTTTATCCAAAGCCCCCTGGAAGTCGCCCCCCGCGTTGACAGTGATGACCGAACCCGGCGCGGGGGAATCAGACATTGCCACCGGAATGGTGACCAGGGGAAGCTGAGCGGGGCCGTCGTAGCCGGTGTTCTGGCTGACGTTCATGCTGAAGTTGGCGGTGCTGGTGAGTTGTTGTGAGTCGGTCACCATGACAGAAAAGCTGAATGTGCCGAGTTTCTTTGGTGTGCCGGCGAGTGCTCCACCAGCGCTTAACGTAAGTCCCGAAGGAACGTTGCCCGAGGTAACGCTCCAGGTGTAAGGCTGAGTTCCGCCAGTGGCTCCGAATGTCTCGCTATATGCGCTCCCCTGTTGCCCTTGCGCAAGTCCTGTGGTCGTAATCTGCAGGGATGAGGCTTGGTCAGGGTTAACGGTGATGGCGGCTTTCGCGGCATGGGTACTCGCTTGACTCGTCGCCGTGATGGTGACACTCGCCTGCGATTTCACGGTTGGGGCTGTGTAGAGACCATTGCCATCGATTGAGCCGGAAGAGGCCGTCCACGTCACTGCGGTGTTCGAAGTCCCGGTGACGGTTGCCGTGAACTGCTGCGTGGCGCCCGAGGCCAGTGTCGCGGTGGTGGGCGAAACGCTAACGTTGATTCCGCCTTGGGAATTATGGATCTTGACGATATATGTTTGACTCCCGCGGTCGCCGGCGGGACTGTCCGTGGCCAAAATCTCGAATGTATAAGTGCCGGAAGCCGACGGCGTGCCAGTCAATGAACCGGTATTGCGATTAAGTGTGACGCCAGGCGGCAGAGACCCGGAGTCGACCGAGAATTGATAAGGCGCGGAACCGCCGCTCACCGTCAGTACTGCGTTGTAAGCCTGGCTCATGTTGCCAGCCGGAAGAGAGGCAGAAAGCGCAAGAGCGTTGTGACCGTTGCCGGCTGCGTCCGCATTGGTAGCGCACGAACTGGTGATCAGCGCGAGCACCAGTATCAGCATCAGAACGCCAATGTGATGGGTGGATCGGGTCGATGGTGTTGCGCCAGGACCCGGAATACATGAGTCAAAAACCGCCATAGAGAAGCCTCGACCTACGAAATGGGGGACTGTCGAGCTAGTCCACATGGTCAATCTATAGAGGATCAATGGACGTTTCTAGATTCCAGAGGTGCATGCCAAAACGCACTAGTACGTCGAGGGTCGGCTGTACGAATTCGTGTCACGAGATGTTCTGAAGAGTACGCTGGGCGCGATGGCCCAGAAACCGCTCTGGGCAGGCAGTTTGGCGGTTGCCGCAACACGGCCACGACGACGCATACATCGGGCCGCGCATTTATTAACTCTGAAGAGTCGGCTTACGAAAGTAACTTTGGCTTCTTGCTAAAGGCGGAATTCTCTGAAAAGGACCGCTCGTAAATGGTCGTAGGCGCGATTTCCCAACATCCGCTGAAGGCCGCGCCGCGTCTGGTGTTGGAGCCTTTTTTTCCACAGGCCACGGCCGTAGCAGATCGCCTCGAACTCATCGATCGGAAGATCCCGCAGCATTGCAATTCTTCCAAGCTGGCAAGAATCGGTGGATGATGAATTGGCATGGATGTCGCTATTGGCTACAGTCCTGAATCCGGCGGCCCGAGCCGCGACCAGAGTTCGTTTGTCGTAACGGCCTCCCGGACATGAAAAATGCTCGATCCCATGGCCGAGGATTCGTTCGACCTCTTTCTTTGCCTCGGCGATTTCACGTTCTAACTCTGCTTCCGGCAAATCCGACAGGTAGGCATGGGTCATCGAATGGCACCCTATCTCAAATCCCATGGAATCGAGACTTCGAAGTTGGCCCTCGGTTAAGTAGCCACGCGTGCCCAGGAACCCAGCGGTCACATAGAAAGTCGCATGGAACCCGGATTGATAGAGAACTGGAGCGGCTGCGATCAGATCGGTCTCACAACCATCGTCGAAGGTGATACAAACGCTCGGTTCGGCCGGATAACGGAGAGCTTCACTTACGTTGATGCCGCGGAACCCGGATTCCTTCAGCCACTCGATCTGGTTTCGGAAGGCTTCGAGCGTAAGAATGTAACGCACGTAGCCGGGTTCGGACTGGCAGAGTTTCCGGCCCGACATCTCCAGTTCGTGGTACATCAAGAAGACGATCTGCGGACCGGCCATGTTGAAATTCCTAGCCCCGACTGTTGGCTTACCTCTCCAGTTCGCCGCTGGCGGCGTGAGCGTGACGCTCAAGCAGGGCGAGCAATGGCTCGCGCAGGAACGGACCGCCGGCCAGCAAACCGGAAATCAAGGGATTCTTCTGATTGCAGCGCAGCGGGGAATGATCAAGTTTGAGCGTCCAACCGCCGGCGCTCTCTACTAGTGCGGCTCCGGCGGCGACATCCCACTCATTCTTGGGAACGAGTGTGAATGTGAGATCGGCGCGGCCGGCGGCTACCAGGCCGAGTTTATAGGCGACCGAGCCCATGGCTCGAATATTGAATTCGGCGGACTCGAACTGCTTCCACTCGCCGCGCTTCACCTCGCTGCGGCTGGCAAGCACGAGCGCCCCATGAAGATCGCGGCGCTGGCTCGGCTGGGCCGGTGAGCCGTTGTAGGTGACGCCCGTTTCCCTGGAACCGAGAATCAGTTCGTCGGTGGCGGGATTGCAAATGCCTCCGGCGACTGGAATGCCGTTCTCAACCATGGCAATCGACATGCAAAATTCAGGGATGCCCTGCACGAACTCGCGTGTTCCGTCCAGAGGGTCAACGACCCAAACCCGCTGTTTGCTGAGACGGGATGGATCGTCGGTCGTTTCCTCCGAGAGCCAGCCCTCCTCGGCACGAAGGAGATGTTTCTTGAGAATGGCGTCAACAGCCCGATCGGCCTCGGTCACCGGATCGTGCCCGGCCTTATATTCGGCTTCAATCGCGCCCGGCGTAAAACGGTTAAGGACTTCGCGCCCGGCTTCGAGGGCCGCGTGAATTCGTTCAAGGGTTTCCTGGTTCGCAGTCATTGTATGAATTCTCTATTTTTCACTTCTCAGTCCCCGGAACACCAGGTGACGACGCAACACGAAATTACCGATGTCTGCGGTCCCCATTGAAACAGGAAACTGACAGCCGACGAACAGCTATTATGCCCACAACATTCTCGCGCCAGTCATCAGCAAAACCGTACACAGAATCCTCCGCAGCCAAAGAACAGGGACGCGCGTGCTGAGGTGTGAGCCGATGATTCCGCCGGGGATCGAACCGATCAATAGCGAGACGACCAGGTGCGGATCGACGTTGCCGGCCCGCCAGTGCAGCAGCCCGGTGACGCCGGTCAGGATCACCGCGTGGGCGATATCGGTGCCAACCATGATCTTGGGCGCGAACGAATAGAACAAAAGAAGCAGCATCATAATGATGCTGCCGGACCCGACCGAAGTGATGCCCACCAGAAATCCGCCCACCAGTCCGATCACCCCCATAAAGGCAAAAGACTTCATGGTCGGCTGGCGCTTGGCAAGATGGTCTTCAATTCGCCCCTGGAACAGAAGCAGTGTGGGAATCAGCACCAGCAGCAGTCCCACGGCAGACTTGATGAAATCGTTGACTCCGGCTCCGTAGACCTGCCGCAGATGAACCAGAAAAGCCACGCCCAGGTAAGAGCCGGGAATGCTGCCGACCGCCAATGCCAGAACGACTTTTCTCCGCACCGTGCCCTTCCTCAGGTGCATGATGCTGGCAGGGATCTTGGTGAAGAAATTGAACAGGGCGTCGCTGCCGACCGCGATGATCGGAGGAATGCGCAGGCCAAAGATGAGCATGGGCAACAGCAACACGCCGCCACCCAGTCCAGTCAGCCCGATCAGTGTGCCGACCGTGAGGCCGATCAGCACTTTTGCCAGCAACAGTTCCATTCTGTCTTTCTGTCTTTCCTGCGACGCTGCGTTGCAGCCAGGCAGGTGGGCAGTGCCCGCCTGCCCGATTCGTTAGGCGTTACCGTTAACTCCGATGAAGCCTTCCCGTTCGAGGTGCAGAATGATCGTCTGCGCCGCTTCCTCGGGGCTAAGCTTGGCTGTGTCAATGATGACCTCTGCCTTGGCGGGCGCCTCGTAGGGATCCGAGATGCCCGTGAACTCCTTGACAATGCCGGCGCGTGCTTTTGCATACAAGCCCTTGCGGTCGCGTTGCTCACATACCTCAAGCGAGGTCGCGACGTGCACGAGAATGAACCCGCCGAGAGGTTCAATCATCTGCCGCACCGCTTGCCGCGTTGCCTCATAGGGAGCGATGGGCGCACAGATTGCGATGCCGCCGTTCTTTGTGATTTCCGAGGCGACATAGCCGATGCGCCGGATGTTGATGTCACGATGCTCCTTCGAAAAACCAAGTTCCGAAGAAAGATGTTTACGGACCAGGTCACCGTCGAGCAGCGTGACCGGACGTCCTCCTGTTTCCAGAAATTTGGTGATGAGCGCATTGGCGATGGTCGATTTTCCGGAGCCGGAGAGCCCGGTGAAGAAGATTGTCACGCCCTGTTTGTGCCGCGGCGGATAGCTGCGGCGAAGTTCCTGGACGACTTCCGGGTATGTGAACCATGACGGGATGTCACGGCCTTCATTCAGACGCTGCCGCAGTTCGGTGCCGGAGATGTCGAGCACTTTCGCTCCCTGGGGAACCTCATCCGCTGGAACGTAGCGGTCTTCATTCTGCAGGTAAACCATCATCTGAAACGGCACCATGGTGACGCCCATTTCGGCTTCATGTTTCTTGAAGAGTTCCTGTGCGTCGTAAGGTCCGTAGAACGGTTTACCGTCTTTATCCTTGCCGGGCCCGGCATGATCGCGGCCGACGATGAAATGGGTGCACCCGTGATTCTTGCGAATCAAGCCGTGCCAGATTGCTTCGCGAGGTCCTCCCAGGCGCATGGCCAGCGGCAGCATGGATAGCTTGACTGTGCCGTGCGGATATTTCGGGAGAAGCAGTTCATAACAGCGGGTGCGAATGAAATAGTCCACGTCGCCGGGTTTGGTCATTCCGACCGAAGGATGAATCAGCAGATTTGCCTCGACCTGCTTGGCGGCCCGCATCGTCAGCTCGACGTGGGCGCGGTGCATAGGATTACGGGTCTGAAAGGCAACGATGTTCGTCCAGCCGAGACGGGTGAACTCGGAACGCACTTCGGCCGGAGTCAATCGCAGTGAACGAAAATCGTAGTGCGAGGGCGGTTGGAATTCCTCGACGCGCCCGCCCACATACCACGGGTTTGACTTGTTGATGGCGTAGTCGGCTCCCGGATGAGCGGAGCTGGTGGAATTGAAAACGGCCTGTGCTTCGGCCTTGCGGTCCGGCTGCCAGACATCTTCCACGTGCAACACGGCCAGCATCACTCCCTCGGGATCGCGGAGCGCGATGCTGCTGGACCCCGGAGTTAGCTTCTTGGCAAACTCTTCGGTTACATCAAGTGTGATCGGCATGGGCCAGAGCGTGCCGTTGGCCAAGCGCATGTTGTGGCAGACGCCCTCGTAATCCGCGCGGTTCATGAATCCGCGCAGCGGCGAGAAGCCGCCGCTCATAAGCAATTCCAAGTCGCAAAGCTGGCGCGCCGTCAAATCCCACGACGGCCACTCCTTCGAATGTGCCTTTAACTGGGCAGCGTGCTCCGGCGAAACCTGCAATTGGACGAGTGTGCCCCCGTGGGGGGCAATAAGATGACTGGTCGTAGCGGTCAATTCTTTTCTCCTTCTAGAGCTTTAGATCAAAGTTTTTACGTGGTATTCGAATCACTATGAGTCAATATCAATTCCCAGGAGTCGCCCCGCATCTCGCGAGGGGCGGCGAGGAATGGTCAGAAGGCGGTCCCGACTAAGTTGGTAAGGCTTTGTTGCAAAATCAGCGCACCCCTGTCGAAAGCAGTTCCGATTCCATCATGCGGTGCGCTTACCCAAGCAAGCTATTGAAAATAAGGAGACAGTTGACTCCGTACCTTGTGGGGGCGGCTCTTCTAACCGTCGCTGTGAAAGAAGTTGCAACTCTTGGTTGCCCCATAGGAGTAATAGACTTCCACGGTCGAAGCAAACCCCCTCTCAAAAATATCATGCGAGAGCCCCTTGGCAAACTACGATCTGCGCTTGACTGCCTGACTGAACTCCCGCGCCGGCAGGGTATTCAACACGTCCATTCTCGTCAGCCAGGCGCGTCTTGCCTGGATGACACCGTAGCGAATTTTTTCCAGGTGTGATGTGTGATGAGAATCGGTATTGATCACGATCTTGACCCCATGTTTTTTGGCCATTCGCAAGTGCACATCGTTAAGGTCGAGACGGTCAGGATAGGAGTTGAGCTCCATCGCGACCTTGTGCCGGGCAGCGGCCTTGAGGACAGCATCGAAATCGAAAGGATAGGCTTCGCGGCGCAGTAGCAGGCGTCCCGTGGGATGCCCGAGTATCGAAGTATTAGGGTTCTCAATCGCGCGTACCAGTCGTTCCGTCATCGTGTCGCGGTCCTGATTGAATTGTGAATGCACACTGGCGATGACGACATCCATTTGCTCCAGAACAGAGTCGGAGAGATCGAGCGTGCCGTCGGGAAGGATATCCACTTCAATGCCCGCGAAAACGCGGAAGCCTTTCATCTTCTCATCCACGGCTCGAATTTTTTCGATGTGGACGAGCGCACGTTCGTCGGTAAGTCCATTGGTAAAGGCGAGGTTTTTCGAGTGATCCGTGATGGCAATGTACTGGTAGCCGCGAGCGCGGGCAGCCTCCGCCATTTCTTCGATGGTATTGCGGCCATCGGTTTCGACCGTGTGCATGTGCACGTCGCCGCGTATGTCAGGGAGTTCGAGCAGATGGGGTAAATCGTGGGTCGCAGCGGCTTCAATCTCTCCCAGGTTTTCGCGCAGTTCCGGTGGAATGAAGTCGAGATTCAGTTTGGCGTAGACCTCTTCCTCGCTGGCGCCGGCAGCGGGTTTTTCGGTTTTGAGATCCGCCAGGCTGTATTCGCTCAGCGTATAACCCATTTTGAGGGCTCTTTGCCGCAAGGCGACGTTGTGGGACTTGGAGCCGGTGAAATATTGCATGGCGGCTCCGAATGACTCGGGTGGAAGCAAGCGAACGTCGACCTGCATGCCGTTGCGCTGGCGGAAGCTGATTTTGTTCTCGCCTTGGGCAATGACTTCCATCAGGCCCGGAAAGCGCAGCAGATGTTCGACGATCTTCTGCCGGGATGCCGCATCGCAACACGCCTTTCCCGTGACGAGGATGTCGAGATCGCCGACGGTTTCCCTTCCACGACGCAGCGAACCGGCAGGCGTCGCTTTTTCAACCCCGGGGACCGATAACAGGTGTTCGACAAGCTTTCCGGCAAGCTGTTCGGCCGTGTCGAGCAAAAAGCGGCCGCCGATGCGGCGATAGTCTTCGATCGCTTTGAGCAGCTTCTGTTCGTGTTTTTCGCCCATGCGGGGCAGAGTACGGATTTTTCCCTCGCGCGCCAGTTTTTCAACGCCCTCGAGATCACTGACCTGGTAGGCACTCCAGATCAGCGCAATCGTCTTCGGTCCCAGGCCCTGTACCTTGAGCAACTCAAGCATCGAGGGACGATACTTCTTCATTAACTCGACATGAACCTCGACCGTTCCTTCTGCGAAGAGATGCTGCAGGTTGGCAAGCATCCCCTTGCCGATGCCTGGTACTTCGAGCAGTCTTTTGGGCTCCCCGATCAGGTCCGCGACCTGTTGTGGCAGCGCTTCGATCGCCTGTGCCGCATTGCGGTAGGAGCGAACGCGGAAGGAGTCCTGACCGTCGATTTCCAGCAGATCGGCGGTTTCGTAGAGGATTCCAGCGATGGCTTTGTTGTCCATGAACAGAACGATTGTAGCGCTGGAAGGGACTGCCCCCAATCAAGCCTCTGGCCGCCCGCGGCCACTATCAGCGATAGTAGGCTGTTTTGGCTAAAATCGCCCGCCTCGGCCCACATTTGCGTGTAACTCCGGAAGCATTCGGAGATATACTTACGGGGTCGGTCGGCCACACGCTGGTCCTCCCTCGCCGACAGAGCAAGCCCAAATCTCAAAAGGAACGGGATAGCTATGTCGGTTCCACAAATGACCCTTGCCTACGATCGCCCTTGTGTTCTGAGGCTTTCTACGTTTCCCCGCCAGACTGCCATAGCCTTCTCTTTTCTTGTTCTTCTCTTTGGGGCTTCCGTTGGCTTCGCGCAGATCAGTGTCCTGACCCAACATTACGATAATGCCCGCACCGGTCAAAACACACAGGAGACGGTGCTGACCCCCGCGAATGTCAATCACACCCAATTCGGGAAACTCTTCACGCAGAGTCTGGATGGACAGATGCCCGCCCAGCCACTGTACGTTCCCAACGTTTTCATCCCCGCGCTCAATGCGACTCACAACGTTGTATATGCGGTGACGATGCACGACAGCGTGTATGCCTTTGACGCCGACAACAATCAGGGGAGCAATGCGTCGCCCCTGTGGCAGGTCAGTTTCCTCAACCCGGCGAACGGCGTTACCAGTGTTCCCCTGGCCGACGAGACCTGCAGTGTCGGGTACACCGAGTTCGGCATCCAGGGGACACCCGTCATTGACCTCTTCCAAAACGCCATTTTTATGCTGGCCATGACCAAGGAGAACGGGAGCTATGTTCATCGTTTACACGCTCTCGATCTCGGTACCGGGCAAGAGCTATTCGGCGGGCCGGTCGTAGTCTCGGCTTCGGCAGTTGTGAACGGCACAACCTACACATTCATAGATCGATACCAGCAACAACGTCCGGGGCTCCTGCTGCAGAACGGAACTATTTACATTGGTTTCGGCAGCCCCGGCTGCAACGTCCGGACCGAGAACGGCTGGGTGATGGCCTATGACGAACTCACACTCCAGCAGGTCGGGGTATTCGATGTGTCGCCGGGAATTCAGGCTTCGGCGGTGTGGATGTCCGGCAGCGGACTGGCGGGCGATGGAGCGGGAAACATTTACTTCAGCACGGGCGATGGTTTGTTTGATGGCCCCGGGGGCACACACTTTGGCGACACTGTCCTCAAGCTGAATCAAGGCGACGGTGTGCTGACGCTGGCCGATTATTTCACTCCTTACAACCAGCTTTTCTTCCAGGATCAGGATCTCGACTTGAGTTCAGGCGCGGTGCAAATACTGCCCCAACAACCTGACGGCAGCAACTTGCTGATCGCGATCGACAAAAACGGAAGCACCTATCTGCTCAATCAGGGCGGCCTTGGCGGATACAATCCCGCCGGAAATTTCCAGATCCAGCAGGAGTTGGATGTTCCGGTGGCTGACGAAGTGCATGGCGGTCTGACCTATTGGAATCACACGGTCTACATCGCAGCCTACGAGACCCCGGTGATGGCGTACGCATTGGCGAATGATCAACTCTCTCTCACGCCAACCTCACAAACGCCCAAATCGACAGCGCATCCGCAGGGCGGCATTGTGTCCTCGAATGGGACTCAGAACGGGATTTACTGGTACGCTACGTCCCCTACCAATAAGCTGTTCGCTTACGACGCAACAAATCTTGCAACCGAGCTTTACAACAGCAGTCAGGGCGGGAAACGCGATGTGCTCACGCCGCTGGTTCACTTCCCGATGCCAGTCGTGGCCAATGGCAAGGTATACATCAACGGCCAGTCGCAGCTTGCAGTGTTTGGTCTTCTTACAAATCAATCGGCTACCACCACGGCCATCTCATCTTCGAGGAATCCCTCGACTTTCGGCCAAAGCGTCAGTTTCACGGCGAGTGTGACGTCCGGGGCGGGAACACCAACGGGGAGCGTGCAGTTCAACGTTGACGGCAGCGCTTTTGGGTCAGCGGTGGCTTTGGTGTCGGGTTCGGCAACGTCGGGCAGCACGACGACGCTGGCGGTAGGGGCGCACACGGTCACGGCGGTGTACCTGGGAGCGACCAATTATGCCGGGAGCACGGGCACGCTGAGCGGGGGACAGGTAGTGAATTCGGCGGCGATCAACGTAAGTGTGGCTTCCAGCCTGAATCCCTCGGTGTACGGTCAAGCGGTGAGTTTTACGACGAGTGTAACGGCGGCATCGGGGACGCCGACCGGGACGGTGCAGTTCAACGTGGACGGGGGCGCGTTTGGTTCGCCGGCGGCGCTGGTTTCGGGGGTGGCGACTTCGGGAAGCATCGCGACGCTTTCAGCAGGGACGCACACGGTCACAGGGGTTTACTCGGGGGACTCGAATTTTGCGGGGAGCACAGGCACGCTAAGCGGGGGAGAGGTGGTGAGTGCGGCGGCCACCAGTGTGAGCGTAGCCTCAAGCCTGAACCCGTCCGTATACGGCCAGTCGGTTACGTTTACGGTGACGATCAGCGGCCAGTACGGGCTGTTCAAGGGTAAGTCCGGTGGGAAGAAGGACGTTAGCGGAACAGTAACGTGGAGCGCGAATACGGGTTGCGGCGTGACCCCGGTGACGTCAGGTAGCCCTGGAACGGCGACGTGCACAACCACGAGTCTTCCAGGTGGAACCGACACGGTTACAGCGACCTATTCCGGTGACAGCAATCATGGCGGCGGCGCGGGTTCCTTAAGCGGCGGCCAGATTGTGAATTTGGCCAGCCAAACGATCACTTTTACGACTAACGCTCCGGCGAGTGCGGTTTATGGCAGCAACTTTACGGTGGCCGCGACATCCAGTTCCGGGTTGCCAGTCGCGTTTACAAGTTCCGGGGCCTGCAGCAATGCTGGCGCGATTTATACGATGACGAGCGGTACGGGGAGCTGCTCGGTGGTCGCCAGCCAGTCGGGCAACGGCAACTATTCGGCGGCGACCCCAGTTAACGAATCGACAACGGCGAGCAAGGCGAATCAGACGATCACAGTTACGGTGGCGGCGCCGGCGACGGCCGTCAATGGCAGCAGTTTCACGGTGGCAGCGGCCGCGAGCTCGGGACTGCCGGTCACCTTCAGCAGCCAATCTCCCACTGTGTGCAGCAATGTAGGTGGCACCTACACCGTCATCGCCAAGACTGGCGCTTGCGCGGTTTCGATAACTCAGGCCGGAGACTCCAACTACTCCGCTGCAACCGGGATTCAGGAATCCACAACTGTAGTAAAGGCGATTACGCCGACGGTGAGTTTCACCGGTGCGCCGGCAACTGCTTCCTACCAGGCCACGTTTACAGTAACGGCATCGTCGACGAACGATACGAGTATCCCGACCATTTCATCTTCCGGTCCTTGCGCAGTCAGCGGCAACACCGTCAATGGGACTACTGTCAGCGCGCTTGTCACCATGACGAAGGGCAACGGAACCTGTGGCCTGAAAGCGTCATGGCCGATTAATACGGTTTATGCGGCGGCGACTGCCAATCAGAATGTGGTTGCGGAGAGGATCACAAGCGTGGTCACGTGGCCGACGCCGGCACCGATTACTTACGGAACAAAGTTAAGCTCGACACAACTGGATGCGACCGCAAACGTCCCGGGAAAATTCTCGTATTCCCCGGCCACGGGGACAAAGCCGCCAGTGCCTACGCCTCCTGCGACGTGCGATACGCTGACGGTTAAGTTCACTCCGACCCTGACCGGTGATTACACAACCGCGACTGCGTCGGTGTGCCTCGTGGTGAATCCATAGCAAGCCCCTCCACTCCGGCGACGCTGACGTCGGACTACCGAGGAACACGGATTCTCCTGTTGCCCACCAACTTTACTACCCGAACTGCACCCGGTTGCACACCCGGTTGCCACAGAGCATCTACGGTTGGCAAGGCGTTTGTTTTCTTAGACTAATGCCGGTCTTCTCCGGGACCGGCGGTAGTGGAATTGCTCAATTTTCCCATGGGGCTCATGATCGTCGGAGGCTAACCTAGCAGGCAGTCGAAACCTGATTGTTTGGCTCGGCTCAGAAAAAGATGGTTACTTGCGGAACCAGAGGCCGCCAAAATCCGGATGGTAAAATACAGCATTCATCGCACGGCGGTTCAGAGTTAGCTGAGTGCAGATCAAGGGGATCGCGGACACATAGGCAGCTTAGCCCCAACAACCGGTCAGGCGGTCGTCCTTTCGGGTTCCGATTCCCAGTCAAGCCTTATGAATAGAGCGATATGAGCAAGAAGATTGTCATCATAGGAGCCGGACCGACCGGTCTCGGCGCGGCCTACCGGTTGCACGAGCTTGGCTACAGCAACTGGATGCTTTATGAGAAATCGGATGGGGTAGGTGGTCACGCCACATCACACG
>Ga0335080_10001608_pt1 | contig 22204 bp, 15 predicted proteins | sample Lox_Sample_34_FD_206720 | JGI IMG/M metagenome (GOLD analysis project Ga0335080, IMG submission 206720) | Soil microbial communities from Loxahatchee National Wildlife Refuge, Florida, United States - Lox_Sample_3.4 | ecosystem: Environmental > Terrestrial > Soil > Wetlands | place: USA...
CATGTCCGGCCGTTAGGGGCCGCGTTGGGTGCTGCGTTTACCGTCACGGAGATCAACTTCCAGGACGCGCAGTTGAGCTATTCGGAATTGCAGAAGTTGGAACAGCAGTGCTACGCGATCGAAGCCAACCCCAGCCGGGGCGGGCTCGGCAGCGGAGCCGGCGTTTGCAATTGCGATCCGAAGAAACAGATGTAATCAAAGCAAACGGCAAGCACGTTTGAAGCACCGGGTCATTCTGACTGTGGCCCGGTGCTTTTCTTTGGCATTTCGATTTCCGTTAGCGCTACCGTTTCATCGCTGCCGGCAGGTAAACGCTCAGTTGCGTCCGGCCTGTGGCCGCCAAGTGCCTCAAGCCGCCGGCGGAAGACCCGAACCGAAGCCCCCATCCACCACCAGTGCCGTTCCAGTCACAAAGGACGCGTCGTCGCTCGCCAGGTACACGGCTGCGCGAGCTACCTCCTCGGCCCTGCCGATGCGCCACAGCGCGTGGAGCTTCCCGGCCGAGGCCCGAGCGGCCGCCGGGTCCGGCTGCGCCTGAAAATAGCCCTCCGCCAGACCCGCATCAATATATCCCGGGCAGATACAATTCACGCGAACGCCGTCCTTCCCGTGGTCGATGGCCATAGCCTTGGTCAGCCCGATGATTGCGGCCTTGGTTGCGCAATAGACGGCGCAGCCGGGTTCCACGAAGTAACCGTTCACCGAAGACAGGCTCACGATGTTGCCACGCGTCTTGCGCAGGTGCGGGAGGAAGTACTTCGAACACAGGAAGACGCCCCCCAGGTTCACAGCGACCTCTCGGGTCCACTCCTCCACGGTGGTGTTTTCCACGGTCTTGTTGACCTGAATCGCAGCATCGTTCAACAATACATGAACATCGGAGAAGCGCCGCAGGGTCTCGTCCACCAGCCGCGCGACAGCGGCTGGATCCGCCACGTCTGTTTCGATGGCGTGAGCCGTGCCGCCGGCCGCCTCGATCTCCTGCGAAGTCTGGCGGGCGCCCGCAAGATTCACATCGGCGAGCACCACGCGCGCGCCCTCGCCGGCGAACTCTATCGCGCACGCGCGTCCAATGCCGGAGGCCGCACCCGTGATTACTGCAACACGATCCTTGAGTTTCATGACTCCTCCATTCTCCTCAGCGGCGTGTCACGAGAGAAAGATGATGATGGCCGGGGTGCCGACAGGCGTGTATTGGCCGGTAAAAGTGAGGCCGCCGGTTTGCCGGTTGATGCGGAAACCAGTGATGGCGTCAGCCCTCTGGTTGCACGAGTAAAGGAAATTGCCGGTTGGATCGATGGTGAAGCTGCGCGGATAATCGCCTCGAGTCCATTCCTCGCCCGCAAACGTCAACGCGCCCTCCTTGCCGACGGCGAAGAAAGCAATGCTGTCGTGCAGCCGGTCAGCCGCGTAAACGAATCTCCCATCGGGTGAAACCCGGACCTCGGATGTAAAATTTGTGCCGGCAAAGCCCTTCGGCAGGCTGGAAATAGTCTGTTTCGGGGCCAGTCTTCCGCGCGCGGCGTCGTAATCGAACGTCACCAGCGTCGAACTCTCTTCCTGGAGCGAATACAACCAGCGGCCATTCGGATGAAAGGTGAAGTGACGCGGCCCGTCTCCAGGGGGCAATTGGACGGATGGGGGATCAGCGGCGGAAAGCTTGCCCGTCGCGGCATCGAACTTCCAGACCAGGATTTGGTCCAGGCCCAGGTCCGTGGCCAGCACGAATTGGCCTGACGGGTCCGACTCGATCATGTGCGCGTGGGGGCCCTCGTGGCCGCTGATCGCGAAACTGCCGGGAGGTGCGCTGGCGGCCTGTAGGGGGCCTACCGTGCCCTGATTCTTCTTGACGTCGGTGGCTGGGCCGAACTCGCCGTTCGGCTTGATGGGCAGCACCGCCACGGTCCCGCCGTGGTAGTTAGCGACCAGCACGTACTTGCCGGAAGGGTGGACGCTCAGATGCGCCGGACCCGCCCCCTGTGAGCTAACGGTGTTGAGCAATGTCAGATGCCCGTTCGAGCGATCGATTGAGAACGCGCTTACCGAGCCGGAGTCCGTGCCCTCAAAATCGGAGATCTCATTCGCTGCGTACAAGTGGGTTCGGGAAGGATCGAACGCCAGCCACGAAGGGTTCGAGGCGGACGAAAAGATCCCGCGCTCGGACAGCGCGCCGGTAGCGCGGTCCATTTCAAACAAGTAGATGCCCTTGCCGTTGCCTTTGCTGCCCTCCGGCCCTTGTGGGTTGCTGTAGGTGCCGGCATAGGCCAAACTCCGCCCAACATCCAATGACCCGCTATTCCGCTGGGCCTGTGCCAGCGCGCGCCGAGTCAGCGCCAGGGCGGTGGCGCCTTTCAGGAGCCCACGACGTGAAGCGCTGCTGGGACGTTCGTGCTGGCGGCTCATCCATCAGATCATAGCAATGCCGCTCATCTTCAGGACGATAGCACTGACAGAATCAGCCGATCTTGTTGGCCAGTTCCCGGATCTTGGCGGCCTCATCCTCTGCCGGATGGTTGGCGAGCGCCGCTCCCAGCTCGTTCCGGGCTGCTGCTTTGTCGCCCGTTTCCAGCAGTGCCATCGCCAGATGGTAGTGGAAGGTCGGATTGGTGGGATACTTCTGCACCAGGCCCGAGAAGGTCCGGACGGCGTTGTCGCGCATCCCCTTCTTCAGATAGACGTAGCCTATGGTGTCGGAGAAATGGGACTGGCCGGGAACCTTCTGAGCCGCGCTTTGGGCAAGGCCCAGGGCCTCGTCCAGGTTGCCACCGTTTTCCGCCAGCAGGAAGGCCAGGTTGTTCATGGCTGCCCAATTGTCCGGATGCGCTTTCAGCAGGTTTCGGTACTGGGCCTGAGCCTCGTCCAGTTGGCCGGTTTTGGCTAGCGCCACGGCTAGCAGGAACGAAGGGGCGGCATCCTGGGGAGACAACGTCTGGGCCTCCCGATACCAGGCGATGGCGCTGTGGGAATCGCCCTTGAGATCGTAGACCTCTCCCAGGCGTACCCGCAACAGCGCGGACTTCGAGGCGCTGGTCAGCAGTTTCTTATATTCCGTAATGGCCAGATCGTATTGCCCCGCTGCAACTGCGGTGCTGGCGAGCTGCTCGCGCAGCATCAAAGAGTCAGGCGATTTCTGTAGGGCGCCGTTCAAGACTTCCATGGCCTTTGCAAACTGATGCTCGGATACGGATGTGGCTGCCAGTCCCGAGACGGCTCGCGGGTCCTTGCCCCCCAGTTTTCCAAATATCTCCCTTGCCTCGGGGTACTTTTTCTCAGAAAGAGCCAAGAGTCCCAGCTCCAGCCTGGGCTCGGTATATTGGGGAAAATCCGCGATCAAACGGGTGAGTTCAGTGCGTGCCGATACCTTGTCGCCTGAGCTAAACAAGGCCACTGCGTGCAGCATTCGAGCTCGAGGGTCGTTGGGCCGCAGCGAGAGGATCTCGGAGGCTTGCTGTACCGCCTCACTTGCCCGGTGCTGACTCAAATTGATGGCCGCCAGTTGGAATCTCGCTTCGACAAACTCCTTCCGCCTGGCGATCGCCTCCTGGAACTGCTTCCGAGCTGTCTCCTGGTCTCCTTTGAGCAGGTTGGCCCGGCCCATCTGGAACCACAGCGACGCGTCCTCAGGGTGGAGGGCGGATAGTGCCGTGAATTCCCGCAAGGCCTTGTTCACATTCTCCGGCTGTCCGCTGTCGAGCCACAGGCTGGCACGGACACGCAGGGCGCTTTCGTCCTTGGGCTGCTCCTTCAGAATCTGCTCGACCACGTTGGATGCTTCGGTCTTCTTCCCTTGGGCCAATAATGCGTCTGTGATCCGTTTCTGGCAGGTGATGCTGTCTTGCGGATGGCTATGCGCGGCCGCCTGGTAGTATCGGATCGCTTCCGGGAAGTTCCGGATAGTCAGGTAGAAGTCGGCAACCTGGATCTCGGCGTTCGGGAAATCCTTCGGGTTATCCAGGAGCCGGCTCAGCGCAGCGCTCATGTCCGCCGATTTGTGCACGCGGTTGTAGTGAAGGCTTAGTTCCAGGATGTAGTCTGCATGCTTCGGGTTGTTGTTTACCTTCGTTTTTAGAATATTCTCTGCCTCGGCGATCCGGTTTGACTTGAAATACCAGGCATACAGTCGATCGTAAATTGGGCCGTAGGACTTGTCCCGGGCAATGAGGTCCTGCGCCATAGCCTCTGCTTCCTGGGAGTGGCCGTTCTGCTCCAGGGTGTCCGCCAAGGCGGTTGTTACAGGGGGATCGGCAGGCTTCACCAGGAGCGCTTTGCGGAACAGCGCGATAGCCTCCTCAGGCTTCCGGTCCGTGCGAGCCAGAAAGGCCTTGAGTCGGAGCCCCTCGAAGGAATTGGGATTCCTGGCGAGAAGTTGCTCCGCCAGCCGCGTCACTTGATCGTAGAGCTTCTGCGGGTGACGCTGGTCCTGCAAATAGGCGCTGAGGCATAAATCTGCCAGCTTCTCCTTGGCGTCCTCATTGTCGGGAAGCAATTCTACTGCTTGCGTCAACGCCGCATACGCCTGGTTCGCATCACCCTGCTTCAGCGCCGTCAGTCCCAGGCGATAATAAGCCTCGCCGAATCGCGGATCTTGCTGGATCGCCTTTCGGTAATTGATGGACGCATCCGCATATTTCCCCGCTTCGAAAAGTTGGTTGCCCCGGGCCAGGTAGCTTTGTTTACTGGTACACGCCGACAGCGCGACGAAACAGGCCACGGCTGCCCACATCCCCACGCCGCGTATCATGAGACTAATTTTCTCATTCGGCTCTCCCAATTACAAAGGCCGGGCGCGACGTTCGCACCGCTCAGCCTGGTTTAAATTGCGGCTACACGCGCCATCGGGCTTGCAACTAAATGAAACCAAGAGAGTTCCGTTGGGTAGCGTGAAAGGAACAACAGTTCATGCGAATTAGGGCGGCGCCACCAGGTTTGAGCCTGATCCTCTTTACGACAGCCGTGAAACTGGATGCTGGGTCGCGCACGTGGGTTTCGGGAGCCAAAGTCGCGGGGCGTTTTTTCCGCTCCAGAAGCATAACCACAAGCCGACATCTCATGTATGACACTAGTTATGCAGATTTAGCATCTTACGGTCATTTTCAAAAGTTTCACTTCACACTTTCATGAGTTCGTGGTAGGTATAGGTTTGAGAACTCACTGCCGCTTGCGCGGTTTTTCGAGAGCCAGGAGTTTTCCACTAGAAACCTGAAAGGAAGATCGTTCATGCGAATTACGGCAGCATCACTGAGTCTGACTGCAATTCTGTTTGTGGCAGCCGCGCATCTCAATGCGCAGGCGACGCGGACGTGGGTGTCCGGAGTCGGGGATGATGCGAATCCCTGTAGCAGAACCGCTCCATGCAAAACATTCGCCGGCGCAATCAGCAAAACAGCCGCAGGTGGGGAGATCAACGCTCTGGACCCGGGCGGTTTCGGAGCTGTGACCATTACCAAGAGCATCACGATTGATGCTACCGGTGTAGAAGCCGGCGTTCTGGTCAGCGGCACGAACGGAATCGTAGTTGCGGCAGGAGCAACGGATACGGTGACGCTACGGGGGCTTGACATTGTCGGACTGTCAACGGGCATCGACGGCATCAAGTTCTTATCCGGCGCTATGCTGACAGTTGAAGATTGCCGGATCTCCGGATTTACCCTACGCGGAATCAGCATAGAAAGCAGTACTTCTGGCGCTCAGGCGTTCATTTCGAATACGCTCGTGCACGACCAGACCAACAACGGCATTATCGTGAACCCTCCCAGCGTCCCGAATCTCGTCGTGCTGGACCATGTCAGGGTAGTGAACAGCGCGGGAGCTGGTTTGGGCACCAATCCCGGAGGCACTCTGCGTGTAACAAACTCGACCTTTAGCCTCAACGGTGGCGCTGGCGTCACCGCAAGCGGGGCGCCGTTGTCTTTGGAGTCTACGGATATAAGTGGCAATGGGATCGGATTACAGTTGTTGAGCGGTGCAGCGGTTCGCCTCTCCAATGTCAATGTTGTAGGCAACACGGTGGGCTTCAATACGGCTGGCGGCACGCTCAACTCGTTCGGGAATAATCACACCACAGGCAACTTGGACGGCGTTCAGCCGACTGTAAACAATCATCTGAGCCCGCTGTAAAAACCGGAAGAGAGGGGCGGCGCCCGCCGCCCCGGTTTTGAATTGCCAGCGTTAGCCAGCCTCGCATCATACTTGTCTTCTGCGTCGGTGATATCATCCTCGAAGATCCAAAGCGATGATCACCACAAGACAACTGGACCAGGCCCGCGCGGCTCTGGATGCGTTTACGATCGAATTACCCTCTTGGGGATTCGCCAACACGGGGACGCGGTTCGGCAAGTTTATCCAGCCGTCCGCAGCCACGACCACGAAAGAGAAAGTCGCCGACGCCGGCGCGGTCCACCGATTCACGGGCTGCTGCCCGAGCGTCGCCGTCCATGTCCTCTGGGACTTCCCGCAAGGTGTGGCCGATGTGCCCGCGGTCATGAAATCCGCGGCGGAAAACGGCGTGCGCATCGGCGCCATCAATCCCAACGTATTTCAGGACCAGTGCTATAAGAACGGCTCGCTCGGTAACCCCGATCCCGAAGTGCGCAAGACCGCCCTGTCTCACATCCTCGATTCGGTCGAAATTCAGAACGCCACCGGATCTCGGGACCTGTCGCTCTGGTTTGCCGATGGAATCAGCTACCCGGGGACGGGTTCGATTCGCGCCCGAAAAGGCTTGTTCATTGAAGGACTGAAAACCGTGCACGCGGCGTTGCGCGGCGAACAGCGGATGCTGGTGGAGTACAAGCCGTTCGAGCCGGCTTTCTACGCCACCGACATCGCCGACTGGGGCATGTCGTACATCTACTCGAAGCATTGCGGCCCGCGAGCGAAAGTGCTGGTGGATACCGGTCACCACTACCAGACGCAGAATATCGAGCAGATTGTCGCCTGGCTGCTCAGCGAGAACATGCTGGGCGGATTCCACTTCAACGACCGCCGCTACGCCGATGACGATCTCACGCTCGGCTGCATGGATCCCTACCAGGTGTTTCGCATTTTTCACGAGATCTGCTATTTCACCTGGGAAACGGGTAAAGCTCCGGACATCGCGTACATGGTGGACCAGAGCCACAACCTGAAGAACAAGATCGAGGAGACGATTCAAACCGCGAACAACGCGCAGGAGCTGTTTGCCAAGGCGTCGCTGGTGGAGCACGAAAGGCTGGCTGCCTGCCAGACGAAAGGCGAGCTGATCGACGCCGAGGAGACGCTGCGCGAAGCCTTTTTCGCCGACGTCCGGCCGCTGGTGCGGGAATGGCGGAAGTCCAAGGGGTTGCCGGAGGATCCCCTGGCGGCGTTTCGCGAGAGCGGCTATCTGCAAAAGGCGGAGAAGGAGCGGGGGGAAAAGAACAAGAGTTCCGTGTCCAGCTACGCGTGAGGACCTATGTCCAGTGTTCGTTTGTTGTTCCTGGCCTGGATCGCGCTTTCGGTCCAGGCCGCGCCGCTCCAGGACTGGGCGCACAGCCGCTGGAAAGCCGAATGGATTTCGTGCCCCGACGCGCCTGAGCGCGATGCGGGCGTCTTTCACTTCCGCAAAACGGTCAGCCTGGCGAGTCAGCCGAAGAACTTCGTCATCCACGTCAGCGCCGACAATCATTTCATTCTGTTCGTGAACGGCTCCCGTGCGGGGATGGGGCCGGCGGGCGGCGACCTGGCTCACTGGCGTTATGAGACGTTCGATCTCGCGCCTAGGATGCACTCAGGAGAAAACATCATCGCGGCGACAGTGTGGAATTTCGGCACGAGAACACCGGTGGCGCAGATGAGTTCGCAGATGGGCTTCGTTCTTCAGGGTGACGGAGAACTCGAGCAAGTGGCTAACACGGACTCGTCGTGGCAGGTTGAGATCGAAAGCGGCCACAGCGCTTTGCCGGTCAATTTCATGGCGCTTCTCCAGAGCTATTACGCCGGCCCGCCGGGCGAGCTGATTGACGCCGCTAAGTACGACTGGAGCTGGAATCGCGCGCATACGAGCGCTCCAGGAAGGTGGAAGAAGGCGAAACTGATCGGTGCCGCTGCGGCCCGTGGAGCGCAGGATAGCCCGACGATCTGGATGCTGGTTCCGGATTCGCTACCGCAGATGGAGATGACTCGAATTTCAGCCAGCCGCGTGGTGGCGGCGTTGGGCACGATGCCGGCCGATCCGCAGGCTGCGTTCACAGTCGCAGCCCACTCGAAGGCCCGGGTTCTTCTGGACGCCGGCGCTTTGACGACGGCCTACCCCGAGCTGACCGTAAGCGGAGGCGCTGGCGCGCGAATACGCCTCACCTATGCCGAGGCGCTGGTGGATGAGCGCGGAGAGAAAGGGAACCGCAACGAAGTCGCGGGACGGCACATCCTTGGCGTCTACGATGAGTTTGTTGCCGACGGCCAGCGCCGAACTTTCGCGCCGCTGATCTGGCGCACGTGGCGTTTTCTGCAGATCGAGGTAACAGGCGGCGATCAGGCTCTCACCATCGAACCGCCCGCCGCCTGGTTCACTGCCTATCCATTCCGCGAGGAAGCCAAATTTGCCGCGGGCGATGCGGAGTTATCGAAGATCTGGGAAGTCGGCTGGCGCACGGCCCGGCTCTGCGCGCACGACACCTACATGGACACGCCGTATTGGGAGCGCTTGCAGTACGTGGGCGACACCCGCTTGCAGTCGCTGATTTCTTATGTCGTCGCCGGGGATGACCGGCTGGCGCGGCAGGCCATCGATGCCCTCGATGACTCGCGCATTTCCGATGGCATCACGCAAAGCCGGTACCCTTCGGCGCTGCCGCAGATCATTTCGCCGTTTTCGCTGATGTGGGTGGGAATGGTGCACGATTTCCGGATCTACCGTGACGATCCGCCGTTCGTGCGCAGGCATCTGGAGGGCACGCGGACGGTGCTGGATTGGTTCCTGCAACATCAGCGCGTCGACGGGCTGATGGGCCTGCTGCCGTGGTGGAGTTTTGTCGACTGGACGGCGGATTTCATCGAGGGTGTGCCGCCGCAGGAAGCGGATGGCGGCTCGGCGCCGATCACGCTGCAGTTCATCGAAGCGCTGCGCAATGCGGCTGAGTTGGAACAAGGGTTCGGAGACAGCGCTCGCGCACGGATGTACGTAGAACGGGCCGACAGAGCTGCTGACGGACTTCGCCGGCTCTGCTGGAACCAGCAGTACGGTCTGATGGCCGACACACCGCGCCAGGCGCATTTCAGCCAGCATGCCAATGCCCTGGCTGTGTGGCTCGATGTGATTCCAGCCGAGCAACAGAAGACGGTCATGAACAAAGTTCTAGCTGCGAATGATGGCGCGGTAGCGGGTGTACCGGCCATGTCGAAGACGAGTTACTACTTCACTTACTACGTAACTCGCGCGCTGGAGCATTGCGGGCTCGCGGACCGGTATCTTTCCACGCTGGCGCCCTGGCGCAAAATGCTGGCGCTCGGTCTCACGACTTGGGCGGAAAATCCCGAACCCACGCGCTCCGACTCCCACGCCTGGAGCGCGCATCCGAATTACGATCTCTTGCGACTGGTCGCCGGCATTCGCCCTGCCGCGCCGGGATTCTCCGAGATCGTTATTGAGCCTCACTTGGGTACGTTGACGAGCGTCAAAGCTTCCATGCCACACCCGAAAGGACACATCGATGTCTCGTTCGCAGTATCAAGCGGCGGAACGGATGCGACGATCTACTGTCCCGAAGGCGTCCCGGCCAAGCTGATCTGGCAGGGCAAAACCTATCCGCTGCACGGTGGAGAGCAGACGCTCCGTTTGCCGTAGCCCACGGGGAGTAACTACAACGCGGAACTGAACGAGTAACTCCCCGATTCCACGTCGTAAATCGTGATGGCGTGTTGCTTGCGGACCAAGTGCACGCCTTTGGCTTTCTCCGCCGGTAGTCCGGACTCGGTGACCTCGCTGCCATCCGTGGCGGGCACATACACAGTCGCCGCGGCGTTCGCCGGTACGCTCACTTCGAGCAGGAGGTGACCATTCTCCTTCTTCCAACTGCTGCTGATGGCGCCGTACGGAGATTTGTGAGACGCCTTCACGAAAGTCAAGCCGTCGACCGGGTAAGGCCGGATAATGGCGTGTTTGAAGCCGGGATGTTCGGGATCCGCGCGAATGCCGGCAAGGTATTCGTAGAGCCAAACGCCCAGATCGCCGATCTGCATCACGTGATTGCCGGAGTTCATCGCGGGGTCGGCGGTGTCTCCGTTCCACAGTTCCCAGATGGTGGTGGCGCCTTTTTCGATCATGTAGCCCCAGCCCGGGTACGTGGTTTGGGTGGCGATCTTGAAAGCCAGATCAGCTTGCCCGTTTTCGGAAAGGGTCCGCATCAGCCATTGCGCTCCAATCAAACCCACGCCCACGTGATCCTGGCTCTCGTTGTGGATTTTTGTGACGAGGTGATTGAACACCGCCGCGCGCGTGCCCGGCGGTTCCAGGTCGAAAGCCAGGGGCAGAATGGCTGAGGTCTGGGTGCCGTTATCGAACTGGTTGAGCGAAGCATTGAAGAAGCGCTTCAGGAATGCCGCCTTCATCGTTTTCGCCATAGCGTCGTACTCGGCGGCGTCGTCATTCTTGCCAAGCAAAGTTGCATACCGCTCGATCAACCGCAGCATCTTGTAGAAGTACGCAGTGCCAAGCAGCGTGCCGTCTGTCTTGCGCGCGGGATCTTGCGAGTGAATCAGTTTCGGCGATTCCGGCGGCACACACCAGTCGCCGAAAGTGTCTTTGGGCATCAAGCCGTCCTTGACATAACCCCGCATATGGACGATCCACTTCCTCATTGCCGGATAGTGGCGCTCGATCGCGCGGAGATCGCCGTACTGGTCGTACAGCATGGCGGGCACGAGTAAAAAAGTGCTGGGCCAAGTGACGTCGTTGCTGTAGATCATCCAGTAATTGGGCGCAACGTCGGGAACGCTGCCGTCGGGGCGCTGGGAATCCTCGATGTCGTTCAGCCACTTGTTGTAGAAGGCGGCCACGTCGAACAGGTACGACTCGCTGCGGCTGACCGTCGAGCGGTCGCCCATCCAGCCCTGGCGCTCGTCGCGCTGCGGGCAGTCGGTGGGAATGCTGCGGTAGTTGCCGCGAACGCCCCAGAAGATGTTCTTGTGCAGATGATTCAGCAGCTCGTTGGAGGTGGTGAAGTCGGCCACCTGGGTCATGGCATCCTGCACCACGCGGCCTTCAATATTTGCGGCATGCAATTCGCCTGGGTAGCCGGTTACCTCGACGTAGCGGAAACCGTGATACGTGAAGCGCGGCTCCCAGACCTCGGGGCCGCTGCCCTTGAGCGTGTAGGTGTCGGTGGCCTGAGCCGAGCGGAGATTCTCGACGTACAGCTCGCCGTTTTCCTGGAGCGTTTCGGCATGCCGCAGCGTGACCGTGTTACCCGCAGCACCTGATACCTTTAAACGGCACCAGCCCACCATGTTCTGGCCCATGTCCACGATGAAGACGCCGGGACGGAGTTGCCGGACGTTGACCGGATGCAGGGTTTCGACCACACGGAGCGGCTCGGCCATCTCGGCCACCAGTTTGCCTGAAGGCGCATGCACGAGCTTTGCGGCCTGCCAGCCGGAATCGTTGAAGCCGGGACGGCTCCAGTCCTTGAATTCCATCCGAGCGTCGTAGTCTTCACCGTCGTACTCGTTGTTGGCACGGATGGGGCTCTTGGTTGAGAGCTTCCAGGTTTCGTCGGTCACCACTTGGGCGGCGGAGCCGCCGGCGTATTCAATGTTCACCTGGGCAATCGCCTTGGGATCGCCGAAGGTGCGGGTGCCGATGGGCGCGCCTGCGCGCGGGGCGCGATACCGGCCATTTCCCAACAACAGGCCGATGGCGTTCCGGCCCGCAGCGAGCTGGCGCGTGACGTCGAAAGTCACATACTGCACGTGCTTGTCGTAGTCGGTGAGGCCCGGCGCCAGAACCTGATCGCCGATTTTGCTTCCGTTGACATACAGCTCGAACAGGCCGAGTCCCGAGACGTACGCTGTAGCGCGTGCCGGTTTGCGGGCCACGTCGAATTCCTTGCGGAGTACGCGGGCGGGCAGGGCACGCTCTTCCGTGAATCCCACCTCGCCCCACGGTTTCATACCGAAGCCGCCGAGTTCCCTGGGCGCGGACCATGCGGAATCATTGAAATCCGGCTTCTCCCAATCCGCAGGAGCGGTTTCAGCCGACTTCCACTGGCTGCTGGTGCCAAAAATGAGGGGCCGGCCTTGAGCGAACTCCACGCGGATGGCTCCGATGAGTCCCGCGGGTTTGCCCTCAGCTTCGTTCTTCGCTCGGATGGCGATGACGTTGCGCCCACTCTGTATTTGCGAAGTGACGTCGATGATTTCGGGGGAATAGACGTTGTCGCCCTTGCCGGCGCGTTCGCCATTGAGGAACAGTTCAAACTCGTGGTCTGCACCCAGCACGCAGACGGCCTTGACGACGCGGCTGGCGTGCGGGATTTCAAAAGAAGAGCGGAAGAAACGATCGCCGGCGGCGGCCCCGGCCGCGGGTTCGCCCGCGGGGAACCAGATCCACTTCGAGTTTTCGAGGTTGTGGTACGGGCTGCCGGGCCGCTTGTACAGGCCCGGCTCATCCAGACCGATCCACTTGCCCTTCCAATCTTCAGGTTTCAGCAATCCCATGGACCATGCTGCGGTTTTGCTCCAGCCCGACGAGTGACCGGCCTGGTCCCACACCTCCACTTTCCAGAACGCTAGTGTTCCCGAAGCGAGAGGCTTGCCACCGTAGGCAATCTGCTTGGATTGGTCCGAATCCACCTTGCCGGAATCCCAGAGGTCCGTCTTTTCGGTTTTCAGCGCCTGATCGCTCGATGCCACCAGAATGCGATACGCGCTCTGCTTCAGGCCGCGATCGCCGGGACGGACGGCCTCGACCACCCAACTCAGCCGCGGACGGGCAATATCGATTCCGAGCGGATTGGCGAGGTACTCGCAGCGCAGTTCGGTGGTGCGGATGGAGGACTCGTGAGCCGGCAAGATCGTTACGAGCGCGATCAACGGCAGGATCAGGCAAGAGAGACGTAGGATTCTCCTCATATTTCGCCTCCAGTGGGTCCGGAGGCATTGTATCGGATGAGATTGGTTTAGGGATACAACGACTACGTGGCCGGCAGCCAGAAGTGCAGGTTTCTCTCCTGGTTGAGTTGACGCGTTAACTGGCGATCGACGGAACTCAACGGAACCTGGTGGGTCTGGTCTTGGCTGTCGACATAGTGCAGAGACCCGTCTTGTACCCAGACTGCGCTCGCAGAGAGACGGGCGCCGTCAGCGAGAGCGATGGCGAAAGTCGCCGTTGGACCGCGCTCCACCGGCGTGACGGAGCCCTGCGCCGGCAACGCGTATTCGCGGATCTCTGACCGTACTTCACGCGGTGGAACGATCACATGAGGAGCAGGTTGCGGGACAAAGACCACGTTGGGCTCGGGCGAATATTCAGAGTCGTAGCCGCCATCAAAGAACGGATATGCATACGGGTAGAGACGCGCGCGCCGGTGCCTGAGAGCGACGCCCGGCGAATGCCGGTGAGCCAGGGTGGCGCCGTGAGGTCCTGCTGGTGCATGGCTACCCGAAACAGCGCCGCCGTGGCGCTGCCCGAAGGCAACACTCCCGAGCAGCGAAACCAGGCAGAGCATTGCGGCCCTTTTCATGACTGCTCTCTGCCCATGAGGATAACGCGATGACCGCGTGCCAGCAAGGCTACCGGCCGGCCTACGTGCCGCCGCCCAATGGGCTAGGGGAAATACCGGATACTCGGTCGGCTACGCCTTCGTGATAGCTGAAGTGAGCGCGGAACCCGATGCGCTCATAGGCGCGAATCGCGGCCGAGTTGGTGTGTTCCACATTGAGGCCGATGGTCTCAATGCCGCCTTCCCGTACGGCCATCGCCACGGCCGAGGTGACCGTCTGCGCGAGTCCCTGGCCGCGGCAGTCGGGATGGGTAAAGATGTTGCCCAATCCGGCGACGCCTTCGTTGCGCGAAACGACGTGCACGCCGGCCACGGCGACCAGTTGGCCGTCCCGGCGGATGCCGCGAAAGAAGCCGGTATCGAGCTGGAAGGCGGCAAAGGCGATGCCACCGCCATCGCCCGTGTCGTAGAGGCGCTCGATTTCGTTTGCATGTTCGTAGGTCAGGGCTTCGACACGACCGGCGCGCGGCTTGGCGTCTTCGAGAAACATGCGCTGCATTTGATGGCGCTCTCGAAAGCGATAAATCCCGCTCGCGGCTTCGACCTGGTGCGGCTTCAGGTTGAGGTAGCCGGAAGGCTCGTTGAGGGCAGCGAGGAGGCCGCGCGTCGACGCAGCATCGCCCAACACGAAGATTGGACGGATCTCGAGCCCGCGAAACACCAAGGCGAGGCCGTCTCCTTCGCTCCACCACTCCGACTGTTCGAACATTCCGTCATCGAGATCCGCCAGCGCATAGAGCGACCACTTCCGGTCGAGATTCAGCCGGCGGCGGATCTCGGATTTGTCATGGAGGAGTTGGGGCATGCGGCGCTCAGCTCTTGAGTTTTTCTTTGGCCGCCCGCAGCAGCTCGCCTTGGGGATGTTTGCGATAAAAAGGATCCAGCGGAAAGCAGCCCGACACCAGCCCGTTGCGCGGGCCGGTGGTGCAGTCGCTGAAGGTGCGGCAGAGGCGCTTGGTCTGGAGCGGTGCTCCGCGCAGCACGTCGGCCGGCAAGTCGGGGTAGGCGAGCACCATGCGGCCCAGCCCGACGAAATCCACCTGCCCGGTCCGCACGTAATGCTGCGCCACGTTGGGCAGCCACTCCTGCAGATAGCTGTAGCCGGTTCCGACAATCGTCATTTGCGGGTAGCGTGCCTTGATCTGGCTTGTCACTGAGATCAGCCGCGCCGCTCCCACGAGTGGATCTTCAGGCGGCTCGTAGCCGTCCGACGGCGGAAACAGCGCCGGCCGCTGGATGTGCGGATTGTAATAAGGGCTGCCGCAGGAGATGCACACCAGCCGGATTTCGAGTTGATCCAGAATTTCCAGGAACTGGTACGTCTCCGTCAGGTCGGGCTCGACCGGATTCGCCGCATCCACGCCGAAGCCGCAGTCATACCGTCCGCTGAAATCCTCGGGTTCGCCGCGGCGATCGCTACTCATGCGAAACGGAATGAGATCGAACGCGCTCAGGCGGACGCCGATCAAGAGGCCCGGAGCGTCGCGCCGGATGCCTTCGACAATCGCGCGCAAAAAGCGCGTTCGGTTTTCGAGGCTGCCGCCGTACTTGCCGGCTCGCGTCCGAGCGCTGAGGAACTCGTGCCCGAGGTAGCCGTGGCAGTGCTTGATATCGACAAAAGCGAAGCCAGCTGACTGCGCGCGCATCGCCGCAGTGACGAAGTTCTCGATGATACGCTCGATCTCGGCATCGGTCAGACACGGATAGCCTGGCTCGATGCCGAACTTGGGATCGAGCAGCGGGTGGTGATAGAGGATACGGGGTTCCAGCCGCTTTTTGTCGTTGGGCCGCGCGAAGCGGCCGGAATGCGTGAGCTGCAAACCGACCAGCAGATCGCGGCTCCCGGCGTATCGCTCCTCATGCGCGGAGACCAGGCACTGGCGCAACGCTGCAAGCGAAGCCTGCGTGCGGCCGCTCAACAGCAACTGGTTCGGATTGGCGCGTCCCTCGTGGCTGACGGCCACGGCCTCGCCGCCCCAGATCAATTTCGCGCCGCTTTCGCCAAAGTGCCGCCAGCGCCGGGTAGTAAGCTCCGACGGGCAGCCGTCTTCAGTGCCATCCCATCCCTCCATAGGCAGGATGCAGAAGCGGTTCCCGATGCGCAGCCCGCCGAAAGAATACGGCTGGGCGAGGGGCGCGCCTTCACCGGAGGAAAGCTCGGAGTCGAATCCCAGGCTGAGGCCGAGTTGCGCAAGGTAGCCGGCGAATTCTTCCGCATGCTTGAGCGAAGCGATGCGGCGATATGGGCGCGAAGCCAGGTTGGGCATGAAAAGGACCAAATTATCACGCCTCGAACGCAGGTAAAGGCCCGAGCCGGTTTTGCCGATCAAGATAGAGGGCAGACCGCTCTGCCCAACATACCGGACTGTCGTGTGTCTAGACCTGTCGCCCAGTGCGCGTTTTCCCTCTCACGCCTGAGAGTTTTCATCGGGTTGCTGGCTTGTCTCGCGCCGGTGACGGCCTCGGCTCAGCGCTACCGCTTTAAGTACTACAGCCACGGGGACGGGCTGAAGGATTCCGAAGTTCGTTGTCTGTTGCAGGACCACGTGGGATTCCTGTGGGTGGGCACCGCCGGGGGCCTCTTCCGCTACGATGGCGCGGAGTTTGTGCGATTTCACGCCGGTGATTCGGCCTCTTCCGACGTGATCAGCGCGATCGCCGAGACGCCGGAAGGCACGCTGTGGGCCGGCACAATGCACGGCCTCGCCCGGATCGAGAACGGACGTTTCCAATTCGTAGACCCGCCCGGACGCGTGCGAGTAAGCGGCCAATCCAGCCTGGCGGTTGACGCGCAGGGCCGGCTGTATGTGGGGTCAAGCGGAGGTTTGTATGTCGGCGAACTCCGTGGTCACACATTCACGTTCCGCCGGGTGGCAACCCCGGCAACAATCAGGAACCGCGCGGTCTACGGCGTACATGTGGACCCGGAAGGCGCCGTCTGGTTCGGCTGTGGTGACCGGCTGTGCCGCCTGGAAGGGGGGCGCGTGTCCGTCTTCGGGGCCGACGCTGGCGTCAATTCGGACCGTTGGGAAGCCATTGTGACCGATCATGAGGGCAATCTGTGGATTCGCAGCCCTCGCCGAATTCTGTTGCGGCCGAAAGGCGCGAAGACTTTTGTCGCGCGCCAGGTGGAGCCACCGGCCAGCGGGTTCTCCGCCTCACTTCATCTGGATCGCGAGGGGCGCCTGTTTGCGCCTACAGAATCAGGCCTGAGCCTTCTGGGCGGCGGCCAGTGGGAGACCATCGGCATCGAGCAGGGTCTGCCGGTCAATGCCACCAGCAGCATGCTTCAGGACCGGGAGGGCTCGGTCTGGATCGGCCTCGGCGGCGGGGGTCTGGCGCGCTGGCTGGGTTACGACCAGTGGCGCTCGTGGACGCGCTCGGAAGGCCTGGCAGGAAGCAATCTGCAAGCCATCCACAGGGATATGTCGGGCACACTGTGGATCGGTACCGAGGGTGGCCTGCAGCGACTCGGCCCGGACGGAAAAATATCGAAAGCCTGGACTGAAAGAGATGGCCTGGCGGGAACCAAGGTGCGGGCTATCACCTCGGATAGCCATGGCGTGATCTGGGTGGGCAGCTCGCCGGGTGGGGTTTCCAGCCTCGATCCGGATCACGGCAGGATTCGACGCTACCGGCTGGGCTTGCGAGACGAGGACAACTTCGTTGTGGCCATGACATTCTCGCCCGACGAGCATCTCTGGGTGGCGACGCGCGGCGCGCTTTTCCGTGGTACCACTGCCGGCCGGAAGGTCAGGTTTGAGCGGCAGACGCTGCCGCTCAGTTCCCCGGATGAGCTCTTCGGGGGCGTGCTGTTCGACAGCAGAGGACGCATGTGGTTTGCGGGCTCGGCGGGCCTGTTGCGGATCGACCGCGGCCGATGGTCGCGCTTCACCACCAACGATGGCCTGCGGAGCAACCGACTGAGGTCGCTCGCCGAGGGTCCGGACGGCAGCATCTGGATCGATTATGTGGAGTCGCTGGGAATTTCGAAACTCGACTTTGCCGGAGACCGGTTCCGGCTGTTCCATTTCTCGGAGCGCAACGGTCTGAGATCGGATGATATCGCCGCGATGGCTGCCGACACGCGCGGATGGACGTGGGCTACGTCAAACAACGGAGTCAACACCTTCGACGGCCAAAGCTGGCATCACTACGGGCAGGCGCAAGGGCTGCTGTGGGACGATTGCGCGGAGCGTTCATTGTTGGCCGACAGCTCGGGAGATGTCTGGATTGGAACCAGCCGCGGGCTCTCCTGCTTCCGGCCGCCGGCGCACCCTTTGCCCAAAGTCGCGCCTTCGGTGGTTCTGATTTCGGTGCGGTCCGGAGACCACACGTACGTTCCGCAACCCGGGCTCGAGTTTCCAGCCAAAGACCACTCGCTGGTGTTTGCTTTTGCCGGCTTGAGCTTCACCAATGAGCGTGCGGTCGTCTTTCGGTACCGTCTGAAGGGTTTAGATGATGACTGGGTTGAAACCTCCGAACGGCACATCCGCTATGCGAATCCGCCCCCAGGAGTATACACATTCGAAGTACTGGCCCGCAGTCCGGAAGGAGTGTGGAGCGCACAGCCGGCCACGCTCACGTTTCATATTCTGCGGCCCTGGTGGCAGCGCTGGTGGGCCCGGGCGTTCCTGATCCTTTCGGTGCTCACAGCGGTGAAGATGGCATGGCGCTGGCGCCTGGCTCTCGTCCGGCAGGAGCAACGCCGGCTCGAGCGGGCTGTCCAGGAGAGGACTCAGGAACTGCAGCTCGAAAAAGCCAACGTGCTGGTCGAAAAAGCCCGCGCCGAGGAGGCCAGTCGCATGAAGAGCGAATTTCTGGCCAACATGAGCCACGAGATCCGCACACCCATGAACGGCATCCTGGGCATGACGGAACTCGCCTTGGCCGGGGATCTCGAGCCGGAGCACCGCGAGTATCTGTCGCTGGTCAAGTCCTCCGCCGACGCGTTGCTTACGGTAATCAACGATATTCTCGACTTCTCCAAGATCGAGGTGGGGAAGCTCGAGCTGCAGTCGGTCGAATTCAACCTGCACGATGCGCTCGAGCCCGCATTGAAGGCTCTGGCTCTGCGCGCTCAAGATAAGCGTCTGGCGCTTTATTGGCACATTCAGCCGGGCGCACCCGGAATGCTGGCCGGAGATCCGGGCCGGCTGCGCCAGGTCGTCGTCAATTTGGTGGGCAACGCCATCAAATTCACGGAAAGCGGAGAGGTCACGCTGGAGGTGGAGCCGGAGTCGCAAGCGCAGGGATCTGCCTGGCTGCACTTCCGTATTCGCGACACGGGCATCGGAATTCCAACCGAGAAGCAGGCGGCGATTTTCGAGGCTTTCACCCAAGCCGACGGGTCCACCGCGCGCCGCTATGGCGGGACCGGCCTTGGCCTGACCATTTCCCGAAGGCTGGTTGAGATGATGGGCGGCCGCATCTGGATGGAAAGCATCGCGGGTGAGGGGAGCACCTTCCACTTCACGGCGCGGTTCGGTCTGGTTGTGCCCGCAGTCGAATCTTCGCGCCAGGACAGTCCGTCGTGCCCTTCCGAGCCGGAGCGGCCCGGGTGCTCGTCCGAGAAACAGAGAAAGTACCGCATCCTTCTGGCTGAAGACCACGTCGTGAACCAGAAGCTGGCCCTGTGCCTTCTTGAAAAGCGCGGGCATGCCGTTGTGGTCGTCTCCAACGGCCGTGAAGCGATATCCGCACTGGAGAAGGAATCCTTTGACCTGGTCCTTATGGACATCCAGATGCCTGAAATGGATGGACTCGCGGCTACGGCGGTGATTCGTCAAAGAGAGCGCGAAACCGGAAATCACATGCCCATCATCGCCGTGACCGCTCATGCCATGAAGGGCGACCGGGAGCGCTGCCTCGAAGCCGGCATGGACGGCTATATTGCGAAACCCATCAAATCGGCACAACTTCTGGCGGTTATCGAACAAGTGATGGCGGCCTGCAGCAGCTCCACGTCGGCGCTCTAACGTTTGCGCTCGCCATCAGCGCAGCCGATGCGCTGAGTTGGACTACTTGCCGTCGCCATCGCCGTCAGCGGCGGCGTGCAGGTGGGCCTTGGCGGCGGCGCTGAGGTGAACCGAGTCAGCGGGCTGCTGCGAATTGTTGGAACTCTTGGCGGGGATGGCAGGGTGCTGGGTTTTCCCGTGGAGTTCAGAGCCTGTAACTCCGTGAGCCGCCTGAACATTCGAAACCGGCGAAACAGCCATGAGATAGTCCTCCACTTCTCTCATCGGCTTCCCCAGCCGATTTTTCCAACATTTTTCGGCTTCGAACCTAGTTCTTAGCTGAACGCCGCGGCCAGGCCCGCCTTCGCCAGAATGTAGACCGCCCACGTTGCCAGCACGCACGCGAAGGAGGAACCCCAGGAGATCTTGCGGCTGGCTACTGCAAAACCGGCGGCCATCACAGCCAGACTCCAGAGCGTGACTACATCGACGGAGGTAGCCAGGCTCAAGAGAAATTTCGGAGTCGAACTGGGCTCGAGAAACGCCCCGATGTTGGTCGGCGTGGGGTAATTCAGGTCAAAATCCTCCGGCGTCTTCAGAAACAGCATGATGAACGCTATGATGCTGCCGAATAGAAGCGGAACCCACGAGTAACAGACAATAGCAAGGCTCTGCCGGAAGGAAAGCTGGACGCTCATGAGCATGCGGAACAAGAAAAGAAACACGCCCGCCGTCGCCAGTGCCCCGACCGCCAGCGCGACTACGACCCCAACATACGCAAAGGTCGGGCCGAACTTAATTTGCGCCGCGACCGCCTGCTCCTTCTGCTCGGCGGGCATATTTTGCATTCGCGAGTTGGTTTCCGCCTGCTGGCGGAAGAAGCGTTCCCAGCCCACACGCTGCGTGAAGGCATAGAGGAAAACCACGCTGACGACCAGCACGATGACCAGCGGGGGCCACCAGCGGGGCCGCGCGACGATATCGCGATAAGCTACCCCAGGGGACCATACCACGCCAGTCAGGCGGGCAAGCTCGCCCATGGGCTCTTGTTCAGAAGAAGAGGAAACAGGTGCAGTTGCGGCCATTTGGCCCCAATTGTACACCCAACCGGGGCAGGTGGATGATGCCCTTCGGTTCCCGCGTACCAGCCGAACCAGTCCTGATCGATTGCCTATTCGGGAGCGCACCTTGCGAGCTTCCGCCTTAAGAAGCGGCGCTCCGGCTCGGAACAGGAGCACGCCATGGCCGCGCGGAAACAGGCTGCGGCATCCACTCTGCGGCCGAGTTCCAAAAGCAGCTGGCCCTGCACCGAGAGCAGCAGGTGATAATCGCGCAGCTTCGGATCATTCAGCACCGGTCCGATGGCCGCCAGCCCTTCGGCCGGACCGCGTACCTTGGCCACCGCCACGGCGCGGTTCAGTGCGACTACCGGCGAAGGGTTGATGGCGAGCAGTTGATCGTACATGTGAAGGATCATCGGCCAATCGATCGATTGGGGGCCGGCGGCGCGTGCGTGCGTGGCGGCAATCGCGGCTTGCACGTGGTATTCCGAAAGTTCGTCTCCTGCCATCGATCGATCGAAGTGATGGAACCCGAGGCTGATCAGGTGCGGGTCCCAGCGGCTCCGGTCCTGGTCTTCGAGCAGCACCAGGTCACCCGCCTGGTCGATGCGCGCCGGCAAGCGTGCGGATTTGAGAGCCATCAGGGCGGCCAGCGCGTCGACGCGCGGCTCGGTGATCGATGAGGAGGCCACCAGGCGTGCTAAACGCAGAGCTTCGAGGCACAGGTCCTGTCGGATCAAGCTCTCGCCTTCATTTACGGTGTAGCCTTCGTTGAACATGAAATAGAGTACGTCCAGCACCGAATCCAGGCGGCGCCGCAGTTCGGTTCCGCGCGGCATTTCGAGGGTGAGGCGATCTTCGCGGATCTGCCGCTTGGCGCGCACCAGACGCTGCGCGATGGCCGCGTCGTCAGCCAGAAAGGCGCGCGCGATCTCGCGCACGCTGAATCCGCCGACGGTCTTCAGGCTCAACGCCACACGCGCGTCACGCGATATTTCCGGGTGGCAGCACATGAAAATCATGCGCAGCGATTGCGTTTCTAGAGAGTTCTGTGACAAGAGCGTCGCTCTTTTCGCCGCAGAGTTGATTGCGGCGGACGGCATCGATGGCGGCGTTGTGCGCCACCCGGAAGAGCCATGCCGCGGGGTTCTCCGGCAGACCATGGTAGGGCCACGTCTGGAGAGCCCGCAGCATGGCCTCCTGCACGGTTTCTTCCGCCAGTTGCAAGTTGCCCGGACCGAGAAGGCGGGTCAGGTGTGCGACCATGCGGCCCGCCTGGTGCCGGAACAGGTGTTCCAGCAGCGTCCGGGTCTCGGGAGAAGGTGTCACGATCCCCAGACTTGACGGATCTCAATCGTGCCGCCGTGCTCCAGATGGGGATGGGTGAGCGAAAGCTTGACGGCTTCGTCGTAGTCAGCCGCTTCAATGGTGTAATAGCCGCCAATTATCT